>Ga0208226_1000315_pt1 | contig 13729 bp, 13 predicted proteins | sample LakMenE18May11ns_FD_150713 | JGI IMG/M metagenome (GOLD analysis project Ga0208226, IMG submission 150713) | Freshwater microbial communities from Lake Mendota, WI - 18MAY2011 deep hole epilimnion ns (SPAdes) | ecosystem: Environmental > Aquatic > Freshwater > Lake > Epilimnion/Euphotic zone ... | reverse complement strand
AGGCACTGCTTCAATGGCTGGTGTCTTTGGAGCGCAGGCCGTGAAATCGTTAAAAATGAAAGCGGGCATGAAATGGGCTCATCGCGGACAGTAAGAGTGGTGAGAGACGAAGCCTGTTACATAGCGTTAAGGATGATCGCCAGCGAGCAGACGCTACTGAACCAGGCTGTACTAGATGAGATCGGCAAGCCCACCACATTAAAAATAAACACCGACCCAGACATGTCTCTGATTGGACGCCTAACAGAGCGGGTATTCCAGAGGTTACCGCAAGACATAAGCGTTCTCTACGAGCGTGCCGTGTTTGAGGAAGGTCACGGAGTCTTGTGCTCATACCGCGAAGGGCACAATCATATTCTCGTGCAGACCGCTGTAGATGAGTTCGGAGAACCCTACGTTATCGCCAACATTGCGCTGATCACAAAGACACTCCTAGCCAGTGCAGGCGACGATGGTATAGTTTTAGACAAAGACACCGTCAATAAGATGAATCTAGTAGCAAGCCACGGCGTGTGGGTTCGGCAAGACGACGGTGACGGCCACTCGCTCTACCGTGTGTCAGGTACAGCAAGTCGCATGTCTGACAACCTCGACAACTGGGCTGCTATGGCGGCTCAGTTGCTAGCTTCAAACCAGTCCACTATCGAAGACGTCAGTGGTGCTGCTTCCTCTTTTCTTAGCCTGTCTGCGCGAGAGACAGCTGAAGATGAAGGTTTTACAGTTGAGAGAGTTCGTGCGGCTGCACTCCGGTTCCGCGCTTCCTTAAGGCCTGCTCTGGCGCGAGTTGTGGCTGTTACCGGGTCTGAGGACGGCACTGTAGTGACCGTCCCGTTCAGAGCTAGTGGCACCACCCACGCTGTTGAGATTCACTTTCTGCGTTCTCAAGAGCACGATGGAGAATCCGACAATCCTGAGAACCTGCGCATCATTGGAGGTTTGTACGAGAGACTTCCGTGGGATAAAGCTCTTGATTGGGCAGAGCGTTTGAACGGCGTGGAAGACACGCCTGACAACGCCTACAGCTGGGTAGACACCACGCCTTGGCTGCTTGGTAGATGGTGCGTTGTTCCTAGTGGTGCTGGCTTGTACCCGGTGTTGTTCAATGGTTACGTGAATGCGTCAATGGCGCCGTACGCGAGCCTTGACAGTGTCGTACAGGGTGTCGTTCGCGAGGTGTGGTCAGCTTCCGATAGATACCGTCTTCGAACAGAGTTTGAATCTACGCTTGGAGGATTAAATGGGTCTGTTTAAAAAAGAACCAGTAAAAGAGACTGTGGCAGACACTCAAGAGGAACAAGGCAACTTGTTTGCACATGTGGTCGCTATCATCGCGTCTACTCCTGACCCTTCTTCTTATGTTGGAATGATTATTGCAAAACTTTTGGAGTTAGGCGTAGTGGGTGCAGAGTCCTTAGAGAAGATTGGTATCACACTCGACGAGATTGAGTCTCTCGTGACTGCACTCAACAACGTCGAGAGCCTAGAAGAACTAGACCAAGAATTAGAGATTAGAGCCGCTATACGTCGCTACGACAAAGTTCTGGTAGAGATCGGCAACGAGCGCGGACTACTTCCAGGGAGCGAGTCGTTTAAGACACTACGAACCGTCTTGGCAGGTTTTGCTGCCGACAACAACTTGACAGACCTGCGGATCGCGTACAGGTTGCTGCTCGCTGAAAGTCCAGAACTTCTGGACGGTCCTGTATCTTTTTGAGAGAAAACGCTTAGCGACTTGGTGTAAGGCTCCGTAGACCCCTGTTCAGCTACTTTAAAAACGGCACGAAAGATAACTGACCAACCTGAAGCTTCCGACACGGTGTTACGGCGTGGGACACGTAAATACTGCAGCCGTACAACGCCGAAGCCGGGAAATCTGGAGCCGGAGCCTTAAAAGCGACACTCAGCAAGAGTTGCTCCGTCGAGCAGTTGGGGTTGTAGACCTCACGACGCTCGAAGGTGCAGACACTGTTGGACGGGTGCATCGTTTGTGCGCGCGAGCCGTCAGGCCTGACTTGGATGTGCAGAGCGTCGCTGCTGTGTGTGTCTATGCAGACATGGCTAGCGCTGCTCGAGCGGCGCTTGATGCTATGGATATAGAGAAGCGAGTGAGAATCGCGTGTGTAGCGGGAGAGTTTCCGAGCGGACGCAACACACCTCAAGAGAAAGCTCGAGCGGCGAAGTGGGCTAAAGAGCAAGGCGCCGACGAGATCGACATGGTCATCGACCGTGGTGCGATGTTGTCTGGCAACTACAAAAAAGTTGCAGAGGAAGTACGCGCGGTGTGCGAAGCATCTGGCGGCGGTGAGCATGTGAAAGTGATTCTTGAATGCGCAGAGCTTTCAAGCTTGAGTGTCATTCAACACGCGTCTGAGATCGCAATTGAAGCTGGTGCGGGTTGGATTAAAACATCAACTGGAAAACTTCCCGGCGGTGCCACACCTGAGAACATCCTTGTGATGCTCAACGTCGTTGCGCAACACCATCGCGCCACCGGCAAGATCGTGGGTGTGAAAGCAGCCGGCGGTGTACGTACAGCCAAAGACGCAATCCGGTATCTCGCGTTAGTTAATGAGACTCTTGGTGAGGCGTGGATTGATCCAGATCGGTTCCGTATTGGCGCGAGCACACTTCTTGACGACCTGTGCCTACAGCTGCGTCACCACCGAACACGCCAGTACCCGTCAAGTCGCGACCTACCACTCGCTTAAAAAGGAAACAAACTAATGAGTGAAAAAATCAGCATCCAGGAAAATGGTGACGAAGATAGGGTTGTAGTCGAGCCTGCGATGGCGTACGACGCTGCTCGCGAAGACGTCACTTTCCACACACCTAGAACCGAGTGGTACGCTTTCATCAACGGTGAGAGCGTTGCCGCAGCAGACGGTACATGGTTTGAGAGTACGAACCCAGCAACAGGCGAGAGCCTAGGTCACGTTGCACGTTGCAGCGCGCAAGACGTAGACATCGCAGTGCGAGCTGCTCAAGTGGGCCAGCAGCGTTGGGTTGCCATGGACCCGCCTGAGAGATCAGAAGTGATGTACCGCATCTCGAGAATTATGCAGGAACGAGCACGAGAGTTCGCAGTTCTCGAGACTTTAGATAACGGGAAAAGTATTCGTGAAACACGCGACATTGACGTACCACTTGCTGCAGAATGGTTCTTCTCGCACGCTGGGTGGTGTGACAAGCTCGAATGGACTGGTGTGCGCAACCCGCAACCACACGGTGTTGTCGGCGCTGTAGTCCCATGGAACTTCCCGTTACTGATGGCCGCGTGGAAAATCGCACCAGCTCTAGCTGGCGGAAACTCGGTCGTCCTCAAGCCAGCTGAAACAACACCACTCACAGCATTGCTTTTAGCTGAAGTGTGTCGTGACGCTGGACTACCAAACGGAGTGTTGAACGTCATCCCTGGATACGGCGACACTGGCGAAGCACTAATGCGGCACCCCGGTGTATCTAAGCTCGCGTTCACAGGATCTACAGCGGTTGGTAAAAAGCTACGCAGCATCGCTGGGGAGCGACCAATCACACTCGAGCTTGGCGGTAAAGGCTCGAACATTGTTTTTGCTGACTGCGACATCGATGCTGCTGTTGAGGGCGTCGTGTGGGGTATCTACATGAACCAAGGACACGTGTGCTGCGCTGGAAGTCGCTTGATTGTTCAAGAGAGCATCCACGACGATTTCGTGCAACGCCTCGAGTCTCGTATGGCAAGGATCCGAGTCGGGGATCCTATGGACAAAAACACCGATATGGGAGCCATCAACAGCACCCGACAAGCTGACACGATCCGCGGACACATCGCGAGAGCTGTCGAGCAAGGCGCCTACGTCATAGAAGGAGTAGCCCCGCAGAGTTCGTGTTACATCGCTCCAACCATGCTTGTTGGCGTACACCCCGGCATGGACGTGTGGCAAGACGAAGTATTCGGACCAGTTCTTTCCGTATCTAGCTTCAGGACAGCCGAAGAAGCTGTCGAGATCGCAAACCGCACAAGATACGGACTTGCAAACGGTGTATGGAGCTCAGATGGCGCGCGGGCTATGTGGGTCGCATCAAAACTCCGCTCTGGTGTTGTGTGGCTAAACACGTACAACATGTTCGACTCATCCAGTCCGTTTGGCGGCGTGCGTGAGTCTGGCTACGGACGCGAGGGTGGCGTCACAGGCATGCGTGCCTATGTTAAAGGAGGTGCGCGATGAGCGCAGTGAGAAAAACGTACAAGCTGTTCATAAACGGGGCGTACCCACGTGGTGAGAGTGGTCGTGTCAGCGAACTTGTTCGCGATGGGGTCTCCTACTGGGTGTGTAACGCCAGTCGCAAAGACGCACGTGACGCTGTAGCTGCAGCTCAGGGCGCGAGTGGAAGCTGGGCTTCTCAACGTCAGATGCTAAGAGGACAGATCCTGTACCGAGCTGGTGAGATGCTTGCTTGCAGATCTGATATCGAAGGCGGTACAGAAGGTGCGAAACGCTTTGTATGGTGGGCTGGCTGGGCAGACAAACTCTCTAGCGTGTTAAGTCACTCAAACCCCGTGAGTGGATTCTCGAACACAACAAGCTTTGAGAGTGCTGGTGTCGTCACTGCGCTACTAGACGCTGAGAATGAAGAAGCTTTCACTGTAGAGCTCTGTGATGCTATCGGCGCTGCGCTGTGTGCTGGGAACACTATTGTTGCCGTCGTACCTGTGAAGTACGCAGCTCAGGCTTTGTGTGTCGCTGAAACACTCTCGGTGTCTGACATCCCAGCTGGGTGCGTCAACATTCTCACCAGTGACCAAAAAGAGTGTGCTGTAACTGTCGTGTCACACGGTGACGTCAGTGTCATCGATGCTCGAGCACACGCTACTTGGGGTTTAAGTCAGCTTGACGTTCTTGAGCAGAGCGAAGCTCATATGCCTCGCGCGAACTTCAACACGTGGGAGAGAGACAACCACACACGTGCCTCGTTCGGCTTTGATGCCAAAACAACGTGGCAACCGCTGTACCAGTAAAGACTGCGAAGTAACTTCGCAGTGAGCAAGACGCACAATGTACGCAAAAGCGTGACACTGCATGTAGCAGCGGGTGTTGCTGCGCTGAGCGGGCTTACAACCGTGCGCGTTTTACACGACCAAGGCGTACATCTTCCAGGATGTCCGTTTCGTGCTGTACTAGGATTTGACTGCCCGGGGTGTGGCAGTACTAGGGCAATGCTGCGCTTGACACACTTTGACCTGCTCGGAGCTATGAACTACAACGCCCTCTGCATTGCAGGTGTAGTTCTTCTTGCATGGGTGTGGGTAGCTGGGGTTTTCAGAGCTCTCGGCAAGAACGCGATGACGCCACTCGACCATCGATACGCGAGCCGCGTGACTCTGTATGTGGTTTTCGTCTTCTGGGCGCTTCGCCTAACTCCTGGCCCTGTTGGTGAGTTCCTGGCTAGTTTACCAAGCTGAACTAATGCCGTAAGCGCCCTGTTCCTGCACAATGTTCGGTGAGAACGCTGAATTTTAACTAGGAGAGAATCGCATGACAACACCTGCAGCAGGATGGTATCCAGATCCACAGAACGCGTCAATGAAACGCTACTGGGATGGTTCTGCTTGGACAGAACAAGTACAGCTCGCTAGCTCTGTGCCGCCTCCTCCGCCGCCTCCTAATGGTCAGATGATGCCGACCAATAGTCAGATGATGCCGAGAAAGTACCTCGTTGAGTCCATCCTTGCGACAATCTTCTGTTGCTTGCCAGTTGGGATAGCGGGTATTGTGTTCTCCTCGAAAGTTGAATCTCTCTGGAACGCCGGTGCTTACGCGGAAGCTCAGGAGGCGTCACGTAAAGCACGCATGTTCTCGCTGATCGCTCTCGGGATTAGTTTATCCATAGTTGCTTTGCAGTTAGTGGCTTTCGTCATCGGTCTTTCGCAGTAGATCGCGAATACCTTCACTGAGTGACTCGTGCGAGACATTACTAACTGTCTTGGCAGCCTTACCTCTTTTTGAGAGACAACGATTAGCGTCCTTTCTGTGCTTTAGATACCCGACATAAAACAGCGGCAGCTTTCATCTTCTCTTGCTGCTCACGAGTCAGGCGTACAGTCTGCTTAGTAGCTGACCTTGTGAAGCCCTGCTCGGCCATACACGCAATCTGACTAGATGACGGAGTGGGTCGTTCCGTGTTGCCGCCACTATGACCTAGATCAGGGAGTGAATCTACTTGAGTTTTTCAACTAGCTCTTCTGGTAGAGCTGTTCGATCAAAGAGTGCGAAGAAATCTTTTGGCGCAGATCTTAGAAACATGTTACTTGGACCGGTGATGCGTTTATCTATCCAGCGCGTGTGCGGCTCTGGAGTCGCTGGGTCGTATATTGAGAACTTCGGCCAGGCTGCGTTGACGTCCAACTGCATCGCCATCGAGCACCCTGCTCTTACGAGAGCTACAGCTAGCTGTTCAGCGTCTACTGGTCCGACGATTGCAAACAGTAACTTCCCATCCTCTCGTTCACAGACTGCAGACCTCACGATGTACAAGTTCCTGTCATGCGAGGAACCATAGCCGTAGAGTTTTCCACCCACGACAGACTTAGAATCTTTCACAAGTAGACGAACATTTTGGCGAACAGACACCATCTCAGAGAGCTCAACTCCGTCTCCAAGAAGTCCGATGTGGATACGTCCTTCTGTGTCTATACCCAACGTTGCAGCCCTGGGGTCCATCTTCCAGATTTCACGTCCTTCCGTGAGGTAACCACCCTGGGTGTGCTCCTTACGAAAACCACCATTGAATGCGGCCAGTAGATACGGGTGTAGATCGGGGGATACTGCTTTGTATCGAGAGAATCCGCGCTGCGCTGGGATCTCTGGCCCGTTCCACATCGCAGCGTACGTCAGATCTTGATCTACCAGAGCGTACGTAGCTGTCACTGATGGTGAGGACTTCAAGGGTCTGATACCAGAAACCCATATCGCTGGTCTGCCGCCAACGACACGTGCTACTTCCCACACTCCTTCTTTTGCTAATGCCGGTGTTACACGCGGCTCGAGCGCTGGCGGGAGCGGTACTGTAGTGGTGGTGGTAGCTGTAGGGAGTTGCGTGCTAACAGAGCTCCCGGTTTCGACTGTACCCAACTCAGAAGCTGGGCCGGCGCTCGGCGGGGATCCGTAGCGCAGCTGCTCTAACTCATCTACTACAACGCCCAGTCTGTGATCGCGTGCCCAGGTCGCTAATGTTGCCGAGAGAGACTCTTGAGATCTGCTTACGTAACCACCAACTGAGACCGTTACAGCCACAACTGGTACGGATAATACTGCCATAATCAAACGTCGTATCTTACGTACTCTTTTTTGCTGCTCAGGTGCGAGAGGATCCTTGCTCACTGTGGGACTTGCCATATGGGGAGAAACTCAGCAGGGACGAGTTCTTTTGGTTTGAACGATCTTGCTTTGTTTTTACTGCAAACTTCAAACACTATGACAACCACGTAAACAGGTTCGGCACATTGCCAGACACGACAGCGGGTCAGTACTGCCTCTATCAGGGTCCTGCAGTGAAGTTAGTTAGAACTAGTGCGCACACTCTATTTACTGGTGTGGTCCTACTATCTCACCCGGTATTAGTGCCTCATCGCCCCATCTCTGACACAATACATTTAGTGACAGAGTTTCTTGCTGACTGGGACTGGGACGCGATGTCGTCTTTGACTTCTGTTGATCTACCTGGCGCTGAGCGAGGGGTCCCGCGCACGCCACACATTGTCTGGGACACGCCAGGTGTGTCAGTGCAAGGTTGGTCTGGCTACACCGCCTACGCGCTCGATGTCTCAGTAGGGTCCTCTGTTGAACACCGTTTTGCCGGCCCTGACGCGGTCCTTTCGCGCTTAGATGATGTTCTCAAAACAATCACAACCGCAGTTGCTTCGTCAAATACGACGCCTGTTAAGGCAGTAAAAAGTGTCCCTGCAGGTACCCGCGCTTACGAGCTACACCGGGTGCCTGGTGAATCCATATTCCTGCTCGCTCACGCAGAGATCCAGGAATCTTCAGACCCCTGTATTCGTCTGCGGGTGGTGCTGTGGAATCAGGCCCTTGACGCGGGCTCTACTGCCACGTCCGCAGCAGGTCTTGCGATCAAGTACGCGAAACTCACCTGGCGCGAAACAGAACCAAAGGCTCTTATGCAAGACATAACTGGTGCATTCGGTGTTGACGCCTCAGCCATTGAAGGTGCGTCGACCGCTTCGATAGTAGCCGCTTCCAAAGGCCAGTCGCTGTCAGTGATCGTACAGAGCCGCTTCGTGTGGTGGTTTACGTTCTTTGCTATGGCGCTCGCGTTAATGTTTTTGTCAGTCGTCGTTTTGTTCGGTGACTTGCCGATCTCTAGTCTCTTGGAGCTTGGCGTCATGTTTGTCGTAGGTGCATGGGCGCTCGTCACGACCCGACGGAACTGGCGTAGACGTAAAAGCCGCTGACTAGATTCTCAATCCTAGGGTGTTTTGTTTCTAAATCCGAAGGGTTTCTGTTCTGGTCACAACTCTACTGTTTTTGGTAGAGACGTGACACGGGTTGTACTCAGAGCTACTCAAGGTGCTGTTCGTGTGCTTCACATTCAGCTCAGTAGTCGTACCACTGTAAAAGGCTTACAGCTAATCCAATTAGCCATGTCGGGCGCACTTGTAACGGTTTTCTCGATATCCGTATGATTCCATAAGTTGCGGTGTGAACTGTCCGTAAGTTGCGGTATACAGGCTGCTGGTGTTCGCGGTTCTGGGTTGGATGGCAGGCAATTGCTGACGGCAACAACGATAGAGGGTATCTATTTTAGAGATACTTACCAATGAGTAATCACTTTTGATGATACTGGAGCGATGCTGGTGGTATGATCACCTTACTGTTACTCACTCTCGTTACCGCATTGTTAGTACATGTCGTTGTCTCAACGGCCGTCGACTCCTACGACAGCTACGGTGATAACGGTCCTGACTTTCGCATCTAGAGCGTCCCGCCTTTAGTGCCACCTCAGCAGCACTGGCTCGACCCTGCGTTTGAGGCCTGTGACTGGTGTTGCAGATCTTTTTTGACATTTCACGGTCGAAGGGCGCTTATTACTAGAGAGGACTAGAAAAACTAAGCGAGGAACGTCATGACCTGCAGAAAAAAAGGAAAGCTCTTTGGAGGGCCGCCATTTCTCACAGGACGCGTAGTCAGCGAAGGCGAGCGCGGTCTTGAGAGATCTAACATTGAACGCTGCTATCGACTCTGGACAGTTCTATACGGAGCAGAGTGCGACTTTGACGACTGCTTAATAGGACTGGCTAGCTCACTTGGGTGGCAGGAACCTGCCTCTGATGTGGATCTTTTTACTTCTCTCAATTCAGCCAGTGAGCATATTCACAACACTGGTGGGTCGTGGCAATCTATGCGTCAGTTAGCTATCGATGTGTTTATGGCCTGCAGGCAGGGAGACGCTGTAGAGACGTCGTCCTATGACGGACGCACATGGGGTCAAGCTGTTGACGATTCTCTTTTTACTGGCCATACGTGTCGAGCGTGCGCTGCTGGTTTCCCAGGTTCCCCTAAAGACCACAGACGGATCGCTGGTGCGGTACTAAATGGCCGTACGTCATGGGAGAAGCTGCAGGACGCGCTATCAAAGCACTGATGCTTGCTTTGTGGAGTGTTTGAGACACGTTCATTTGGATGGAAGATGTATGCCCAGAACGTGACGGCTCAGGTCAGTGTAACTGCAAACGCGAGACACACGAGACTCTCTACAGGCACTACACGCCGCGCTACCCGCTGCGCAGCTACCCCGAGACACCTGCTGAAGAACCTCGCTAAATAGCCCAAACTGCACTTTGGTGAGCAGTTGGTATCCAACACCTGGCGATGAATGTGTTATCTACACAGAAAGCCACTTCGGCTTTCTTTTAAACGAATAGGAGAGCATATGCGCTCAACCTCATCCATCACGGAAATCCGTGGATGCGTGAACGGGACTGCTTTTCTCGAAGGGGCCACTGGCTCTCTTTGGTACGTCAACGCCGCTGGTAGCGTAACTCACCTTGCATCCAGTGGTGTATCTGAGGTTCAACTCGGTACAGACTGTGGCTTGGTGCTTTTCACTACTGGGGAACTTGGCGTGTTCCGCACGCACGACAAAGACTACGGAAGTAGCACTAGATTCCGCATCCAAGGACAGTTTGGTTTAGGCCACGACGAAGCCCCTTACGCTGAGATAGTTCACACCGGTTTAACTGGCGTGGCGTCAATAGCAGGAACAGAGTCCGCTTCTTTTGCGCTGATGCACAACGGAGATCTCTACATGGCAGGTTCGACTACGGACTTTTGTCGTGGAGGCAGCTCGCTATCGACGATGCTCCTACGGGAATCAACCCCTTCGCCCACGTATCTGCGTGGAGTAAAAATGGAGCTAGATCGAACCGACCCTGGTTTTGGTGAATTCAGACTCGTACGCGAAGGCGTGGCGAGAGTAGCTGGTGGCTTAGGGTTTGCTTTAACCGCAAACCTCGACGGCACTTTGACTCATATCGGGTCAGCTATGACTGAACTAGGAGTTGCGCCTTGGTACAACGAGAACGACCCGTCTAGCGCGCTAGTGACTATGCGTCTTGCCAAAGACCGTATGGTCTGTGTTGAGCGCGATGGCACTACTTGGCACCTAGGTGCACGTAGTGCTCATGGTAATAGCGCCCCTCCGGTCAGTTATCACTTCTCTTACACTCAGGTGTGGAAGAAGCTAGATGAGTTGTTGCTAGACGACATACATCTTGACGAAAATGGTGGAGCTATAGCTCTGACACCAAATAGTCGGGTGCTGTCTTGCTGCACTGGTGTAGTTTCAAAGTTTGGCGCGTGGTCACACTCCACTTTTCATCTCTTTGAAAATGGACAACACGGCGAACAAGTAGCACTCACACACGGTGCGTCTTTCATCAAACAAGGTGTTGAGTGGGTCTCTTCGTACAACGATAACCCACACGCTGCCTTAACGCTACGCGGCGAAGCCGACCAGTACTGCTACACAGCAATGCTGCATCCTGAGGACTGGCAACATGTCTCACAGATGCAGTCACTCGGACTCGTTGACAACGACGCGATCAAAGCAGCCCTAGCGCTTGTTTAAACTCAACAAACGGACCCATCTTTACTGGTGGGTCCGTTTTGCTATACAGAATCACGCTAGTGCCGCGTGCCGTACAGCTAATAACTAGCACCTTGATAACTATGGACAAAAAGCCAGCTCTCGACATCAAACTGGCTGATGTAGTTGACATGGGACTGTTTTCCCAGATGCTGTCGCTGCGTTACGTCAAACAAACACCACACCCTGTGCTTCCTCTTTCGATACTTAACTACACGGCACGGGCGCAGTTTGACCGTGTGTGGAACGACGTCACCACACAGTGTCGAGGTCTCATTGTGAACACAGACGGTCAAGTCGTAGCTAGACCATTTCGGAAGTTTTTCAACGCAGAAGAAACAGACATCTCTAGCTTTAATGGAGAGCCTTTTACTGCGTACGACAAGATGGACGGGAGTCTTGGTATTTTGTATCCAGCTACTAATGGGTACGCCATCGCAACACGCGGGAGCTTCGTCTCAAAACAAGCGTTGGAAGGGACCCGTATCTGGGAAGAGCGCTACGCCGACACAACTGTTAATCCTTCCTGGACGTACTTGTTCGAGATTATCTACCCTGCTAACCGCGTAGTGGTTGACTACGGAGACGTACAGGATCTCATACTCTTAGGTGCTGTCGATACCAGTACTGGCGCCAGCGTACCGCTTGAGCAGGCGCGTGCGGGCTGGAAAGGTCCCGTAACCATTGAACACGCGTACCTAAACCTAGACGAGGCCTTGCTCGCTAGAGGGGAGAACGGGTCTGAAGGTCTTGTCTTGCATTTTCCAAAGACAGACACTCGCATTAAAGTGAAACGCAGCGAGTACGTACGCCTGCACCGCTTGTATACAGATGTGTCTGAACGACGAGTGTGGGAGGAGCTATCAAGCAAAGGGAGCGTCGAAGAGTGGCTACACGAAGTGCCAGACGAGATATTCGAGTTCGTGCGCAACTGCGTAGAGAAGCTGAATGCTGAGCACGCTGCACTCAAAAACGAGCTGCAATCAACATACGAAAAAATCATGAACGTACTACCTGGCGGGTTCGAGCGCGGAGAACTAGCACGTGAAGTGCTACTTGAAGCACGGATCAATCCTTTAGCAAAAGGTGTGTTCTCGCTCTATGACAATAAAGACACTGACATGTTCTTGTGGGAGCTACTACGACCTTTAGAGCACACGCCTTTCTTCCAGGTGAGTAACGACGCAGACTAAGCAAACCCTACTAAATGTGGTGTATCGCCCTGCTCTACGCACTGTCTTTAGATGTGAGTCAAGCACCAGCTATTACAGAACAGATCGTCACTGTCACCAGTGCAGCACAAGAGCACTTACTGACCCTTCCGGAGTTCGCGCCAGACGCGGACTTTGCTTTGAAGATAGACATCGTGAGCGGTCCAGGCGAACCTTTCTCCTATGACTTAACCACAGAGCAGATCGGAACTGGTACACAAGGTAGAGTCATAGCGCAAGGTCTCGTTAAAGTCCTCTTGAAAGAATCATCACTGCATTTACTAGAGGGCTCTGTGCTAGACCATACGTCTAAGCAAGGTCTGGTGATCCGCAATCCGAACAAGCCAGCCCCTAAGGTACATCCAGATTTAGTGACTGACAGCCTGTTGGCTGCGCAGGTTCGTGAGGTTGTCCAGTCGGCGATTAACCCAGCGTTGCTGTCGCATGAAGGGTCTGTGTCTTTTATCGGCCATGACAAGGACAACGTCGCTTACCTCTCCATGGAGGGTGGATGCCACGGCTGCTCGATGAGCGCTCACACAATGCGTGACGGCATAGCGAGAATCCTCTCCGCGCGGGTCCCAGAGATCACAGCGGTGCGAGACATCACAGACCATGAGACTGGCCAGAATCCGTACTACGCGTGATGCGGGCATTATTTTTGGGATGAGTTTGGCTTAAATAGAGAAGCTCTGCACGGTGATGTCCGTGATGACAGCGACCCGGAAGACAACTCTCTTGATCAGCGCGTACGGGGTGTTTTGTTCCGTGTGTTTCTTCGTTGGATACCAGATGGATAAAAGAGGTTCCTGGCTAGGTGAGTGGGTCGCGATAGCGCCAGGTCTGCCTGGTTCGCTGCTTTTGCTTATGGATACTGGAGTGTCTGAGGCGGCCTTTGTGGGGTACTTTCTTAATGGTCTTGGAATCTGGCTCGCACTACGTACGCGTAACGGTAAGAGGGAAACCCCTGGTGCGTAGTAACACGTTTGCTCGGTACAGAACTGCGGTACTGCCTATTCTTGTGGCCACACTGATAGCTGGGTGCTCAGCCGAGCAGACTGAAAAGTCCGCAGAGCCTGTTGTTGTAGCGGCGCTAGGGGATTCTTACGCCAGTGGGGAAGGGGCTCCTCTTAAGCCTTCAGATGATGTCAACACAGTGGTGTGGGGCACAGAACCCGGTGACGATGTTTGTCACCGATCTCCCCGCAGCGGTTTTGGTCTAGCCGTGGAAGAGCTCTCAAAAGCGAATCCTGACGTTGAGTTTAAAACCATCAACCTGGCGTGCTCTGGAGCCGACTCAAAAGACTTGCTGTACGACTCGGCACGAAACGGTGAGACCGTCACAGCGCAACTAGATGCGCTTTCGGTGTGGGCAG
>Ga0208226_1000313_pt1 | contig 13842 bp, 8 predicted proteins | sample LakMenE18May11ns_FD_150713 | JGI IMG/M metagenome (GOLD analysis project Ga0208226, IMG submission 150713) | Freshwater microbial communities from Lake Mendota, WI - 18MAY2011 deep hole epilimnion ns (SPAdes) | ecosystem: Environmental > Aquatic > Freshwater > Lake > Epilimnion/Euphotic zone ... | reverse complement strand
TCGCTTTCCTGTCTCTGTATCTCATCTCCCTCTACATCCCAATTCTCAATAGAAACATTAGGTTCAATAGGATTAATGCCTGAAGGGCCTGCTTGCTCAGTATCTGAATAATTACCCTCAGATGCCCCCGTAATTTTCTCATAAGCTTTCTTCATAATAGATTTACCCTTAGTCTGCCTAGACAAACTCTTAGAGTTACTACGACTACTGCTAACAGAGCTATTACGACTTGAAGACATAGTGAAAGATCTTTAAACAAAGCAGAGTATGAAGTAGTGGATTTGTGAGACAATGAGTTGCTTCAGCTTTTCCTCAGGGAGATAAAGTCTTGGATCAAACCACGTCTCGCCCAATTCCACCACGACAATCAAATTCCTATATCTGATGAGAAATTGATGAATGCAAGTAAATGATTTCAATCAAATAATGCAGTGTTCTATCTTAGTAGAAAATGTACATTGGGATAGATGTTTTCGTCCTAGAGTGTTGATATACAGCACCTCTATATATATTTAATAAGTGAAAAACGAACAAAAACTTTTGCCCCACTCTTTTCTACCCAGGTAAGCTGTCTTCTAAGTCTCAGACCCCTTCCCTCCACATATAGTGAATGTAAGGGTTAAAAGAAGTATAAGAAGCTCACTCAAGTAGAATAAGTGTCTGGCGTAATTTGTTCAAGTGGACAGAAAGTTGGCTATCCCAATATTTAAATAGACACGCAAAATCCTGAGAAATAGGTATTAACAAAGGCACTGATATTTAACTTGACAAGATAAGCTAAACAGATGAGTGAAATATACTTCTTCACTTAAACTATCTTATCTGAGTACTATCACTTCCTTTCCTGCAATCTCTTTCTATCCTTTAGAAACGTTGCAAATTTAATGATGGAAAAATTAAACAATTCTGTGATATGGTTAATTAACCACTGTAAAATATATATGTACCTATACTCCTTGTATAGTACTACAGAATTGCGCACTCTGTATAATTGGTATTTGAACTTACAAACCTTATGTAGTATTTACCAACTTTTAAACAGGTACTTTAAATTTTCTATAATTTTACCGGTATAAAAACACAGTAACTTCTCCTCTACCTAGCATATACACGCTATAGAAAATTTACTAAACTGACACGCGTATAATACTCGGGATACTGTAGGTATGGAGGTATTACATGAACAAAAGTATTTAAAATATATACTTGCTCACGCGAGAACAGTTGCCCGATGACTGTCTCTATATTTTGCCCCCTATGTACTTGCAGGTAAATGTGACTGTGGCTACTTAATGCCCCGCCCCTGCTATGTACATAACTACTATAGAGAGGGACACGCGTCCGGAAGTGTGTTAAAGGGACAGTGTTGCAAAAGCAATTATTAGGACACTCGGCTTATCGAATTTAAATGTATAAATATGAAATGTATGAGAAAAGACGATAGGCCCCTCCCCACACTTAAGATTCACAAAAACGATTCCTACACCCAGGAGAGATGTTACATAAACTTTTCTTTTAAATGAAATTTAAAAGTCACGGTGATGCACCAGTAAAGACTTACTGCCTTTCTTGGTTATGAACACATAAGAAATAAATTTGCGAAAATTGTAAAGATGCAAATTATTTGCAAGGGTAAGTGTAACGAATTCTGCGATCAGATATTGCGGCCGTGCTAATCTAAATACAGATAAAGTGTCTACCCTATATATGTATACCAGAAAGAGCTATCTTTGACACAGAGGTGTAATTATGCAAGATTATTCCACTTTATCAGATGTTATCGATATGGGCCCCTGTAATCTTGTCGTCAAATTATCACCTTTAAATGTTTCCACCGTTCCCCAAGAAAATAGAGAAGTTAGACGAGGTCAAGTGTTAACAAACTGCCACTATGATAAAAAGACTATGCATAAAATCGAATAAGTAATGATGTTCAATAAAGTATAAACCGTGTTTATCAGTTTAGCATCGTATGTAATTCAGCGGTAGGTAAATTGGCGTATAAAGATGGTATGCGAAAATAGTGAAGAATATCCCCTCTAATACGACCAACGGAACCGAATAAGTATATTTTGTGAATTTGGAAAATTGAACTATTGGCCGAGTCTCCCTTTAATCAACTTCCCCTCCACTACGTTCCCACTTGTTTACGCGCTAACAATTTTCACACCCGTTTTGACGGATATCCTCTCTCTCTCTATATATCTCTCTTTGATATATATGTATGAATTAAAGGACCTGTACAGCAATACTCGTACGTATCATAAATGAATAGACTGGTTGATTGTGGGTACAATTAAAATATAATTTCTAAAAGTTCCCGTCTGCCTTATGATACTACAATATATTACAAGATTCCTTTAAATATTATTACAATAGTGCTCTCTTACATCTATGAATAGCGAATATATATTTTATACACAAAACTTCAACAGTCAGACAATATGCTACTTTTACATATGTGAAACCTAACGTGTAGGTGACCTAGACTGTGTGTGTGTGTAAAGGGTGAAAAGACAGATGCTCAAATCTCAAGATGGTAAAAGTAGGGCACGCGCCCTGGTTTGACCCAGCGTCCTATGAATATTATTCTAACGCTGACCTAGATGGAAATATGATAAAATTTACAGTTTAAAGTAAATTTTCAACATTCAGAGATGAGACCTGGACTTGCCTTAAAGAGAGGGGGTGGGACAGACGCCTTGTCTGGACTGTATGTCGCAAAAAGAACCAACGGGAAAGAGCCCTGCCCCAGGGGTCGAGCTACTTTTTATACCCGACCCAGGGGGTGGGTGGTTTATAAAACAGATAATGAATTTTAAACATTTTATAAATTCAAAATGCTGTTTCCATATATTACGCCAATAACCTTTGATTAGCAGATTGTTCTTACGACAAATAGAAGTGTGAAAAAGGTGAACTAATTTTGGTAAAATTTATGAAAATAAATGTGTGAAAAATATGATAAACGTTTCATCTTTGAAACATGCTAAACCTATAGAATGGCCCCATTGGCAAAACTGATATAGTTTAGTTTCTTATATGCGGATGTAGCCCTTTAAATTTTGTAAACTCCCAAAGGAAGAGCGTGAGGAAAAGTACGAGAATGAATAGTTTTTTCACCCTGAATACCCTCGATTGTAATGCGTGTATACTCGCAATTTAAGGCCTAAATATGTATAGTGAATACATGAATAGCCTAATACGGTGATGATGGCTCTATATGGGCGGAAAAGCAGACAATACGCATATCCGGAGTTGTATAAAGGGACAGTATGATGAGAAGTGTTTATGTAAATTATGAATTTGCAAAACCCCAAATATTATGCGATAGTGCAGTAATATTTGCATGCTGAACAGGGCGCAAGTCTAATGCGACTTGTACACTATTGCCTCCTTCAACTTTTGAAGATAAAATTCTCTTACCCCACCTTTTGAAATAAGATTGTTATTGTGAGGCAATATGTACAAAACAAATTTTGTGCCCTAAGCAAAAATTTGTAGGCCCAAACAGAAGTAATGCTTATCTAACGTGTAAAGATGATAAAAAGTGTATGAAGAAGTGTAAGTGAAAGTGTAAGTAGCATTAAATTGTTCATTAAAGAAGGGGCCAGATTGAAGCTGTTGATGGTAGACTCTTGCTGGACTTGTTGATGCAAGGAAAGAGGGGAGAGGGCAGATGCTGTGGGGGCAGGACACTCTTGCGGCACGCTTGACCCCCTGCTGAGGGTGTATGTAGGGGAAAGGGGTGCCAGGGCTGGACCAGGGGGAAACCGGAAGGACCCCTGTGTCTGTGTGGCCACCGTCTTCTTCACCTCAGACATCACCTCCTGCGAACTTATATAACCCTTTTCGCGGGCATTAGTGCATGTATGTTTGCATACATTTTTCTTAGCATCAGCCAATTCCCTATATAAATGATCAATTTCTTTCTGCATATCTTGCTTTGCCATTACAAACCATTCTATTTCATTCTTTTGAATAGACATTTGTATTGAAAGCTCTGTTACTTTATCAACAATCTCATTTATTTTAGTCTGCTCAATCTTTGGCTCAATAATTGGTTCAATTAAATCCTTCTTGACTGTAATGTTGTTATCGTTTTGTGTACGAGGTTGCGTGATTGTAACAATTCTTTCATTAGATTTGTTGCAATTTCTCAACCGGCTTAGCAATGGGGATTCCATGGCTTGCTCATATGCTTCTGATAAATCATCATCTGATATAAAAACTTCATTTGGGTCAAAATCATCCCAATTTACTTCCATTTTGGGTTTCTATATCTCAGGGACCCTGTGCAGCTTGACCCAGATTTGCTATATCTATGCAAAAATCTCTTAACCTTTGTTATCATAAGGATGGGTACCCTTCTGCGCAGACTGGTGGCGTTATGAACCTTTGGCGGGGGAGGTGGTAACACTACAGTTTAGCTAACTGTCCAAACCCCCCAATTTGCTCAGTTTTGCTCAGTTTCTTGAGCTGTTCACATCCCAGTTGTGCACTAGTCTCCTGTTATATAGTAACCCAAAGTTTGCATACATAACGTAATTAACATTAGTATAAAATTTTAAAGCTTAACTTTTAAGCTTCATACTTTATCATATAGGTGCAGCATAAACATAAAGACAAAACAGCAAATTTTAAATGGAAATTTTCTCAGAATTATACTAGTTTATCAATAGGGTGGCAAAACTTTTGTTTACAAAATTTTAATCGCTTTCCCATTTTCTTGCAATTTTTCAAAACAAGGTATTTGTTTGAGACTATGAGTGTTGCGTATTTGGCCTGGTAATTTTCTATTTTATAGTTAGCGTCATATAAGAATTTCTTTTAGAAAAGAGAGAAAAAATGAAGTTGTTTTTGGTACTTGTGTTGTTGTGTGTGCCCATCACTGGTGTTGATGACGTCCGGTCCAGGTACATTGCAAGTCTTCTCAAGTCTGGCTGGACTGTTCAGCAGCTGCAAGAAAACGGGATTATAGAAAAGCCTAACATTACGATGGTTACCACCACTGACTCTAGTATTGGTACTGTGACCATGTTGCCCACCACTGAGAATTCCACTGCTGTTGGAAGTACTTTGCCTGCTACTACTACTGAGATACCAATTACCAGTACTACATTGCTCTCTAGTTCCACTACAGCTCCTGTCCTGAAAAAGATTATTTCTGTGCCCACCTCTGTGAACACCTCTATGATCAGTAACGTTACCGTTAACAGTACTGTTGTGGCTGGCAATGTGACTTTGAATGGCAGAAAAAGGCAATTGAACAAAATTGTTGTCCCTCCTTTGAAAAGCACAGTTACGCAGATTCCAAAAATTTTGACTACAGCTGTGTCCACCACTGCAATTTCTCATGTTGGAAAAATTGAAAAGGTTTTTAACAAGTCTGGCAATTTTGGCAATTCTGGCAAATTTGACAATAAAACAGAGGTGGTTCTTTCTCCCATTGTAAATATTTCTGATGTTGTCATCAATTCTATTGCTACTGTGAATAATGTGACGCATGTGAGTGATAATGTTACCGTTGACCTTTTGGGAATGGGTTATATTCAGTCTGGCCTCAGTAGGCTGCTTCGGGACATTCTAATTGATTGGGAAGAGCAGGTGACCGAAAAAGCCAATGGTAGTATTGTGTTACTACCTGACACATCCACTTGGGAACCTGTTGATCCCGTGAAGGCTGCAGAGGAGGACGAGGGCGTTCCAGTGCATCGAGGGTCACCTGACAGTGTCACTTTGGTTGACCTCCCACTTAGGGGCCCTCTGTCCCTTCTACTCCTCGCTCTGGTGGCCCTCATTGCAGGTAAATCAAACACTTTTACTGAATTACAGGCATCTTTGATGAGTATATTGAGCAGGGTCCGACTATGTGTATTTTACCTTCTCACTTGCTATATTGCCCTCTTTTGTACTCCTCCTCATGCTTAAATTCCAGTGTGCCTCCTATATTAACCATGGTAAATAAAAGTAAACAGATGCCTACTTTCGTGTGTGCTGTGGTATGCATTCTACCTGCTTATGGCAGAGCCGCCATCCTTATTACAAGAAATTTTCTTCTTTGAAAAATCAAGATAATAATGGTATGCAATGCATTATTTAAATTTTAAAATATGCAAGGGCAGCCGCGTAGAGTCAGCAGGTTTTTACCAGAATACAGATTTACCTGGTAGCGTGAGCAGGTGTTCATGCTATGTGAAGGTGCAACAACATGGCATAGCGTTTGCCATGTACCTGTTCACTCGCCTTGGTGAAAGGTCTTCTAGCAGCAAAGGGGACGTTCTGCTAGGGTAAGAGGGACTAACAGGTGGTCACTAGGTAAATACCTTGTTATGGGTCAGTAGTCCTGCTCACTCACCCCAACCTATCTTTCAGCTCTGGTGCTTGCGGTACTCGCGGTTTTGGTCCACACCTGTCTGGGTAGCCGAAACAGAGGAGCGTCTGGCACAGGTCCACCTGGGTGCTAGAAGAATCAGGGTTACCTCTGCACACCAGGCCTACTCACTCCACCTCCACAGGTATCCTTATTGGTTCAAACCTGTCCCTTGTGGGTAGTGTATAATTACGAAAGACTGATCATACCTGTCTTACGTCACAAATAGATGCCCGAGTAAGAATTATCTTACCTAGACTGTTTAATATATCCCATTCTGTGGTCTTTTAATTATAATGCATACATCAAAAATAACCAATTCTATCCTGCCTTAGGGGCTTATTAATAATGTAGCGTTACATATAATTACTTTGATTATCACTCTGTGAATTGTTTGCAGGAGAAAAAGAATTTGTTACCACTCTCAAATTTTGAAAAGTTGTATCCTTTAATTGCAGGTGGAGTGTAGACCCTTGCTGCCCTTCATCACCTGTCTCCCTTAGGATTAAGAAAATAAAATATTTCACAGCTGTAATGTTAATTGGAAACCTAGCAACTGTCAATCATTATCTTTATGACTGTAAAGAAAAATTATTTTCTAAAATTTTAATATGACTTTCCCTTTAAAAGTAACGTCATGTTGACCCCTTTATGTAGATGCTCAATAATTCAAATAAATTGCCCAATTCATCAAAAACTTTGCTCAAATCTTAGATGCTATAAAGTTTTATTTATGACGGCAAATTATGTACTTATCTATCTTTTAGATATCATTTATGAAATATTGATTAAAAAATGGCGTCTACTCTCAACAAAGCCGAGATGGGTGCACTTGAGGTGTGTATACTTTTAACTTCATTGGGAAGACATATATGAACATTTGTTGTGTATGTATACCTCCATATACATTAATTATGACTGGATATTTTGTTATAGGCAAAAATTTATATACAACCATGGTACCTAATACCGTTTACATATGTACTTGTACATTGGTACCGACAAATTCTTTACATCCAAGATTTGCTATTTATGGCCGCAATTTTTTATAAATGTTTTACCCTTAAGCATACAAAATATCAATAAGGCAGTTTTTGTTAATTTCTCTCATTGAGACTATTACCATGTACATTTTACATATATTGGTAATATGAATATTGTTACCATTTGCAGGAGTGTTTCCAAGTTGTTTTATGGTAAAATATAAAATTGTTGTTACCATTTGCAGGAGTGTATCCAAACCAACGTGGCGCTGTCCAGGGAGCTGGAGGAGGTGAAGCTGCTCGACGTGGCGGAGGTGGTGACCCTCTGCAAGGCCAACTGGGAGTCCATCAGCGACTCTATGTTGGAGATGGTGGAGGATGATAGCCTCACCATCTGCTTGTCCGTGTACACCGGCCTGTCCCTGCTGTGGGGCCTCTTGCGGCTGGTGCACATGCGGTGCACTGGTCCAGCTGGGGGAAGGTTCCCGCCGGATGTAGCCTTCCTGTGGCTAGTTACCGTTACCTCCCACTACATTTGGGACAAATGTACCAAAAGAGACATTAGTGGGGAGGGGGAGGAATCTGTTTCCTCTGCTCAGTCGGATAGGCATGCGCGGATGCGTGCCTGTCTGGAGCGTAACATAAACAATATTAGAGTGGCCAGGGCCCATGTGAACATTCTGCATACTACCACCAGTATGCCGGGGCCCTCTTTTGACCTTTCCACTGTTAATGAGGCAGGGGCCCGCATTAGGCCTCTTTCCATTCATACCATGCCCTCCTATCTACCTGTGGCTACCATACCGCTGACCGACAGGGTGGAGGCATGGGTGGAGGAGTCAGCTGACTCGGGCAGACCTTCTGCTCCTACCAGTGAGCTGCAATCTGACAACGGCTCCACCCTCATTGGGGATGCCCCTGAGGAGGCGGCCTCCAACATCAGCGAGGAGTCCTTTGCCTCTACCGTGCAGGAGGGGGGTACCAGTGACCGTAAGGGGCCTGATTCTGGAACGGGTACCTCTACTCAGGTTAGGTTTGTCAAACTTTTACAATCTCAATTTCCTGGCTTAAATTTCATAAACATTTTATGAAATATTGTCTTACCAACTAAACACAGCCTGTTACCTCTTAGACTAGCATAAACTCAATAAGGGAAGCAAAAATTTTAGCTCAGCCTTTACAAAACATCAGTTTGACAAATTTAAAAATTATAGAAAGTAACTGTTGGTGGGAAGATCAAGAGGAAGAGGGTGTATGCAAAACATCCTATGCCGCTGCGCAGGCGCAAAAATGTGAGTTTTAAATATTTGTCCATATCCATTTTCAAGTCCATTTTCATGCTTGTTTGTCAACAATTCTTTATCAATGGTTCATGAAATTGGATATTTTATCTACGGGACATTCCAAATAGGGCCCTAGATTCATGTTGATTATTCCTTCTTCTATATATATCAACTTTCCGGCGCCTATTTCTATAATTAACTCCTTTTCGTATACCTAAGCATAAACCACATAAAGCTATAGGAAAAATAATTATTTCTGCAAGTATAGCTATCCAATCTATATGTTCATGAATATCAAAAGTTGCATAGAGATGGTCCCAAAATGCTTTAGACTGCAGGTTGAATATTTGAAGTTGAGATAGCCTACTCTTAAGAATACTCTTAGATTTGGGCGTAGTAAGCGCTGGAAAAGTTAACTCAAATGTGAGCCCTTTTACAATTACTTCCTTATCGGTATACATGATATAGGGAGCTGGTAAATAAATATCCTGTCCCCCCTCTTTTAATGTGAAATTTTCACCCTGTATTAAAAGACCCTCATCTTGCAAACGAATAGCATTTGGTGGGTTTAGATAAGTAAATTGGCACCCTTTGATAATGTTATCTATGTTGTCCATCATTAATCCATCTCTACAAAGAGAAGGAAGTTCCAAATCTGAACAAATAGGTGCCTTTTCATCCACCCAAATGAGATCCGAAGTGCAATTAACAAGTTTAATTACAGTTGAATTTATGTCCTTAACAAAGTGAGTTTTCTCAGATTCGCCCTTTAAGCCTATTCCCTCATAAACTATTGGCACCATATGTGTCATTTCTTTGAATTCAGTAGGAACCCCAATATCCAATTCAGCAATAAAACCCTCAGATATTGGTGAAGTTGAGATAACGTTAATTTTCTCAAATTCATGACCATTTCCTGTTAAACAAGAAGACATTTCGATTTTGCCCTTTAAGCTATCTGGGAACCGCAGACTTTCTAAAGTGTCCAATTCTCCAATAACATTTGCAATTTGATGTACCCAATCAGCACATATACTATTGAATGCCGTTATGAAATTTGCTAGAGCTCCCATTTTTACAGTGTCAGCCTTCATTGCTGCCTCTGTGGTAACCCCTGATAATTCCATAGACTTCCCCTGTAGATACTTAACCCCTTCCACCAGTGCACTTTTATCTAACATTGAATATTTAAATATGCAACTAGATGCAGTTTTAGCAGTTTTGCTAGGATCGGTTAATGAATATAACTGTGTATACAGTTTGGCAAGTGTTTTTAAATTGTTACTCCCTGGCTCCAAAGCATTTTCATATTTAGTTTTCAACGTGCTTCCTTCAGCAAAATAGGGTAAAGCTTTATATACTCCTATCATATCTTCTAAAGTCTGAATTTTTGCTTTGGCATCTAATAAACTTATTTCAGTGGTTGCTTGTAAACTGACACGTACACCTTTCAATTTTGTTTCAACAAATAAAGATGATTTTTCAGCCAGAAATGTAAAGCCATTGCAAAAATATAAATTGATGCAAAGAATACCTATGATAAGTTTTGCTAGTTGCAGGGGCTTCTTTTCTCCTCCCAGACTTGGCATTCTGCGAAGAGAAATAAAAAGCTTTTCAATACAAATTATGTATAATTAGAGCCTGGAAGTACCAATACTACTCTTGCCCCTCTGTCATAATGATAATAATTACAACCTTTTCATAATTATATACATATTTTTAGGAGACTGAGGGCAAGGAGAAAGACTCTGGTTAGATGTGGCAAGTGGAGAAGCGACCTTTGGCCTCTACCTACCTACATTCTAAAATAGGTGAATTTCTAATCCTTTGTTAGAAACCTGCAGAATAGATATCTGCTAGACGCCCAAGTAGATCCGACTGTGACTTATACTTTTGGCACTTTTGTCTGTCAGAGACTGGGACAATCCATGGGTGTATGTACATACTCAAATTCAACAACATACAGAACATTCTTCGATGATACTCGCGAGTACACTGTTTCTTTTCATTGAAAAGTGGTTCCACTGACCAACTGGTATGATTGTACACTGTATTTTCGTCCCTGTATTCAGACTGCATGAGTACACTTCCTACAGCTAATCCCAACATTTGGCCCAGCTGCGTACCTATTTTCTCCCAGTACTCATGGTACCTTTTACCTTTGGCATAATCATTCCACCCATCACCTTCCTGTACTCGATATGGGGGAATCAGGAGTATAATAGGCCCATCATACTCTCTCTGTACCTGTGCTAGCGAACTTACAACTAGGTGCATTTGGGTTGGCAAGCTCTCAGTGGACAGATAATCATACCTAAACTCTACTAGAATAGGCATGGTACAACTCTTTGGCAAAATGGCAATCCTTTCTCGCACAGCATCAGCAATTCCTGTCCTATTCTTATCAAATGACAGCTGATCCTGATTTGTGATACCTAGGTTCAAGAACATTGGCACAGCTCTTCCATAGAACAAAAGCATTGCATCTGTACCTACAACCATGGCAGCATAACCTTTGATATCCAACGGGTTGTTTTTCAAACGGCTGACGTCATAGGGACCATAGCTGGCTTCACACTCAGTAGGCAGTAACTTTTGAACATGTCCTACTTTGCACTTGGGACATTCCTGATCTATAAAAGTGGCTTGTATACCAAAAATTTCTTCCTCACTCAACCTTTTGGGTACAATGGACAACCTGCTCCTAGCCTCTGACATGTAATCTATCATAATCTCATTGAAAATGTAGCCCATGTTTGTGACCAGAAATCTATGTTCATCCTCTTTTAAAGTACATTCACTTTGCATTGCTTTGATAATCCCTTTTCCATACTTTGCCCATTTGTTTGGGGGTGCAGACTCAAGATTTGTATCAAAAACAGCATATTTCTCTTCTAGATGCTGCACATAATTATGAATCATTTCCTTTGTGACAGTGCGGTGGCCTACTTGTTCCTTCTGCTCCAATCGGTCTATCCCCAGAAGTGGGTTACCGAGTGGAGGAGCTGGTTCTGCCATGCCGCTCTCAAAAATCAATCTAAACATAAAATTGAATTAGAGGGTGAACATAAATAAATTTTACTCATTAATGCTTATACTTGACCCGAAAATCTTTCTTGATTACAGGCCTGCTCTACACCTTCTTGTACCTGTGGCTGTACCTGTTCTACTTCCTACTGCTTCTCCAGTTATACCTTCCCCGTGCATTGTGTACATATATGTATATATCACAGCCTTATTGACACGCGAGAGTTAATTGAGGTAGATCTTAAAATGCAGTATTGAAAGAAAAACAAAATTGTACCTGAATTTGTTTACATTGGCAAAAATATTTGATTATTGCAAGAGTTACAAATGCGGTAACCCTCCCTTTATTAAAGAGAAAAAAGGAAAATTAAAAAGGCATGAAAATCTAAATTTTTATTACTATGTGGCGATCTAGCACAGTGGTACAGTGCATGATTTGGACGCTGAGTTCAATGGATCGATTCTACATGGTGGTCTGACACCAAAAATGAGGAAATGGTGGGAAGGGAATGTAACTGCATATACATTGCCGTTACTCTAAAAATCGTGTATCCTCCATTGTGACCACCTTTTATTTATATTTTGTGTAAAAAGAACTGGAAAAATAAAAGTACGAGGATATGAATGTGAGGTAGAAAAATGTATGATATTTGTGTAAGTTTGTTGTCTATCAAAAATACACTGTTTGCCAAATATATAGAAAAGATGTAAATCAGTCTTTTGTTTTCTATTTTGCACTTACTCTGCTAGCTCAGGAAAAAGATCTGGGGTAGGATCTTTGAACGAACAGACCGAATGTAGTACATTGGTACATGCTTGTACATAGTTGCCCTTGCCATGAAACTTTGTACGCAATTTGTGCGCATGGTCACCCATTGCCTCTCTGACAAATTCGGGAACCAATTCCTGGAAGGACATGGCACTCTTTGTACCACAATCATAGTAGTTACGCAACCTAGCCTCTATGATTGCCATGTATGAAAGGGACAGTGGTCTCCCGTGTTTTTGAACAACAAAAGCCATATAGCCCCTCCTTTTCATGGGTACCCGTCTCAGGTAGTATCTTGGCATGGTACTGCTGGTTGTGCAAGGTTCAGCTAACCATACAGCAATTGGACTAGAAAAAACCGTTTTTCGCCAAAAATAGTCACACATACATAGGGACGAAATACCTGGTGACAGTATATCAGCAGTGTTTGTACGCGGATTTTTGAATGCAACTGCTACTGCTGACTCATATGGGTTGAAAAACACAATTTTATAAATACACCTTTTTACAATATGATACGGAATACGAGTTGTTAGACACATTTTCTAGTTAGTACTGAGGGCCAAAGGGAAAATAAATATTTACAAAAAGGTGCAAAAAGGGTTAAATTACTAACAGTCTATCCAATGAGTTGCAAGCGGGTTTTTATTGACACACGTTGCTAGCCTATCGTGTCGCGTGTAGAACAGAGTCTGCATAATCCGGAGATTATCAGATGACAGGTGTCTGATGGCTAATGGGCAATATGGCCTATATCCTTCTGAAAAGGCAGATCTATCATTATGAATGAAAGGCCTAACCTGGGATATGCACGCATAGTCAGAGCTGAGGGGATGGTCATATTTTTCTACTCGAAAGTACTCAAAATTGCTTCCATCCCTACTGCGAATTCGCCTTAAATAGTACTCAAACGAATCTGATTGATATGTGGTTAGACTAATTTGTAACCTTCTGCTACCTATACATAACCTCCACTCTGGGTTACATAGACACAGAATACTTATGCCAGGGAACAGCAGATCCATACAGTAGTTGTTCCCTGGGTTGTAAAACTCAATGCCTCTTGCATCATGCGCATTAAAGAATATTATCCTCCTGGCCTCAGGATGTACCTCTAGATAATTTGGGTGTCTAAAACGGTTCCTGAGATAATCTGACATTTTCCTGAATGTTGCTAGGAGTCTTGGGAGAAATTAACTCGCTTTCTCCCAAACCTAAGTGACATTCCGGGATCATCATTGTCACTGTCAGATTCCTCTGAGTCAGATAAAGGTGTATTAACATCCTTATCTGATTTCTTAAGTATAGGTATTGTAATAGGTTGTAAAGTTGTGTCTTCCACCTCTGTACTACCCATTGTAGTATCTGGGGAATCCAGTACTGCATCATTTGCAATGGGTTGGATAC
>Ga0208226_1000311_pt1 | contig 13869 bp, 8 predicted proteins | sample LakMenE18May11ns_FD_150713 | JGI IMG/M metagenome (GOLD analysis project Ga0208226, IMG submission 150713) | Freshwater microbial communities from Lake Mendota, WI - 18MAY2011 deep hole epilimnion ns (SPAdes) | ecosystem: Environmental > Aquatic > Freshwater > Lake > Epilimnion/Euphotic zone ... | reverse complement strand
GTATACATTTATATACATTTATATACAGTTATGTATAATCTTACATTTGGGTATACATTTATATACATACATACACTTATATCCATTTATATACATTTATATATACTCCTATGCATTTATATGCATACCCATGCATTGATTTTACTATACATTTGAATTTATTGAAGATCGTTATAATGATGGGATGTCACTAGTCGGTTGGTGGTTTTGAAGTCATCACGGTTTGAGGAGACCTATTTATTAACGAAACTACCGTTAGACGGAGTCTGAGCCTGAGAGTTGAGTTTTTAATAGAGCCAACTTTGGACGGAGTCTGAAGCGCTTAGGGCCCTGTTGATCCGTTTGACATCGATCAAGCCTTCGGATATTGTCCCTCTTCATTTGATGATTTCTAATTTACACAGTCCAATACTCTATTCTTTCATTGGGCTCTCTCACACACAAATTACACGGCTCTTTTTTATTCTTCTCTCTTCTTAAACCAGGCCACATCGAAGATTTTTATCTTTGCTTTTTATTTAACAACGACTTTTCTACAGAGTGTGAAATCCGATGCGAAAAACGGCGATGAATCTTTGTGAGCCCTTTTGCATAAACCCGGATAGACACCTGGGTGTGGCACTACCACTTAGGTAGTTAATAACAAGGTATCAAATTCCAAACAGACTTTCCTCAAAACCTAATTAAGGTTTTTAACTTTCTCCTGACAAACTACGCTCGATAATAGAGGAATTCATTAGCAAAGTCTGGAGGCGATGATCATTTTTGACACTGGCGTAGCCAATCCCGGATACGTGAATTACTCTTGTCATTAATAAAGTCCTCTACCAAGCGGAGCTTGATATGACGATGGCGGGGTTTTTTAAGAAAACCGACTGGGAGAGTGGTCTTGTGATTATTAATAAAGCTCCTGGACGATGTGTTCCTTTTATTTTTCGGATGTAGGACTCAGAGAAATAACTGTAAGACATGCTGGCACGTGGGCAATTATCTTCGAGAATTACACCATCTATTACTCAACTCATGTGCTCATAGCTAAAAACGGCCTTCGGCCTGATAAATGATTCCTAAATACCAACGACTTACGGCCTCGTTGTTTTTTTAAACAAATTCCCAATCACAAATCCAATATGATGATCTACAATATCCAATATGCAGTCTGGCCTTGGCTTTAGAAAGCGATTTATGTACGATAAGGTCTAGCCTTGGCTCCTTATTTTGAATTTTTACACGACAAAGTTAAGCCTTGACTTTGAATATGAATTTTCACACGGCAAAGTCTAGCCCTGACTTTTAATGCGAATTTTTTCACGACAGGGTATGGCCTTGACTTTAAATACGAATTTCCACACGATTAAATCTAGCCTTGACTCTACATACGAATTTTTACGTATAAAAATCTAGCCTTGACTTCTGATACGAATTTATACATATAAAAGTCTAGCCTTGACTTTCAATACGAATTTCTACACGCCAAAGTCTAGCCTTGACTCTGAATACGAATTTTTACATTGCATAGTCTAGCCTTGACTTTTAATACGAATTTTTTCACGACAGGGTATGGCCTTGACTTTAAATACGAATGTCCACACGATAAAATCTAGCCTTGACTCTAGATACGAATTTCTACATATAAAAATCTAGCCTTGACTTCTAATACGAATTTATACATATAAAAATCTAGCCTTGACTTTCAATACGAATTTATACACGATAAAGTCTAGCCTTGACTCTGAATACGAATTTTTACTTTGCATAGTTCAGCCTTGACTTTTAATATGAATTTCCACACGATAAAATCTAGCCTTGACTCTACATTTGAATTTCTACATATAAAAATCTAGCCCAGACTTCTAATACGAATTTATACATATAAAAGTCTAGCCTTGACTTTCAATACGAATTTATACACGATAGAGTCTAGCCTTGACTCTAGATATGAATCTTTACACGACAAAGTCAAGCCCTGACTTTAGGTACGAAGTTCCACATAAAAAAGTCTAACCTTGACTCTTGATACGAATCCGTACACGACTAAATCCAGCCTTGACTTTAAATACGGATTTCAGTACGGCAAAGTCTAGCCTTTATGTTTTATACCAAACTAGGCGTAACCAAGTTCAGCCTTCCCATCCCTTTCCGGAATTGACAACCAACTACTAACGTTGACTGGCAAAGTAACTTAGCCAAAGCCTACTTTGAGTTTTAAAAAAAAGGGAGGAGCGAGCCCACCCACCCACCCTAAAAAAAAGTACATTTTTAATCACACAAAATTTTCTAAGTTCACATGAGTTTCTAGATTGTTAATTTTTTCTAAGTTTTATAAGTAAAAAGACAAGTAAAAAGACGAGAAAAAGTTTTTTGTTTTGAATTTAAGTTTAAAAAAAACACACATCCGGATCTATCTCCTGATTCTCATGGTCAGGCTGCTTTCCTGTGGATGCCCAAGAGCAGGCATAGGGAGACTGGGGTAATACTTCACCTTTGTGAATTTCCCCTTGACTTTGAGATCTTCAGTCATCTTATCGGTTTGCTTCTTAACTTCCCGATTCCAATACCTCACCTTCTCCTCCATGGATTCCGGAAACCAGTTTAGCAAAACTCTGATCTCAGCAGCAGCATCATCGATCTTTGGATCTCTTTTCCTCTCCATAGCCATCTCATCTCTCACACTTCCACTCGAGGCCCAGGGTCTATCGTTGGTGTTGATAAACAACTGGGCGGCTTCTCTTTCAGCCAAGATCTTGTTGACCTTCCAAATACCGTGCATTTCTGGACAGTACTTTAGAGTCACTCCATCGAAAATTTCAGCGAATTGCTGTCTCTTCATCCTTTTGTTTGCTTCCTTCTCAAACGCTCCTTCAGCCTTCATCAGACTTGCCAAGATTCTGGTGATCCTCCACACATTATGGAACTTCGACTGATCCTCGGTCACAACGTGGTCACAAGGATTGGCCTTGGTTCCGGTGCAGATTGCCCTCGTTCGAATCTTCAACCCAAATTCATCGACGTTGACAAGATCATAAGCACACGGAGTGCCCTTTCCTTTTTTGAAAACATGCCCAATGGTATCCATCTTTAAATCCTGGCAACCATCAGGCCGTGGAAATGGCGCATACTTTAGAGCTCTTGGCATTTTTTTCGGGAGCGTTGTAAAAACACGTGTTGATCGTACGAAAGATTGAGAAAGAAGAACGAGACCAACGCTTCAATTTTTTCTCCTTTCTTTTTTTCTGCCAAATTTTCTTTTAAAAAAATTTTTTTATTTTTTATTAATTATAAATTACACTAAAAAATTGTTTATGACCTTGGATTAACTTTAATTACCAATTTAAGATTGAATAATTTTGGCCTTGACTTCAAATACGAATTCTACACGGCAAAGTCAAGCCTTGACTTTGAATACGAATTTTACTTAACAAAGTCAGGCTTTGACTTTAAATACGAAATTCTTACACGACAAAGTCTAGCCTTGACTTTAAATACAAATTTCTACACGGTAAAGTCTCGCCTTGACTTTAATATGGGTTTTTCACATGGCAAAGTCCAGCCTTGACTCTGAATACGAGTTTTCGCACGGCAAAATCTAGCCTTGACTTTAAATACGATTTTTTTACACAACAAATCCAGCCTTGACTTTGAATGCGAATTTCACACGACTAAGTCTAGCCTTAATTTTAAATACGGATTTCCAAACACAAAGTCTAGCCTTGACTTTCAATACAAAGTTTACACAACAGAGTCCAGCCTTGATTTCTTTAATGCAACTCTCACATAGAATAACTTAGCCTAGACTTCAACTTTAATTTTTTGCGCGGAATAGTCCAGCCTGGACTATGAACACAGATTTTAGCATAAATCCTGAAAACGAACGATTCACCATCTAGCGGTCAAAAATTGAACCCCATCTCTTAACAATTCTTGGCCATCTGGCGATCAATGATTTAACCACCTCGCCGACCAATTATCAAATTCAAACCTTTTTTAATTTTCTACAAATTAACACTGGTGCTCTGAACCAGGCCACACCAAGGACTTTCGATTATTTAACAGCTTAACGGTGTTGTCAATGTCGGAGGCCTACGGCCTCATTACTAAAATTGTTTTTTCACGATTATCGTGTACTTTAAATAACCTAACCAAACCGGGTCTACCTAACCTAACCTGCTGCCCGAACTCCAACGCCACCTAGCCTGAAATAACAATAGATGTCTGAGGGAATTACAGAATACTAACCTCTCTTTCATTTCTAAAAAAAACAAACCTGCTTGACAAGATCTGACTTTGGAAATTTCCAAATTACTTTTAACAAACATCCTTGGAAGTTTTGGTTAAGTATGTATTCAAACATCTGGACTCTTTTGAAATAATTCTTTAATCTTTTAATTTATCACAGACGCTAATTCAAAATGAAAACTATCATAACTCCCGACCCCAGCACTCGCTACATTCCTACCCAGGGGAAAATAATGCCTCTCAGCAGAGGGAAAACAATGCCACTCTCCAAACAACAAATTGCATTAAAAATTAATCAAAACAACTCTAGTAAACCTCTCATTGTATACTTCCTGAGAAAGAAATAATATGTTAAACTGTTTTCTACTGGAAAAACATCCTTTATTTCACAAAAATTCTTTTTCTTTATACCTGATTCTGAATTTCGACACAAGTAATTAGCGGAAAAAAGTCGAACTTGACTTAAGATACCAATCTTAATACGTTAAAATTAAGCCTTGACTTTGGACACAGGTTCACGCGTCGCATAATCTAGCCTTGACTTTAAAACACTTTTTTACACGAGCAAAGTCTAGCCTTGACTTTAAAAACGAATTTTTACATAACAAAATCAAGCCTTTACTTTGAATATGGATTTTCACACGGCAAGTCTAGCCTTGACTTTGAAAATACAAAATTATACATAACAAAGTCGAGGCATGACTTTGAATACGAAGTTTCACACAGCGTAGTCTAGCTCTGACTTTAAATACAATTTTCACATGACAAAGTCTAGCCTTATCTTATGTACGAATTGGTACACGACAAAGTCCAGTCTTGACCCTTAATATGAATCTCCACACAACAAAATCTAGTCTAGACTTTCAATAGAGAATCTTACACGGCAAATCTGGCCTTAAAATCTCTAATTTTAACTCCATCTTATTTTTAACATAAAAAAACGAGGTCAATCTGTTGGAACGACTTTTTATTCTCATAACTTATTTATTTGGAAAAAAGGCATTCCATAACTCATCAAGCCATAAATCATCTTCCAAAAAATCACGAAATCTTTGCACCGTCACGTCTCGATCATCTTCTAAAAACTCACGAAATCTTTGTTCCATCTCGTCTTGAACCGGCTGGTTGATAACTCCCTCAAAGAAATCACCAATCTCAACCCCATTTTGAGGATTAACCACTTCTAAGAAAATAATGAAGAGAAGTGTTATTATTCTATTTTTTTAAAAAAAACTTATGATCACTTACCATCATCGTCCAGAGTTATGATTTCCTCCAATAAAGTAATGTCAGGAATCTCTTCTCCAACCATTAATTCCTCCTCAATCAACTCATCCTCAACCGTAATTACTTCAACCAGGAACTGTACTTCATCTGCATACTGATTAGGGACTAAATTTAGGTTCCCAACGAAATCAAGTTTTTCAGACATTTTTTTTGACTAAATGCTTTCCACATGCGATCTGCTGAATGAATGACGAAGCACGTGGTGACCCATGGTATTTATACGACCTAACCCACACCATTAAAAAATGATTCGACCAATCATCGTTAATTGCGCAGTAACCTTGATCAACTTCCGCCTAAACTTGTCTGAACTCGTCTGAAAATTCTTTAACTTTGCGCGGCAAATTCAAAATTTAACATGGCAACAGTGGGACCAGACTTTATATGGGTCTTAACTTGACCTAGTCTAGCCTTGACTTTGAATACAAATGTGCGAAGCAAAAAATCTAGCCTTGAGTTTCAATACGAATTTTAGCACAGCTGAACTGAGACTGGATTTTAAATACCAATTGTGACATACACGAATCCGACCGGGACTTCAGTCACGGATTTATCACACAAGAAAGACTGGCCTTGACTTCTGATACAGTTTTTTACACAGGAAAGTCTAGCCTTGACTCTTGATACAGAAATTTGCGTGAACTAGTCCAGCCGTGACTTAGAATGGGAATTTTACTTGATAAAATCCAACCTTGACTCTCAATACAGTTTTATCATCTGAAAGTCTAGCCTTGACTTTAAATACGGAACTTGGTATGAATAAATCAAGCCCTGACTTCGAATACGGATTTTTACACGGGGAAATCTAGCCTTGACTTTATATACGATTTTATCTCATAGAAGTCTAAGCTTAACTTTGAATAATGAATCGAATCCAAGCCGCGAAAACGGTACGGATATTTGACATGACGGAACAAATATTTATATGTAAAAATATGAATTTATTGTACCTGGACTCTAATTACAAATTTTATAGTCCAGCCTTGATTTTTTATGAAAAAATTCACATAGCTAAGTCCTGTGGCTAATTTACCGCCAAAATTACCACTTAACAAAAGAAAAAAATGCCCTTGGAAACAGCCTTGAAAAAAAACGGCCTTGGAAGGTTCCTTGACCTGATTTTATTCACCCCTCCCACTAGTAATGGCCTTGAGCTCGGCCTTGAACGGTATTGGTGGGAACATGAAATCCCTCCCACATTGATACTCTCTAACGTCAGTCAACCTGAAATATTAAAAGCCAACTCAGCCAGTTTCAAATCACTCGCTGCCCACCACTGGAAGGAACAACTTCTCCTAGAGAAACACACCTCTTGGTAATATTTTGTTTTGCCTTTATTCTTGTTTTTATTATGCTACTCTGGAACTTTGAAATACTCAACTCATATTCTGTACATAGTTGGATTATCTTAAATCACTGTTGCTATAACTTTGACTGTTGCTGTGCTGGTCACCCACGGAGAGGAACTTGCTGACCGAATTTTCTCACAACTGACACCTGGATAAATTGTTTAAACATGTGAGTACTTTTACATATTCGCGCTGTTACCAGCCAGGAGATTCCTCTTGATTACTGATGACTATGGCTTGTGGCTAACTAAGAACCACCCCTTCCACCACAGTAGTCAACTAGGAATCATTTTCACCAATTTCTTCCATGTTTACCACTTGTGACTATGGGGTGGCAGTAGAGACGGCCCCTTCCACCACAGTAGTACCTTGGAATGACTGATTTAACATCAAATCTTTAACTTTTGTTTCAATGTAAAAAAACCACTCTCTTTTCTTTAACTTTAATTCTCTTAGTTCCTAAGCAAATAGTTTAAAATGGGGGTCTCCAGTGGTGAGGATCTCACGACGATCACTCACCGTTCCCGTCCAAATAAGAGTATTGAGAAAAGGGAACGAAACTCTTAGCTTATGTCTCTGACATTTGCAGTTTGGATTCTCAACTGATGAACTGGAACAAGACCGGGGGTTTTTCTAAGTCTTAGACCACCTAGCTTTCTTTCGGGTAGATCCGATCCTTTGGATTGACCGCGCTGCCTGATTAAATTCCACCTTTGGTGTGTCAGCAAGGTCTTGGATTACTCTTAAAAAAGTCTTGTTGGGTTTAGTTATCAAAATAAAAATTCAATTTATTCAAACATTGAGAATATTTATATACATTCCTATGTATATATTTTTAATATGCATTTTTATGCATTTATGAATTAGGTAAATAGACTTATTGAAAGTTTATTGTACATATACATTTCTATGCATTCATATATGCCTTGATACGGATTTATATACATCTGTATTTATGTGCATTCACATGCACTTATATACATTAGGTGAATAATCTAATGGAAAGTTGATTGTATGTATCCCTTTGCGTTTTTTACATACATTGGTGTAAATTTATATATACTTTATATGTATGCATTTGTTAATGCATTGGGTAGATAACATTCCGGTGCATTTGTGTGCATTTTTGATGTGCACTTGTATGCATTAAGTATATGTTTATTTACATTAGGTTAAATAGCCTTAATGAAGGGTTATTGTATATATTAATATACATTTGTACACATTACTATGCATTTATATACACATATGCATTTATATGCATTTATATACATTAATAATTTTATATATATTTATTATCTCATTCCACTAGAATGAGCTATCATGTCCCATTGGAAGCAGTCGGCATAAATGAACAACAGTTCAATTTATCCTTCATCATTTTGAGGGCATCCAAAGACAAGGCTTGGACTCTTTTCTTCCGCCGAACCAATTGGACTAGTGAGGTCCCCATACCAAAATCTTTTTACACTCTCGACCTCGGGAATCATGGAAAGCACATATACCAGCCGTGCGCTCCATTCTATCTATCCGGAGATGAATGTGGCTCTTGGCTCGAATGGACTGAAATTAGACCTGACATTGAAGAAGAAACCATCAAGATGTTACGTTACACTAAAACTCTGGAATCATTACGCCAAGATCCGAATACCAAGACCGAGATTTCGTCTTCAATCCAATATGCTGTATGGGCGGACCAGCTCTCTACAATTCCACAAACTCTTGGCAGACAAACCCGAATGGAGGATTTAGTACGGAGAACAATGTCATCCACTACACGCAACGTCGCAAATATAGTCATTTCTGGTATTAGAAATGAGATTCGTAACTTACTACGTGCCGAGTCCCCTCGCCGGGATCGGTCCCGATCACCTAAACGACGACAACGTGCAGAACTAACTCCACCTCAAAACAACTCAACTACGCCACAATATTACATTCCACAACAGTACATGATTCAACCAACAACATCCGGAACAACCCAACCAGGGTCTCAACTACCCCAACAACAACAATGGAACAATGTAGTAACTGGACAACAACAACCTATACAAATGTACCAACCATCACGTACGAATTGATTTTTTTCTGTATTAATTGATTTCAATACAAACAAGGAAAATTCATTCTCAGCTCTCTTTTGTATTTCTTACAGTCCCATATCGGAACTTTGTAACATCTATTCCAACTTGGTACCGGCCCCTGATATTCTCTTCAGCCAAGAAAATTAACCTCTTGTTAAAAAAGAATATTCTCATCAACCAATCTAAGGAACCTCTGGATGTTCAAACAATTGAGGTTCTCTGTTTAGGACTTAACTTTCTTCCGTCCGCGAAAATTATTAAAGACGAATTCTCACCGGCAGTCCACAGATTGATAAGGGAAATCAACATAAGGATTCATTTTTATTCTAGTAAAGAGAAAAAACACAGTAAAGGTTGGTTAACGAAATTTGTTAAATCTGATTGGGAACCAGATTCCCCAACATGGTTATTAGACGACCGAATACCCCAAGCCATTGATGACTTGCTTACACCGACTGTGAATCAGGACCCAACTATTCATGGTGAAATTATAAAAACTATTCAAAAAATGAATAAAAGAACAGATATTCACCTACTGAAGTCCGATAAAGGCAGGAACACGGTTATCTGGGACGTCAATGATTATAACAGAGAAGCTAACAGGCAGCTCCTCGATACGGAAACCTACCTTGAATTATCAGAAGAAGAGTTTCTTTCAAAACTAAAAGCTATTAAGAATGAATGTCAAGATATCTCTGAGAACCTCCTAGCTCTTCACCATATCACCCCTGAAGAGGACGAGTTAATATGCAAACGACCCTTGGACGGTTCCTCTATCTACTTCCTACCAAAGATCCACAAACCGATGAATAAAACAAGCATGACATTTCCAGGGAGACCAATTGTGGCAACATTCACTTCAACTACGTATTTACTGGACAAATATATTACCGAATTAACTAAACCTCTCCTCGGAATTATTCCTGGTTCCCTAATGAACACTACCGACTTTCTTCAGCGTTTACCCAATGAGAATCTACCTAATGATACGAAACTCACAACAGCAGATGTTGTGAGCCTCTACCCTAGTATCCCATGGAAAGATGGAATTATTGCTGGAACCAAGTTTTATGAGTCAAACTTAGAATTCTTACGAAATGAAGCTATCAACCAAAACAGGCTACCCATTCCATCACCACGGCTGTTTCAACGCATCCTCTCTCTAATTATTTGTAATTCTGTCATCATTTTCAAAAAACAGCGATTCTTCCACCAGATTAAAGGAACTGCCATGGGATGTTGCATCTCTGTTTATTTTGCGAATTGCTACATGTTTTTCCTAACTCAGCCACTAATCGAAAAACCACCATCTTGGCTCATGGTTTTCTTACGTTTCATTGATGACATATTCGTAATTTCAACCGGTAACAATGATGATAATATCAAGCTCATCTTTGACTCTATATCTACCAAAGACATAACGTATGAAATCAGCACCCCATCAACTACACAAAATTTTCTCGACACAACAATCATGATTAGGAAGGGGAAAATACTTAGCAAACCTTATTTCAAAGAGACTGCTTCCGGGTCTTACACACACCCACAATCTACTCACCCCAAACATATCATAAGAGCTACCCCTTATTCTCAACTATTACGCCTTCGGCGGATTTCATCGAACCAGTCAATATTCAGAAACCACTCACGCAGAACCAGAGCAGACTTCCGTCACATGGGATATAACTGGAAACTTATGAAGGAAACTTTTTTACGAGTTTATAAAATGAATGAAGAGGAACTCCGTCCTCAGGAAAAACATAGCATAATAGGAGAATCTTTCAAACTTATAACTCCATATCATAACAATTTTGATTGGGGATCTACAAAAACAAAATTGAGACACCTACATGAAACCATCATTCAACATTATTCCGAAGAAGGGTCCAACCAAAATAAAAAATTATCTGAATTCCTCAGCTCTCGAGAATTTTCCCTTATCTTTTCTAACCCGAAAGGTTTTTTCAAATCCCACACTAAACATTCCTTTACACAGGATAATAACAATCGCGGAAAACACAATTGAACTACCTAATGGGCTCCAGGTCCTTACACCGATCATCCGGATAAACAGCAACACGCCGGATTCCTCGAAAAAATCCAAGTTTTTCATTGAAATCAAGCACATTCAGCACCTACTCCAGTCGAAACCAACACTTAAATTAATTTTTCCCACCAACATCGAAACAAAGGAATATCTACCCATATTATTTGATCCGATGATGATCGAGCCCCCAGGAACAACCTGGGTTCCTCTTACCTCAAAAACCACCTCACGAATTAAATTCAGCGCTCTAGCAATCACCAATCCATTCACAATCACAACTCATCTTGAACTACTCTTCACCCTTGATCAAACAATCCATCCCGCACAACTCGATATCCGGGACGTCAACAACAATCTCTACACACCCCGAAAAAGAAGATGGAATATTTCTACTGGCAGGTCAACCCTCTACGAACCAATTATAGAACCAACCGACTTCCCGGTCGTTTATGATGAACCAATTATCACTCCATCCCAGGCAATATTAATACACGTGGAAGATATTTTACAGCTCCCATCTCCCCTGGGAATCTTCAATATCTACCTTCGACGATCATTAAACCAAGTTAATTTCTTCTACGTCAAATGTTTGGAACCGGTACCTGGGGGAATTATGGTCTGTCATAAAAAACAGAAAATTTTCTTTTCGAGACTCTACTCTGTCAAGAACCGTTCCATCTATAGAAGGATATGTAAACAACAAGACTGGATTAACATCTTCCCTCCCTCTCCGGAGTTTCACCTTCTTTTTCGTCCAATGCTCACGCCAATTAAACACGTTTGATCTAACTCTACCTTTATTTTTGTCCAGGCCTTTCCCATTTAAACAGCCTATTATCGTCACTTGCGATCCTTCTAACCTCTTCCGGATTTACGTAAGCGAGAATCGTACACAATTTGCTTGGCTTAGCCTTCTTGCCATTAAAAACACGGAACCAGACGGCAACACCCTCATCACTGATTTCTTTTACCTAACTCATATTAATAACCAGATAGTCCAGCCGGTATTCACCCCACAAATTTCCACAAGAACTTATGAATGCACTCTCAGCATCCGCTTAACCAACCAGGTCGAACCAATAATATGCAAATATTCTCCTATCCCCACTGATCATTCCACCGATAACCACCAAGATGAACTCCTTCGATACTGCACACAGCTAGGGACTGCCCAGTGGTCTAGACTAGCTGGTTTTGAGAATAATGATATCTATGTACTTCAGCTACCTATTCTTCAGTTCACTAAGCATTTGGATCTTAGCACTACACCTCAAACTAATATTACCTTTACCTTTCCGGCACTTAACCGCGATGAAGACCGAGATGAGCTCATGCTATTAGCCCTCAGTCGCCATACATGTTCACTCATTGATTGTTCAGAATTTATCATCTGTCCATCTACTATGTGTAATCCCATCGAATCATCGCATAAGCATTGTATTCATCGTTTTTGTGTCAGGTTTTGGGAACCAACTTTCTAATAATAAACTAGAATAAAAAGATCAAAACAAATTACTCCCTTTTTCTTTCTTCCAGGCCTTTTCCTTTCAAAATACCAATCGTGATTGAATGTTTAACCAAGGACCTATGTGAAATCAAGGGATTAAATGATGAAAATTACCAAGTCGCATGGATTAAGGTCATCGCAGCAATTAATAACGATATCCTGACCTTTTATGGTCTCACCAAGGTTGACAACGCAAGAGTGGATCTAGTAAACGAAAGCCTGCTACGGAATGAATCGTTTTCTGTTGACATCATAATGGCACTTAAAAATAATGTTATCCCATCCAAATTCCATTACGTCCGGATTCCCCATCTCTCCCAAAGCAACAACCACCAAGCCGAGATGATGAGATATTGCTCTCCTGAGCCCAATTCCAAGTGGAGTCCACTGAAGAACCTTCAAGCCCACAACATTTGGGTACTTGAATTCAAACCATTCCCATTTATCGCCGTCAAAGACCTACAGCCACCTAATTCACCTAAGGTTCTTTTTCGCTTCCCACACTTCGACACAATGGAAAATATTGTGGAACTAGAAGAAGCTGCACTAATTCGACATAAATGTACACTAATCCCTTGCTCTGACTTTTGCCTCTGTCCAACAACTATTGAAGAGCCCAATCCTAATGATTCCCACTTACATTGTATGAGTATGAAGTGCGTTCGTTTTTTTGAAAAGGTCGCTTTTCAACCCAACCAAATACAATGAATCAAAAGACAAATTGATTTTAAATTTCGGAAACAATTAAGATATAAAGAACTAGTGCCAACTGGCGGACTTTATTGCTTTAGAAAAAACATTAAAATATACTTATATTCTTTAATATACATTTATATACGCTTATATACGTTAATATACATTTACATGCATTTATATACATTTATGTACATTAGTATACATTTTTAACATACTTTTAATATACATACATCTATACACATTCATATACATTTATATAGATTTATACATACATTTTAATATACATTTATATGCTCTTACATTTGAATATACATTTATATACATTTATATACATTTATATATACTCTTACATTTGGATTTACATTTATATACACTCTTACATTTGAATATATATTTATATACATTTTTACAGTTGAGTATACATTTATATACATTTATATACACTTATATATACTCTTACATTCGCGTACATATACAGTTATGTATAATCTTACATTTGGGTATACATTTATATACATACATACACTTATATCCATTTATATACATTTATATATACTCTTATGCATTTATATGCATACCCATGCATTGATTTTACTATACATTTGAATTGAAGATCGTTATAATGATGGGATGTCACTAGTCGGTTGGTGGTTTTGAAGTCAT
>Ga0208226_1000310_pt1 | contig 13882 bp, 13 predicted proteins | sample LakMenE18May11ns_FD_150713 | JGI IMG/M metagenome (GOLD analysis project Ga0208226, IMG submission 150713) | Freshwater microbial communities from Lake Mendota, WI - 18MAY2011 deep hole epilimnion ns (SPAdes) | ecosystem: Environmental > Aquatic > Freshwater > Lake > Epilimnion/Euphotic zone ... | reverse complement strand
ATTGTTCTCACACGAATATTATACTCGTCCACAGCTTCGACATTGCTGATCTTGAGTTGTCTCCATAAATTACTGAGTTTTAAACGAATGTCTTTTTTGCTAGAGTCTGGAAACTCTGTTTCAACAGAGTTGATGTTCTCTTGACAAAATAAGCTATATGCGGTCTTTGCTCGAGTCTTTTTCTCTTCACCCTTCTTCTTCGGCAGGTTCTTTTTCGGTTTCTTCGTCTTGACTTCAGTTGTATCGGCGGTAGCTTCTTTATACCGATTTTTATCATCATTTGACATATCGATATATTTCTGCACCTCCTTCTTGTCCTTAATCTTGTTCCATTGTCTCCCAAGTTCACTTGTAATCTCCTTTGGTTTCATGTCGGGATTTGCTTCCTTCACCTGAGCCCGTTCCTCCTGACAGAAGAAGAGGTAAGCAGACTTGGGTTTTTTAGGACCTTCAGTCTTTGTCTTCCGTTGCTTCTTTTCAGTTCCCTTGTGTTCCTCAGCACCGCTTGACTTTGGAGGCATATTCTCGACTTCTTCGAGATATCGAGATTTATCCTCTTTCGCCAACTCGAGATATGATTCCACCTCTTCGGTACCTTTTATCTCGGTCCACATCATCCCAAGTTCACTTGTAATCTCCTTTGGTTTCATATCAGGATTTGCTTCCTTCACCTCATCACGCTTATCCTGACAGAAGAAGATGTAAGCAGATTTAGGTCGCTTCGGTCCATCCTTCTTAACCCGCTTAGTTTTCATAAACTTTTGGAATATTGCGGGGTGGCTATCCTTCCTTGTCTCTACAACAGAGTCCCATTGTTCGAGAATCGCATCCGTGTCACACTCGAAATTTTCGAGTGTTGATAGTAAGATATTGCGATATTCAGAAGCAATAGCAATAGTCATTTCAATAGTCATTTTATCCATTTGAATCTTAGTAGCCATGAGTGTCCTAAAATATAGGTCGTTCAGTCCTAAAAATCATTTTTTTATTCCACTCCAGAAACTTACTCGAAAGAAAAGTAAGTGTCATCAATATACACTATCTGGAATATAATTTAGACCCATAATTTTTGAATTTGCTTACACTGAACATAATCAAGAACGAGACTATTTGAGTTGAAAATATCACACACTCAATACCAGAATTAAACTTAATTTTAAATTGACATACAATTTAAAATTTTACTACCCTACATATGAATCAATCTTATAAATTAGTGAATTTTCAATTGAATGTAAATATGTATATCCGAAGTTCTGATTTGCACATTGTACTAACACTGCTCGCCTATGGTTTTTCTCCTTTATTTTTTCAATTGCTCCATCAAATGAACTTAAAATATCATCCTTTGAATGTTGAATTGAACTCAACTTGACTCTAATTCCGTTTTCATACATCATTACATGGAACAATTTAGAATCACGATGACTATTCACTCTTATTAAGATATCATTATACAACTCAACTAATCCATCAAAAGAACACTCAAGTAATTGTTTCTTTGTTTCAAGCTGGACAATCGTATCATTTTTTTCTATCGTTTTATTATCATCGTAAATCAGATTGAAATGCTCTTCGTTCATTTTGTCTGATAGTGTATTTGAATAGAAATCATATTGAGACTGATAAGAATTCAGTTTGTTCCAAAGGGTTTTCGACACTTCAATATAGTGGTGAATATCAGTAGAATGTGATCTGTCATTGTATAGATGAATGACACAGTTAGCAAGGTTAAACATGTTGTCTGGTAAATTATCGTATGTCCTTTGAGCATTGCTATAGAAGTAGTTAAATCTCTGATTAATTTTCGCATTCGTAATAGGATGAGAATTGTTATAGTCGATAATATATTCTTCTTGATGAACAAGTTCCATTTTGCCTAATTCAGAAAGGAAATCATTTACTATTTCAATTTAAAGTTGAACTGAAATTAGTTCTCTACCTCAATAGAAAAAAATGAATATAGGATTTCTCGAATCTAATAATTAGGTATCCATGGCTAACTATAACGAAAACATTATGACTATTATCTCCAATACTAATGTTGGAGAACTTATGACTATTACTATTGATGATGTTCCACAGTGGTTGCATGACTCAGACTTTTTCGAGAATCTGAGTGAAAACAGCAGAAGCGATGAGTTTCAAATTGGCTCTCAATATATTCGAGTGACGAGTGATATACACGACATTACAGACTTTATCTGTGTTATACGGGTGATCTCCTATTGGAGTGTAAAGCAAATTCCTCTTAGTGTGAAGGAGTCGATTGATAGCAACATCATATCTTGCGACCAGTTCTACATGGTTCAATATGAATTTCCGAGTATTGGAGAAACATATTGGAATATTATGGGTATATTCGCAAGGAAACTCGTTGATGATGTCTCCGATTTCGAGAATGCAGTTCAAGCTATAAGTCATTTCGACTTGCAAGATGAAGTTCCTAGGTTTATCTACGAGTTTGTTATCAATAGGTATTATGATACTGAGAGATTTTCTCGGATTCTACAAGAGCCTAATTATCGCGGACTGAAAAACTTGGGTCGGTTTTGGGATAAGATGAAAATTATCAATTCCAATTCGATTTCAGATGCGATTCTTATATTATGTGAGTTTGACTATGATGATCTTTTTGTTTTTCTCTGTTCAATTGCATCTGACTTTAATATCAGATGTGTCTATAGAGAGGCACACGAAAAATGTGTCCAACTTGGGAGACAGAGGAATGCAGAAATACTTAATATGAATGGGATTACCATAGATTTCGAGAATGCTAGGTTATGGTAAGGTTATGGTAATGATATGGTAAGGTATAGGTAGATATATAAATAGTTATAATACAAAAAACGGTATTACAACTAATAAATGCTCACATCCGACGAAAGTAATAGAGTCGAAATATTTAAAGATACATATAATGCAATGTATTTAAAGGGTTTTCCAATTCAAAAACTAAATTATGTACAATCCAATTCAAATCCAATTCAAAAAAAGTTGATAGAGAATTTAAAGTCAATTAAATCTAATACATTTGATGTTGAATTTATTGAAGGTCCTGTTGGTATTCGTAAATTCAAGATGGTATTTGATGGGAAACCTAAAAAATCCATATATCTCTTTGGAGAATATCATGTTGATACTAAGGGGCATTGTCCGTCTAAAAAGGCAATTGGTTTCGATGAATATATACATAGATTGTCTTTGCAGACTCCTGCCTTTTTTGATGTTTATGTAGAATTGCCAATGGTCAAGTCGATTATGAAGGGGAAAATCAATAGTAAAATAATATTTCAAAAAATAGTTATTCTGATGTTTAAATCTAATACTGTCGACTTTATGAAAATGTATAAAAAACTAATAACAAAATATCATAAAGATACGGTTAAAAGTCCGGCTACAACAGGATACATGTTTAGTTTACTAAAAAACAGATTTAAAGAGTGTATTCAGCCTGGAACCAGAATGGTTGAAAAATGTCAATTAATGAGATTCCATAATGTAAATATCCGTTCAACTTGGGATGTTCAGATTGATAATTCAATGGTAAATCCTGTAGATATATATACTGAAGATGTATGTATGAATTTGATACATGTAATACTGAGTAAAGGTTTAAAAACTGGTAAAAGCAGTGATGAAATAATCAATGTAGTCAAAAAAATAACCTTGTATTTACCTTCATTTCTCAGTATGTTAAAGATACTGATAAAAGATGACAAGATAAACCTATATGATGTCTTCTGTAAAAATAAATGGTTTAAAAAGGAGTTGAAAGCCAGTTCGAAAAAAGAAGAAATCATCAAATGGCTAATGGTGATGTCTTATAAAAAGGTAAGAGATATTGGAACTAAAGTTTTTATTACAGAAATAAAAAACTTAATTAGTTCAATAGAAAATGATACTGCTATTGAACTAAAAAGTTTGACACATTTAAGTAGTATTTTTATACATATGAATGGATTATTACTAGACTCTTATTGTTTATCGAGAATATTTAAAGTCCATAATTTAAAAAAGAATGTTCCTCTGATTGAATTTCAACCTGAAGAAAGTAAAAATATAATAGTATATGTCGGTGATGCTCATGCACGAAACATGTACGAGTTCTTTAGGTTCATTGGTTTTAAAGATACATACAGCTTTTACGACAATAAGAAAAATAGTTGTGTAAATATGAAGAAGGGTAACATTACCAACATTCATTCCCCCTATGTATTCAAAACACCGGTAAAGAACATTTCTCCTAAAGTATCTCCTAAAGTATCTCCTAAAGTATCTCTCAAAAAGGAAAAGGTAATTCAACTTAGATTAATCGCGAAAAAAATGAACCTGAAAGGATACTCAAAATTAAATAAAACAAACTTAATTAATCTCATTCTTGAAACAAAAAAAGTATCAGATAATTCTAAATCATTACAAAAACAGACTGTCGCTCAACTTAAAATTTTTGCTAAAAAAATAGGATTAACAGGTTTCTCGAAAATGAAAAAAGAACAATTAATTAATACTATTATTAACTATAATAAAGATGGCTAATAGAAGTTACGAATACGAATTTAATAAATGGAAACGATGGTTTCTGAATGTTCCCGACACAGTTCAAGATAAAGTTATAGATTTCTGTTTTTCCATGAAAGGTATCAAGTTCGAAAGATATTCTTATGACTACCAAGATGACTTTGATAAACCTCAAATTATGTTATTGTATTCATTTATATATTCTCCCAATGAGAAAATCATACATACATATACAGAGGAAAATATGGGAGGTAATATAAAGGACTATTATCTTTATAATCGGAGAAATCAAGATTCTCCTTCTGATAAGATGATCTTACAAATAATAGAGGAGGTTGGTACTCTGTATGATTTTACTGGTTTCCCCTTGAATGTACATTTTATAGTTGTTGAAAATTTTGCGACCCTATTAAATGTAACAGTTCAATTGTTATCAAAATTACTAGATATATCTGATAGTGATATAACTCCTGAGTATATTCGTAAACGAATTACGACTCTATATGGAACTTCTGACCGTAGAAAAATACCCATTAATCAATCAGTAGGTTCTTGGGGTCTATATAGTGGTTTTCCAGGAGAGGATAAGGCTCATATACAAGATGAAGATATTATAGGGCTTTTTGATACGAAACCTAAATTAACAAAAAAGCGGAAAGAAAATGATAAAAAGATATTACAAGATACTGTAAAGAAGGCTAAATTAAAAGAAAAAAAAGCAGTTCAAAAAGAAAAGGAAACAGCGAGAGAACATGAGAAATCTCTTAACGAACTAAAACAAGCAGAAGAGGAGAGAAAGCAAGCTGAAAAAGCTTTAAGAATTATTGAAAGTCGAGTTGAAACTAAACCTGAAAATTTATTGGTTGATGATGATGATTTTGAAGATGTTACAAGTTCGAGACAGATACAAAGAATAATACCTGATTTTACATTTGAAACAAAACATAGTGCCCCAACTCATTTTACAACTCATAAATTTCGTATAGATAATAGAGATTATTCCGAAGAAAGACTTTCGGTCGATTACCACAAACCATCTTTAAATAGTTGTCCTCAAAATGTTGACCCACTAAAACATATACCTGCTTTGCTTATAATGGTTATTGGAAATAAGAAGTTGAGTGATGCTGAAAAATTCAGAAAACTTTTATATTGCATATACCTTCGAGGTCATGATTATAATGTGTATGTAACTGATAAGAAAACGGAAATAGCCAGAATACACCTTCATGTGCTAAAGGAAATAATAGCTTTGCTATTTGTCTTTTTTACAAAAATACCAGAATTAGTAAATTTACCAAGAGGAAATGAAACTGAACAAATAGAATGGTTAGTTACAAACTTAGAGAGAATGTATGGTTTAGAGAATATAAGAACTTACATTTCAACTAGAGGTCGTGTAGATATAAATCCTCAAATCAGAGAAGTAAGAGCAAAAATTAGACAGCTATCTACTCCTGGATTTAACCTGCCTATATTCGGACTTGGAACGAGAGATATACATAAAAGATTTAAAATAGTTGCAGATACAATTTATTTTACACCGTCAACCAGAACTTATGCATCAAGTTCAGATGATATAAACAGAATGAGTGATAATATATATGATGTATTTCAAAACAGAAATAGATACGACTATTTTTCTCCAAAGAGAAAGTTAGTCAAATCACACCACTGTAAAGACTGTAAACACAATTTAATGAAAAAATCTATTTCTGAACTTAGATATATTGCTAAAAAATTAAAGTGTAAATCAACTTCAAAATTAACAGAATCAGAATTAGTAAAATTTATTATGAGAAACTGTTAAATAAGCTACAATGTCAAAAAATAATTTATATTGATTACCAATATAAATTTTAACTACAAGTTATAACATTGTATAAGACCCAAACTTGCTTTACAATCAATCTGGTTGAGTTTCCATATTTAGTCAATTTTATATTGCAAAACAACATAAAATTCAATCAATAGTTACAACCTTCGTAATTATATATGGCTCGTCTGAAAGATAGATCAAAATCAGTATCACTTACATAGTCTTTAAATTCTTCCCATAATTCAGTTTGTAATGATGAAAGGTTAGTTCTGAAAAACAATAGAAAATTCTTCCTCTCGTTAAAGCTTGATGATTCAACTGTCAATTCATTTAATGCATTCATCTGAAATTCAGTTAAACAATCATTAATTTTTTCAGTTCTGTTTTCAGTTAGAAATTCGTTGATAATATCCAAATTAGTTGTAGGTTCTTTCCCGGTTTTTTCTTTAATGGTGCATTTTAGACTACTATGTAGTTCATAATTTGATAGAATATATAGTTCAATCATGTCATTTAATCTTTCATTTAGGAAGATAGAATTCGATTCGTTTATCTTTTTTAGTCTTGCATTCAGTCTGCCGGCGAAGTTGGAAATGATTTGGTCTGTGAATGAGATTTTGATATTAAATTCTCCAAAACCAGAAATAACATTAACTAATCGTGAAGCAAATCCGGAAGAGCATGTTCCAGACATATCATCTAATTCCTCATGTAGTCTTCTGTACATTTCTTCGTAGTTTTCCTGTGAAATTATGTAAGAGTATACTTTGATAAGAATATGGTTTAATGTCAGATTGAATTTTGAATATAACAACCTATCCATACAGATTCGGTTCAGGGATACTTTTATGTTCTGTTCCTTTGTATAGCTTTCGTGACAAACATTACAACAAAACTTTTTATTTTCTTTTTCAATATAGAATTGAACTGGAGAATTACAAAAAGTACAGTTTCCTTTTATATTGTTAGAATCGATTTCTAAATGAGGAATATTTTTCAATTCTTTCAATGTGTTTTCGATATTGGAATTTACATATTGGAAATCAATTGGTTGTCCGTTTACTTTTTTGATAGGAAAGTCTGCAAGGAATTCAAGGATATGCATGACTGAGTTTTCAATTTCAACTGTATGTACATTTTGTGCATTATCAAAGATTGTTCTGACAATCCCTTTGAGTTGAGCAAGGTGATTAATGATTTCTCTCCCTTTTAGTTTCATGTCTGGAGAACCAAGTTGAAGCAGTAAATCGGCTGCATCAGCTCTTCTGTCATAATCAAGTTCATCATCCGTCGCAAATGATAAGATTATGTTTTGAATTTCTTCTATATCTCTCTCATCTAATTTCATCTTTTGAAGGAGATATTGAGCTGCAAGGATACGGTACATAGTCATGTTTTTAGAGAAGAAAAGGTAACAAAACATACCGTTGTATAGATATAATTCTTTGTTTTGAATATTAGATTGCTTTTCAAGGGAAAGAAGTATCTTGTATCTATAATCGCAATCAATCTCATCATCTGATACCAATGAACATAAGTATCCAATGCATTGTTCTGTGTAATCTGGTGATGACATTAATAGGAAAACGGCTTCGATTGCACAAGGGGTAGGCATGTCCGACATACCATTACAGACTGTATTGAGAACAGAAAATCCAAGTTTCTTTCTGGATTCATTTCTTTCTCTAATTCCTATATCTGATTCTCTTTTGATACTTGTTAATTCTTCATCGTCATCTGAGTCTGAACCTTCCTCCAGTTCCTCAAAAGATAACAAGCTTTTAGCACATTCAAGTTTGAGGAAGGATGATAGGTTAGATTCTGTTGTAATTAAAAACAATAAATTTTCAATTATTTTCGAAGCTGAAAATTGATAGATTCCAGTTATCTTATTAATGATTTCAATAGTATCGTTTTCTCTTTCTTCAAAGTATTTTTGGAGAACTTCAAGTCTCCTTTGATTGTTAACTGTATTATCAAGAATAATGTTTGACCATTGAGATTTGTCAGTAATGTCTATATCATCATATTGTTGATTTTCATCATTATACAATTCAACTTCAACCTGTTCTTTCATTTCTGTATCAATAGAACATGAATCTTTTGAGCATGAATTTTCTACTTTAGTTTCTTCCATTTATAAAATTTTAAGAATACTTTTAAATTAATATAGATGATGCATATGCATTATAATTTTCAATTATTTTGAATTGAAAATCAAACTGTTTATTTAACTATACGATAATCGATGATTCCATTCTTCCGGATAACACGAATTATATCGCCTTTCTTGTAATCGTAAAAACATGCTATAGGGTCGTCTTTTTTCATTATCGGAAATTTCAAACCGTATTTCAGTTTAAATTCCTTGTTGTCTTGTGCTGATAATATTTGAAATATAGGTTGCAATCTATGTTTGGTTATATTGAGTTGCAGGTTTTCTTCAGCAAATAACTCAATATATATATCATCTTGTAACTGTTCGATTGCTTTTCTCGTTGATGCTGTAACACCATCTTTATATATAATTAAAAGATGCTTAATTCCAATTTCATTTGTGATTGAAATATACTCAGACATAGATTTTACATTAAATTTTGGAACAGTAGATAAAAATACAATCATCTGTCTATTATCTGGTTTAGTAGCAATAATCCTATCCTCTTGTATATCAAGAGAAGTATAGTCTCGTTGTTCTAGCATTTCGATACAAAATCGCATCGCCTTCGATAATAATATATCATTCTTCGTTTCGGATTCAGACTGCATTTTCTGATTTCATAACTTTTGAGTTATAAAATTCAATTTAATGATGACATTATTTATTGGTCGTAGATTAAATCCATAATTTTTGCCTTATAATATTCTGAATCTATCGTATTCAATTCAGACTGGCATTTAATCATGGAATCTATACTTGATAGAATTTCATTTTCATCACTACAATGAAAATGACCAGAAATATTGCCTGTAACTTCACTTAGACTATCAAACAACTTATAATGGTTACATGTAATCCAGTTCTTAGTTTGAACTGAAATGTTACAACGAATTATAGTTGTTGAACAAATATAGTTACCACATATTTTACAGAAACAAGGTGTGATTTTCACAACCTCATTCTTGCATTTATAATTATAAGTGCAATGATACACTTTTGTTTTAAATGTTGACGATTGGATACAATCTATAACTTTCAGGTGTTTTGAAACTATATTTCCTTCTGATGTATCTACAACAGAAGAATCATCTTCATCTTCGTCTTCCTCTTCGACTTCATCTTCCTCTTCGACTTCATCTTCAACTTCATCATCATCAACTTCAACTTCAACTTCATCTTCAACTGTATCCATACGAAAGATGTCTTTGACATACAATTTCAAAAATTCAAATTGACGATAATTTAAAACTTGAGATAAAAGTATAAGTAAAATAATTATTCTGAATATACTCTGAATATCAATCATATTATTAATGTTATTTCCTTTGATTTAAATCTAATTTGAAAGTTTTCTTTAGAGATTCGTTTTCAATTAGAAGATTTTCATAATCGATGTTGATATTTTTTAAGGCAGATTCAAGGTCAATTATTTTATATATCAACTCATTTACTTTTTCGTTAAGTTGATCTTTAAATGAGTCTGTTAATGTTTCGATAAAATCTAGACTTAAATTAGGTTTAACATCGATAAAAGCAGGATGATTTTCGTATATATCTTTATCATCGTCTGAACCACTTGTATCTCTGGTGGTAGGTGATGGTGAAGTATCAGAAAAAGTTACATTGTAATTCTTACATATTTTAATTACTTCATCATCGAATACAACATTATTATCAATATATCTTCCAATTGCTTTCTTATTTTTAAAAACCAAAGTTGATTCAGGGTTCCAAATATAAGGAGTTCCTTTGAGTTTTTTGTAAATCATTTTATCAAAGCAATTTATTTTTAAATGGTAACTATATAATAAATGATGGGAATACGAAATTGTATTTATTGTAACGATAAAATAATAAATAATTTTAGATTGTTTTGCAATATCAAATGTAAAGATAGATTTTTAATAATTGATTACAAAGAACATCCTATAAATAAAATTAGTCCTATTATAACAATGACTACTTTATCACATAAATGATATACTCGACAAGATAGAATAAATTTAATGTAAACTAAATTGTTTACATTAATAAATGAATAATGTTAAATTACCAAATCCACCTAGTGTATGCCCTCCTGAACAAACTGGATTATCTGATATCAGAGATATAGAATATAAAGGTCCAAGAGTAAATAAGGCTAATTTAATGTTTAAATTAGATCATTCAAAAGTACCAGTTAAACCAGCAGGATTAGCCGATATAGGTGCAACTTTACCCGATAGTTTCAATTGGAGAGATAATAGATATGTAAATATAGAAACACCAAGAGACCAAGGACAATGCGGTTCATGTTGGGCTTTCTCTTCAACTACTGCACTAGGAGATAGATATGCAGTTAAGTTTGGACCTGATGGCAAGATAAGAGGAACCAATTTAGCAACTTCAACTGTATTAGGTATCAAAGCCCCTAAATCGAGTACTGTATGGACTCTATCATGTTCAAATGAACCTAATTCACAAAATGGATGTGGAGGAGGATTAACAAGTGATGCTTTTACATTTTTTGGTAATACTGGAGCTAAAATGGAAGCATGTTGGCCTTATTCTTTAGTTCAAAACAATCCTGCTGGTCAATGGTTATCATATCCTTGCTTGAGTGGAGTAAACGATAATTGTTGTAATAGCTGTTGTAATAATCCTATGGCTAAAAACAAACTGTATACAACTAAATTAAGTAACAATGACTTTTCGGAAGTTCTGTGGTTAAAGAAAGCAAACAGTAATATAGGGACTCTTGATGATTTAGATGTTGATGGAACAATATTAAACATCAAGAAAGAAATATATGCGAAAGGACCTGTTGTATCTGCCTTTTCTGTTTACATGGATTTTTTTACCTTTTGGAATAATAAAGCTAGCAATACAGATGAAGTTTATATTGCGGATCCAACATCAGGTTTTGATGGTGGTCATGCTATTGTTATTGTTGGATGGGGAACCAATTCAAAAGGAATCAATTATTGGTTAATTCGTAATTCTTGGGGAACTTCAGGAGGAGATGGAGGTTACTTTAGAATGGCTTGTAGTAATCAGATATCTGACAAGACAAAATGGGTGGGAATTGATGTACCTACGATTAAAAATAACAATGGTCAGATGGAGATAATGGGAGGTGCCTTAACATTCGATATACCTGATTCAATGCAATTTAAACCTGAAAAGTACATTGGAGATAGTACTAGTTCTCTTTCTTCTTCTTCTGATAATCAAATATTATCAAATCTTGTAAATACAGTTTCATCTCCATTTGGAATTAGTATTATAGTTGGTATATTTGTGATTATACTTTTAGTTTTATTATATAAATATTTACGAAAGTAAGCTTGAAATACGGTTTAATTATAAATATGTAAAGCCAGTTGAAATATAGTTCAAAACGAACTTAAGATTTTAAATTATCTGTAATTTAAAATCAATAACGGTGACAACATGAGCATGTGATAATATGAGAATTGTTCTTTTGTAGCATGATTTCAAGTATGTTTTTATTAATATCATCATCATATGTGATTTCCTTATCAAAATTCTGGAGAAAAATACTTTCTATATTATTGGTAAACCGGTATCGTTCTTGTAGTTTAAAGATGTTATCTTTATCTCCAATAATTAAATTGGAATACAGTTCATTATTAGGTAAGTATTTGAAATCAACGATACCGTATATTGAACGGAGTTCTCCCATATATTGTTCTTTCATAAAAAATGTTTCACAATAAGATTTTGATTTACTCAGTTTGAAATGAGATTGATTATTTCCATAATAAAGTTTACCGAATAAAGTTTTAGAGAGTCTATTCATTTATTATTTACAATATGAGTTTAAATTGACTAACAATTTAAACTAAGGACCAATTTGAATTACAGAAATACTAAATGTATTCATTGAAAGGAGATAATACAATTATATAACCTCTTGATTATTCGTCAACTGTTATAAAAGTGAAATACTCAGTTCAAATATCAGGTCAAACTCTTGTTTTCTGAATAATTCGTGTTAGAGATATCAGGAAGGTTTATTATCGTTTTGAATATAAAAGTAAATTGTTTTATTTAAGGATTTTCAATATAATATTAAATAAAGCACAAATGAATTTTAAATGTTTTAACGGATGTTGCGATTTGAGTATAAAACCATACTGCAAAAAGCCATTTTTTTTTGATAGGAGGTCCAAGAGACAAAAGGCTGGTGTATTCATTTATGACCCATTGAAAAATAAGGTGTTGTTAATTCAATCGAGAGGCAATTTATGGGGTCCACCAAAGGGAACATTAGACAATGATGAAACATACAACAGGTGTGCTATTCGCGAGGTAAAAGAAGAAACAGGTCTTGATGTTGACGAATCTCAATTTCTCTGCTCTATTTCAATTCAAAATAAAGCTGTTTATTTTCTAATTCAATCAGATGAATGTGATGTAACTGTTCAAGATCATATATACGGAAACGATGCTAATGGAATTGGTTGGATTAAAATAGAATGTTTAAATGAATTGATTAACAAGGGTAAAATTGCTTTGAATAGTCATTGCAAAATTGCATTTCAGAGGTTTCTGAATGTATCATTTTAATCAATCTGATTATAGCTTGTATCCTAAATTGAAATTTAAGATTAGTTCAATCTTAAATTTAGTTCAAATGGAAAAGATTATTATTCAGAAGCAAGTATGTATTGAGCCTAAGTATATGGATTCAGATATCATGAGTCATATAACTAACGAACTCTCTCGAAGTTGTTGCAAAGACTGTACTAAAGACTATGGCTATATTATCAAGATTAATCACATCATCAAGGTCATTGATAACTATATAAATATGGATTCCAATATCGTTTTTGACATAAAGTTCGAAGCTTCATGTTTAAACCCGAAACCTGATAAAGTTTTAACTGGTAAAGTATGTATGGTATTTCCAGATGGTGTGTTTATTGATGTAATGAAAAAGATGCAAATTCTAATTCCAAAGCAGTTTATTGAAGGCTTCACTTTTAACAAGAAAACCAATTCATATGTAAAGGACGATAATGACCAAATTACCATTTCTGAAGGGAAACAATTAAGAGTGAGCATTACGGCTTCTCAATATAGTAATCAAAAATTCAGTGTATTTGGAAAGATCGTAGAGTAGTAATTTATAATTAAGTTGTAATACCTATTTGTATTAGAACTATATTGATTGATGTGTTATGAGTATTGAATAACTTATTGCATGTTATATACAAGAAGTAATAGCATCACTCGTTCGTTTGCTTCCTGTATTTTCTTTTCGATGTTAGATATATATGCAATTCGTTTTCGATTATGTTCTATTTCGAGTGATATACTGCCATTTTGGGTATGTTCGTTTTCACCCTTAGTTTCACCCTTAGCTTCGACCTTAG
>Ga0208226_1000308_pt1 | contig 14005 bp, 9 predicted proteins | sample LakMenE18May11ns_FD_150713 | JGI IMG/M metagenome (GOLD analysis project Ga0208226, IMG submission 150713) | Freshwater microbial communities from Lake Mendota, WI - 18MAY2011 deep hole epilimnion ns (SPAdes) | ecosystem: Environmental > Aquatic > Freshwater > Lake > Epilimnion/Euphotic zone ... | reverse complement strand
TTGTAAATATTATATTTTGTTGTAAATATTATATTTTGTTGTAACTTATAACTTATTTATTATTGCATCAGAGAGATTTATAAACCACCGCTTTTTATCAAATCTCCGAATATCGTATAATCGAAAATATATTTCTTGAGCAGCGCAAAAATAATGCTGGTTTAATGATTTTAGTGAGTTGATCACATCTTCATGAACATCCAAAATGGTAAAGATTTTTTCAGTATTTGCTTTTCCTGCTTGATCGCATCGAGCGCCTTTATTTGTAGCATATTTTATTTTAAATTCAGTAACCAATTCTTTTGTTATTTTTTTATTTGGATATAATATTCCTAAAACTCCCGCATAATCTTCAGTTATTATTTTATTACTTTCGACGACTTTATCAAAATCATTATAGTCCTCAAATTCGCCAATTACTAAAATAATTCCCGAAGATTGCGATTTTTCATGTGTGTTTACGTTTTTAATTACATATAAAGTATAATCTCTATACTCGCTTTTATTTGGTATTAATAATGCCTTTGACTTGCCATTAGCTGTTTTCATAATTTTTGAACTATAATAAGCCAATAATTTTTTATTAAACGCACTTTCTTCATTATAGCTTCCATTTAACAAATAAATAACAAGCAACACGGTCTTATTGTAATCTAAATCGTCTAGCAATATATTAATCGCTATTTTATCAATTTCGTCATGAGTTATTGCTTTTTTCTCTCGTAATATATCCATTATTTTACCGTAATAAACATACTTATTATCTTTAATAGATTTAGCCCCTTTTATTGGTTGAATGTTACTAATTATATATTTATAATTAGTTTCTAAGTCTGCAATATACGATTTAACTGCCTCTTTATTGGCACTGGATAAATTGGTTAAATCGTTATTACTATAAAGCTTAATCAATGGCGCCGTTTTTTCTTTTGTACTATTTGAAATAGGATTAGGATTAGGACCATTGGATTTTGCTTGATTTATTTTTTTGTCTTCTTCTTGTAATTCAAATGTTTCCGGAATGCTAAATTTAAGCTCGCTCGGCTTGTTAATTAGTGCGCTGGTGCGCTCAAAAATAGTAGCATCATTATTCAGATTTGTTGGTTGAAAAATATACATAGATCCAATATTTATTAATTTTCCCATGTTATTGTATTTATCGCTAATATATGTATATTCATTATTAACTAACTCATCTAGAGCATTGTTTATATGCTCTAATGGATATTCTTTAAATGATGTAATTTGTTTAATAAGATCAACTTTTTCATAAAAGTAATGCTCTTTGTATAAATCTCTCAATAGCTTTATAATAACTTCATTATTTGTTTTCAAATAATTATCATTATAACTTGAACTATTTATTAGCGGGTCTTCGTTGTAAACCTTTTTATAGTCTTCTATAGATGGCTTACATGAATATCTGCATTCGGCCATATAATCGCATAATGCACTATATGCCTTGTCACCTATACTATAATTTATTGTAGAGTTATTTGAAAGCGTAATAGCTAATTCTTTATTAATAAATTTCTCGTCAAATTTTTGCTGCTCGTAATTAAGTAAACAATCTACACTATGCTCTTTTAATACACGCGTAACAGTTCCAATTACTTTGGCTTTTTCTTCTGCTTTCCTGTAAATAAATAAATCAACGGCTTCACTATTATTACTTAACATTGTAGCATGCATATAAATTTGGACATTGCGCTGAATAAGTGGGAGATCTTTATGGCTACATGTTCTAATAGCTCTACCAATAATTTGCTCAATCCTGTTTATATTATACCACGGCTCTAAAATATGTATTTGTCTAATATATTTAAAATCCAACCCTTCACTTCCTGCGGCCGATAAAAGTATTACTTTCACTATTTCACCATTAATATTATTTGTGTCGGTACAAGCCTTTAAATCGCCCACTATATCGGGAGATATATTGCTGTTTCCACTAATTATAACGTATTTTGCGCCTCTAAAACGCTGTCCTGGTGCCATTTCCGACTTCTTCTTATAACTATTTACATCTAATTCTTCGCTAGGCGGATTAGCAAATAAAGATCTATTTGATCCATAGCGAGTAAATCCGGCCGACTCCAGTGCCAATGCTAGCGGTATTAAACCCGAGTCAATAAATTGTGAATATATAATTAGCGGACCTTGCGAATTGTATAGTGCATCCAATATTGATTTAATTTTAGCACTATATTTTTCTATAACATTATAATCATATATATTTGTTTTAGTAGTTACACTAGTATTAGTATTAGTATTAGTAGTAAAGTCATTTTTATATTTATAGCCGTATCTTGATTTTGGTGCCTGACTTTCTTGATAACTCATTATATTATTTATCCCCATTTTTCCGACACAGTCTCTAATATTTACAAGATTGTTTATTTCTTCTAGATTAATATTCTTAATAACATCCTGAATATTATTATTATAAAGTTTCATTTTGTCATCAAAATAGCTCTCCAATTTAGCATTAGGAAATACCATGTTTAACGCTTCTAATGGTTTTTGTAGTAACGTATATCCAAAGGTTTCCATTGCATTAATTTTGTCTTCATCAAATTTTGATATGTTATTTTTAAGGACTATATTATAAACATATTCTTGATAAGGTGATATACTATTTACATATATATCAAATAATTCTATTTTTTCAGTTAAACTGTTTCCGTTAAGCTTTAATTCCGGATATGTATTATTAAATATACTTTTAGTTTCCGTAAAATCATTAGGCAATATTCTAAATGGAAAACTTAACGGATTATCGCCTTTTACATAGCTAACATAGCCGTTTATCTTTCTCCTAAATAATTCAAGCCCCACTTCTTCACCTTTACTGTTTACTACAAAACTGCCATCACTGTTAAACACGTCTTTAAGCTCTATTTTTGATCTATTATCATTTATATTTAAAATATTTATTAAAAATATTATTTCTTTAAAGTCATTAAACATCGGTGTTGCAGACATAAATAATAGCTTTAAGTTGCTAACATTTTTAACCAAATTCATTAATTCGTTGGACACTAATTTGTTGCTGTTATCTTTAGATTGGCGTATATTATGTATTTCGTCAATAATTATTAATCTATTATTGAAATATTTTTGCAATTTCTTTTTAATCAGCATTTTTCTTTTGCTATTATTTGGATCGTCGTCTGCAAATTGACTTGTTATATTGGATTTTTTCATTATTAGATTACCAAACTGTGTGTAACCCATAAATAAATAATAATTTGATATAATGTTTTTCACTATTTTTATCACTTTTTCACGTGATAAATTTTTTTGCAATATATTAATTTCATTTAATATATTTTGACCAGCGCAATTATTAATAGTCCAATAACCATTGACTAATTCTAATTTATTTTCGTCAAATAATTGTAAATAAAAGTTTTCTTGAACATTTGGAGAGGCTACAATAATAATTCTGTCATTATACCCCATATATTGTAAATATTTTCTGGTTTCTTCTGCTACACCTATTGCCGAGCATGTTTTTCCTGTTCCTAGTCCATGATATAATAATAGTCCATTATATGGTGTATGTATTGATAAAAAGTTTTTTATAAATTTTTGATATGGCGCTAATTCAAAGTCCTTATTACATATTTCATTTGCTTGCTTTTCAAAGTCTGCTTCAATATTTACTTTTATCTTATTTTCCATGAGCTCTTTGTTGTGCGCTATTTTAATATTGAAAAATTCGTCGTCATGATGCGGATATAAATATTTGTAATTACTATTTAGCGGATTTTTTAACTCCTTGGAATTTAATAATTCTAAAGCATTTAAATAATATTTTAAATCGGTTTTTGTATTAACGTCGCTTGCTAATCCTTCTAATTCTGTTTTGTCAATGTCTATTTTATTTATATTCTCTCTAAATAATGAGGCTAAATATAAATTATTCTTTTCTTTATTAATAGGCGGCGGTGCTTCCTCTTCTTCAAGATCTGGACTTTCTTCTTCTTCCTCTGTTTCCTCTGTTTCCTCTTCTTCTGCTTCTGCTTCTGTTTCATCTTCGTCTTCTTCTTCGTCTTCGCCTTCGGTTTCTTCGCCTTCGGTTTCTTCTTCTGGACTTGCAATAGGTGGTACTGCAATTGTTTGAGTTTTTCCTTCTCCTATGTTATCAAAACCTTCGCTAAATGCTTCTTCTTCTTCTTGTTCTTTGATTACTGCATCTTCTTCTCCTCCTTCTTCGTCCTCTTCTTCTTCTTCGTCTTCTTCATTTACTGCGTTTACATCTTCTTCTTCTTCCCCTTCCCCTTCCCCTTCCTCTTCCCCTTCCCCTTCCCCTTCCTCTTCTTCCTTTACATCTTCTTCTTCTCCTTCCTCTTCTTCATTTACTGCGTTTACATCTTCTTCTTCTCCTGCTTCTTCTTCTTCCTTTACTGCGTTTACTTCTTCTTCTCCTTTTGCTTCGCTTACTTCTTCTTCATCTTCTTCTTCTGCTTCTTCTCCTTCATCTTCTCCTTTTTCTTCGCTAACATCAGCTTCTGCTTCTGCTTCGGCTTGTGCTTCGGCTTCTTCTTCATCAACTTCTTGTAATTCTTCTTCTCCCTCTCCTTCTGGTTCTGGTAGTTCATATTCTGGTACTTCTTCTTCAGGGTCTTCTTCGTAATCTTCTTCTGGTTCTTGATCTTGTTTGTTTTCTTCTGGTTCTTCGTCAAATTCTATTTCTTGTTCCTCTTCTTGTTCCTCTTCTTCTTCTTCTTGTTCTGGTTCTTGTTCTGGTTCTTGTCCTGGTTCTTGTTCCTTGGTAGTATTACTTTTAGTTGGTTTTTGTGAACTAAACATATTCATGAAAAATTGATCCATTATTACTATATATTAAATATATAGTTTATAAGTTTTTAATAAACTATTTAAATAATTTATTATATTTTTTTTTTCATAATTATATTCTCTCAAATAATTAGAAACATCATCTATAGATACCCATTTAATTTCGGTAATTTCATAAATTTGATAATTATTTTTAGGAATATAATTATTATTAATTATACCAATAAAGTATTTATGCTTATATGATTTATAATTAGAACCACTAAATATTTCTTCGTATGGAACAATGTTATTAATAATAGCAATGTCTTTTTTTTCATATCCGGTTTCTTCTTCAAATTCTCTAAGTGCGCAAATTATATCTTTTTCTTGATAGTTACGGCGCCCTTTTGGAAAACCCCATTCGGGTTCACTATATTTTTTATCGCATAAATTTATCAAACATTCTAAATCATAGCTTTCAAAAATATTTGAATATCCGGTTTTCAAATTTATAAACTTTGTTTTGGATGTTTTTTCCTCATTTTTATAAGAATTATTTGTGTTGTAATTCCATAAATATTGCCATATGCTATCAAAATCGTTGTTTAATATAAATTGTCTCTCATGTACTGTCATGTTATTTAATAAATTTGTAATATAATTTTTATCTTCTATAGAATATTTTCCACGCATGAAATCTACAAACGATAAGGTGTCTTTACGTTTGATTATGAAAATATCTACACTATTTTCCAATATATTTGTTAATGGATTTACTTTTTTAGTAATCCTTATAGGAATAATACCTATACTTGTTATTGGTACTTTACATTGATGAAATAAATGACCTAGCTTACCACAGTTATTACAAAAAATAAATTTTTTCGTATTCATTATATATTTATAGATTTATAGATTGTTAATTAATATACTAATTATGTTTTTATATATATTTTTTTATTTCTGTAACACTAACTATTATAATGCATATTATAACACATATTAACTATTATACATTATAATAGTCAATATAAAATCTATAGTATTATTAAAAATTAATAGTTATTATTATGAATAACAATAATAACAATAATAACAATAATGGAATATTTAATCCTATTATTTGGGGTCCTCATTATTGGTTTGTCTTATATACAATTGCTTTGTCATATCCGTTAAATGTAAATGAAAGCACTAAAAAAAAATATTACGACTTTATAACAAATTTGCCACTATTTATACCTGTTCCTGATATTGGAAATGTATTTAGTAAGTTTTTAGACGCATATCCAGTGACCCCTTATTTAGATTCGAGAGAATCACTTACAAAATGGACACATTTTATACATAATAAAATAAACATTTATTTAGGTAAACCAGAAATGTCGTATTATGATGCTTTAAATAACTATTATACAAACTATAAATTAAAAGAACTTAAAAAGGACGACGAACGGAAAAATAAGCATAAATATGTTTTTGTAAGTTTATTAATAATAATAATAATATTAATTATATATTTATATATAAAATAATGGCAGCAAAATTCAAACTTAAAAAAAAGAAAAAGAAAAATAAGTATCCTATTTTAAGAATAGTTTTGATAACTATATTAATATTAATTTTATTATATTTATATATGAAATAATAATATGAAACTTGAATTACTTATTTTATTTATAACGGTTCTAGTATTACTTAATACATATTTTGAAGGTAAATTAATAAATAAACTAAAGCAATATGAAAAATATTATAAAATGGCTTTTTTCGCTTTTATTGGGCTATGTGTTTATTTATATATAAAAAAAGATCCAAATAATTATAGAGATTTAGTAACTAACTCAAACGGATATATAAAATATTTACCTATTGATAGAAACACAGCAAGTATTATTACTCCAATTATCGACTTTACGTCAAACTCTATAACAAAAGAATTAAACAATAACTATAATATATACAATAATCCAGGCATTCAAAAATCGGTAACTTTCTCAAATCCTTCAAATATAAATCATAATTTATCAAAACAACAGCAAAAGATTTTATATTCCGGAAATAATTCTACAAAGCGAAGCGTAAGTGAAACTAAAAAGAAATTTGTTGCAGCATCTCAAAATTGGCATTGCAAACAATGTAAAAAACAATTACCTGCATGGTTTGAGGTAGATCATGTTATAAAATTGGAATATGGTGGCTCAAATAATATAGATAATTTGGAAGCATTATGTAGAGATTGTCATGGTAGAAAAACTGCTTGTGAAAATCTATAATAAAGTTTGTGTTAGTTTGTGTTAGTTTGTGTTAGTTAGTAGATCATAATTATTATAATATATTATATTATATTATTATAATATGCCAGATAGTTATGTTACACAAATTCAAGAATTTGTAAATAATAGTGTTACAAAAATACCCGAATTTATTAAATATATTAGCTTAATTTTTACAAGAATATTGGACAAAATTGTTAATGGATTTATGGTAAAAGAGACGACATTTAGTGGTGTTAATATTGAAACTTCTAGTATAAAACATAAATATTATAGATATTTTATTAGCATATTACTTATATTAATATTATTTTTGTTTCATTATTTGAACACCAGACAAAATCTATTTTATATTAAAAACACCAAATATGAAGCGTTACTAGAAATAATGTTAGTAGCACTTAGTATATATTTTTTCCTCTTTTTTATTTATAGAAATAATACTTCATGGGATAATCCTACTACTACTAGTAATAGTAAATATAATAGCGACACTCAATATGCTAATATATATAGCCAAAGAGCTCTAATAAAACGCGATAGCATTACAAATAAAGAAGCATTAGATAAAGACGTGTTAAAAAAATCAGTTACTACTCCATTATTTAACATGATGAAATATATTTTCTATTTGTTGTTAATTATTGTAATACCATTATTTGTAATAAGCTATGCTTTATATTCGCACAAAGTAGATGACGCTAATTATAACATTACAAGAGTTACATTAATAATAATAATAATTTTGATAATGTTATCAATAGTAGCACTCATTTTTTCTATAAAAACTCCGTCTTCTAGTATTTATTGTGAAATAAAAACACCACCAGACGGCGATGGTAAACCCAGCTACACAAATATAATAATGGCTTATGTAAAATATTTTGCATGCATATTTAAAAATCTCATATTTTTCATTCCTTGTTTAATAGCCATTTTTGTAAGCGAATTAAATAAAGACATTGGATTAACACCCTCTCCTGTTTATATATTATTTTTCATATTATTATTGTTAATAATATTACTATTTTTGTTGCCACTACTATTTAGTGCTATAAGAACATTTGATAAGAGCGATATATTACAAGGCACAGGACCTTTTTATTTAAATAAAGAGCGCACTTTAGGAAAATATCAAAACTTAAATACCAATTTAAGTAAAAATGTTGAATTGCCTACTACAGTCCCAGAAGCAGAAGCCAATCCAAGCGAAGACAAAATAGATAAAATGTTATCCGCTTTTAGTATAGATAAAGCTCAATTAGCTTCTCTCTCGCCAAAAGCTAACACCATGATTAAAGAAAATGAGAGTTTAAATAAAACGCTAAGTGCTGTATATAATAAAGGCAATAGTGTTGTTAATAGCGGCGCAAATGATCCAAATGTAAAAGCTTACACTTATACACTATTTAAAGATGAAAATAGCAGTTATAATATTAAAACCGAATATCATAGTTCGGTAATAAGTAAAGAAAAATTTCCATATAGTTATACCTATAGTTTGAGCTTTTATATATATCTTAATACACAACCGGAAAACACCTCAATTGCATATACAAAAGATACTATATTATTTAATTATGCATATAAACCCGTAATTTATTATAACGGCAAATCACAGAAAATAATAATAAAATCTAGAACAATCAGTAATAGAGGGGATCAATTGGATACAATTTATGAGTTGGCAAATCCTAAGTTTCAAAAATGGCTATTTTTCGTAATAAATTATGATAATAATATAATAGATGTATTTGTAGATGGTAAGTTAGTAGGATCAAAAGAAAACGTATCGCCATATTTTAAAGGCGATAACATAACTATTGGCGAAAATGATGGCATTCATGGAAGTATAAAACAAATATATTATTACGATAAAATAAAAACTCCATCAACAATAGAATTGTTATATAATTTATCAAAAAACAACGCAAAAGCATGAAATAAAGATTTAAAAAAAACAATTTAAAGAGAGAATTTAAGAAACATTTAAGACATTAATTTTAAATATTAAATATTAAATAATAAATATTAAATATTAAATTTTTAAATATTAAATTTTAAATATTTGAGTGTTGATTTAAACATTATAATATTTTTATATATAAAATTATAATGAGTGTAGTAAATATAATTATAGTAATAATACTTGTGGTTGTTCTTATATGGGGACTTAGGAATTTGTTTTTCAAAACAAATATAATCTATGATATTATGTGTGATGCAAGATTACCTGCTGAAAGGTATGATAGTGCTAGTGCAAGCTCTTCCTTTTTTTCAAGTAATAAAAATGTAATATTTTCTAAAAATATACCTGAAACAAGTTCGTCTAACTTTATGTTGAGTGTATGGTTTTATATAGAAAATTGGGGAGATAATATATCAAATGAAAAGAATATTTTATTTATGGCAACTCGTGAAAACGCAAGAACAGTCCCAGAGTTACAAGTTGCTTTATCGGGTATTAGCAATAAGGTGACAATCGAATCGTCTGGCAATATATTTAAAAATATAAATATTGCATTAGATAAATATGAAAATAATTTGTTTATTGACATAGAAAGTTATTTAGACAAACCAAACAGTGGAAATAAGACAAACTTTGCAAGATATAAAATCCCTAACATTTCTGTTCAAAAATGGAATAATTTAACATTGAGTATAGATACTCGCACATTTGATGTATATTTAGATGGCAAATTGCGCAATTCATTTATATTACATGGACTATATAAAAACGATGATCCAAGTCAAATTAAAAAAAACATATATATAGGCAATATGCAAATTACAGGAACGGCCGCAAATAATGATGGCTTAAACAGCAGTTTTGAAGGATTTATAACACGTATACGCTATGAAGGAAATGCGATTAATCCACAAGAAGCATATAATATTTATAAGGAAGGTATTAATGCCGGGCTTGCAAGTAGTATGTTTAATAAATATAGATTGAAAGTCAGCTTTTTTGAATATAACAAAGAAAAGGGCACAATCACAATTTAATAATAATAACAATAAAAATTAACAACAATAAAAATTAATAACAATAAAAATTATAATATTAATAACAATAAAAATTAATATTATAATATTATTAATATTATTATAATATAGTAATAAATATGAACCCACCCGAAGGAATTTTGGAAAATATTAAAAAAAATATGTCATCATTAATTCCATATAAAACTGAAAAAAAAAGCATGTTAAACGATTTTGTATCATCAAACACTATGATTTCAAGATTGACCTTTTTATTAGCAATTATAATATTGTTTTCTGCCTTATTTTACATTGGTTGTAAAATTTTATATGTGTTATTGTCTCCATCGCAAACACCATATATTATTAGCGGTATGAAAGACGCAACCGAAGCTTTAACAGTTACACAAGCATTAGGAGCAAAAACATCAATTCCTCTTTTAAGAAGTGCCAACCAATATGAAGGTATTGAATTTACTTATTCATTTTGGATATATGTGAATAATTTAGAATATAAAGACGATATAGATTACATGCATATTTTCAATAAAGGATCGCCGCCAAATTCCACGGGTGAAGGTGGTTCAGGTTTATTTGGTCCCAATAACTGCCCTGGCGTGTATTTATATAAAGGCAAACGAAACTATTCAACAAATTTATTAGAAAAATTCCCAATATTAGGTATGTTAGTAAGAATAAATGTGTTTCATAATAATAATAGTGTTTCAAAAGCATATTATGATGACATATATGTAGACGCAATACCAATTAAAAAATGGGTATACGTTGTTATTAGAGCAACCTCTCAAAATATTGTTGACATATATATAAATGGAAATTTAACAAAACGCCATAAGTTATCAAATATTGTTAAACAAAATTATGATAATTTGTATATTAACTATAATGGTGGATTTTCTGGTAACATATCTGACCTAAAATATTTTAATTATGCTATAGGAACATTCGAGATTAATTCAATTAATTCCAAAGGACCTAATCTTAAAACCAAGAAAGATAGTAATATTAGTAAATCTAAACCTCCATATTTATCTTCACAATGGTATTTTAATGATACCGACGTATTAACATGAGCACATATATATTATATTTTTGTTTTTATATATTTTTTATTATTATATTATATTATATTTTTAATATTTTATTATTAAAAATTTATTATTAAAAATTTAAGATGTATAGTTTAGTTTTAGTTTTAGTTTAAATTTAACATGTATAGTTTAAAAATATATATATATTATAACTATGACTGAATTGGGTAGTGAAAGAAATAATTATATTATATTAGAAAATTCATTACTTAATAGAGGTAAAAAAGGGTTAACTATACATGCAAATACATCCATTATAACTAAAGAAGACCCTAATACAAATAGCACTAATAGTGATGTTAGTCTTAATGATTATTTTATTCAACAATATTCCGACAAATATAAACATAGAATATTTCTAAGTCAAACAATTATATCCACCGGTTCAAATATACAAAACGTTCATTGTTGTTTTATTACTCAAAATAATATAAAAAATAATATTAAATTCATTCATGATGTAAGTAACACAAATAGAAAAATATTATTTATAAATAATCAAGATATTTCCGATAATTCATATAACTATTTAATTAATAAGACTGAAAGCGAAACCAATCCTGTATTTTATCACTTAAATTATTACTTTAATAGTATAACAAACAATAAAGATTATTTTGGCATAAATATAAAGGATTTTATATACACAGATTTTAGTATAAACCAAGCCAAGTATATAAATAATGAAATAAATGTTAACACTACTAGATTTATGATTTCAAATATTACAACAAGTAGATCAACACCATTACCAACATCAAATTCTGGAGCAATAGATTATAAGCCTAGTGATTTTACAACCTTATTTAGCGATAATAAAACAAACGCTACAACTGATGTAAGTATTAACAAATTCAACAAAGATATATCTTATTCGCTACATAGCAATATATATAGTTATAACAAACTCACATTGGATTTTACAAATATAAATAGCTACACATTTAGTTTGTATAATGATGCTAATATACGTAATTTATATGACTATCCTGATAATAATCTCAATACATTCAACACTTTCATGATTAAAACAAACAATTTTGCTATATTAAACAATATAAAAGCAAATAGCAAAATTTTAGTTAATAAAAACGACATATTTTTTCTTAATGTTAAAACATTGGATATATGTTCTAATTTTTACGCAAATAACAGTGATTATAAAAAAACAACCGATCTAAGTAATACAATATTTTTATCATTAGGAAAACAAATTACAGGTATAACACAATATGACATATATAATAATACTCACATTATACCGAAAAATAAGATAGTTTTCGATATTTCAAAAATAATTTTTAAAAAAAATATTAATTCATCATTAATAACAAGCGCTAATGCAAAATATAATTCGTTAGTTAGTGATGCATCTAATTTATATTTATTAGATTTTACATTTAACAGCTATAATAGTACTAGCAATAATAGATATATTAATAGTAGCGATTATAGTAATAATATTATAAATTACAATAATAATATAAAGTACAATAATACACTATTCAATTATGTTGAATATAAAAACAAAAAAGTATTTGATTTAAGTATTTCAAAAATAATCGATTTTTCATATACTAGCACATATAGCAATAACTTCTATAACAATAATATCAATAATTTATTAACTATAAATAACAAACGCAGCGACTATGCTAGTATTAGTTATGAAGTTTTTAATAATGCTTTGCGGTTTAAAGTTAAAAACATTGATTTTGATAGAAATTATAGACTAAATAACTTACTCGACTTGGCAAGTAACTTATATACATCAACACTTGATTTTGATCTTCGTTTTAATTATGGAGCAACAATAGTTATGACATTGGACATAAATATATTATTAAATAATAATAATTTAGATTTATGCAACAACAATCCTTTTAACGAAATTATAAATTATAGTACATTAAATTTTTACAATTTGCAAGTTATAAATTTAGTTACTACTACGACAGGGAGTGATTTTGAAAATGTAGATTGTATCTTTATATATCATGATCCTGCTACAGAAACCGACCCAAAATTCTTATATCCTAATACCAATATTGAAATTAGAAGAGATCCAACTATTGATACTTTGGAAAAAGCAATAGTTCTATTGCCTGGTGCAAGAACATCTACACAAAATAGCACATTTGTTCCTGCAAAAAATGGATCCAATTTATCAAGAAAAATGATACAAGGTCTAATAGGATTAAATAATATTCCAAAACTATTATCAATTACACCATATGATCCAAATTTTATAAATGGGCGCGGGTTTATTGATCAATATCAAGTAGAAGACGATTGCAAGAATTACCAGGATCTAGTATATGCTAAAATAAACGCTAACAAACATTATTCCGCAAAAGATAATGCTACAACTACAACAAATAGCCTTAGAAATATAAATTTTGCAAATGTTGTAAGAAGCAGTGCACGAAATAGGCTATCTCAATCTTGCATTGCTAATTTGAGAGAAAACGCAGTAACTAGACAAAATATAATTCTAAATTCTCCTGTAGTTACACCGTTTAAATTGTTTGTTAAAAAATAAGAAATAGCCTTATCTTAATCCTTAATCCTTAATCCTTAATCCTTAATTTTAAAAATTGAAATTATTCTATTATTTAAAAAATATAGAAATAATATTAATAATATTAATAATACAACATGGATAAACAGAATGTGGATAAACAGAATGTGGATAAACAGAATGTGGATAAACAGAATGCGGATAAACAGAATGCGGATAAACAGAATGTAGAAAAATATAAATCTTTCAGATTGTATGATTATAATGTTTATGATGGACACAATAAATTGACTAATGTACAAATTAATCCATATAAAGACAAC
>Ga0208226_1000307_pt1 | contig 14076 bp, 15 predicted proteins | sample LakMenE18May11ns_FD_150713 | JGI IMG/M metagenome (GOLD analysis project Ga0208226, IMG submission 150713) | Freshwater microbial communities from Lake Mendota, WI - 18MAY2011 deep hole epilimnion ns (SPAdes) | ecosystem: Environmental > Aquatic > Freshwater > Lake > Epilimnion/Euphotic zone ... | reverse complement strand
ATGGCAGGCTGATGTCTTCATCAGTGGGCACATCCATCGTCGCAACACCGACCACAATGTCATCACCAGCGTCAGCGGTAAAGGGAACATCGAGACTACTGATCAATGGTTCGTCAGGTGTGGCAGCTACAAGCAAGAGCTCGACTGCGGGTGGCACATCTCAAGAGGTGCCGCAGCTCGGCCGCTTGGTGGCTGGTGGATCACGACCGAGATGACTAGGTCGAACTCGCACACCGAGTACAACACCTTCCCGGAGCAACCATGAGATCACATAAGCCCCCACGACATGAGGTCAGGTTCCACGATGCGCCTGGGTGCCGAGCACCTAGGCTCTCGCCTTCCCGTCGTGGCTATGGTCATCAATGGAAGCAACTCAGGAAGCTTGCCTTCGCTCGCTCTCCGCTCTGCGTCCGATGCGCGGCGCCTGCCACTGATGTCGATCACATCGTCGCTAAGAGTCACGGTGGCACCGACTCCCTCGACAACCTCCAGACCCTATGCCACAAGTGCCACGCACTCAAGACATGGCATGAAGACCGCGTCGGTGGTGGTTTCGTCAAGCTTTCTGCGAGGCCTCAAAAATGACCATTTTTGGAGCAAAAAAGGGGAGGGGCGTCTGTTTTGTTTCAAGAGGGGTCAAAGTACCTCGCGTGGTATGCGTGGACAAAGATTCACGATTTTGGGCCTTTTTCATGATGTTTATGGAGTAGTGGTATGAAAGGTAGAAAAAAAACACCGACGGCGATACTAAAAATGCGAGGGTCGTGGCGTGCGAAGACGCGCCCAGGCGAACCCGCTCCGAGCGCATCGCAACTCGACTCGCCTGAGTTTCTTGGGGCCCGTGAAAAGATTATCTTCGACCAGATGAGCGAGGCGTTGTTCCGTGTTGGCGTACTCACCGAGATCGATGGCTCGTCGCTTTCTCGTTATGCGATCTGCCTCGTCAGGTGGATCGATGCGGAAGCTTCTTTGAGCGCTGGAACTCCAACGCATATCGAGATCATGGGTGATGACGAACGCCCGAAGGGTTACAAAGAGACCCCGCCTTACATGGTGAGTTGCAAAATGCACGACCAACTTTTAAAACTTGAATGCCAGTTCGGGTTAACACCCGCATCTCGTCCGAATCTTCAGTCAACCAACGGCGGCAAAGATGGCATCATCGACATCATGAGGGCGATCCAATAACAACCCGAGCGCCAAGGAAAAAGAAGCCGGTCACACCGAAAGATCACCCGATCGTTCGGTTCTTTGGTGACCACTTGCGCCATACGAAGGGCGAGTGGGCTGGCACGGGTTTCGTCCTGGCTGAATGGCAGCGTCAGTTCTTGAATGAACTCTTCGGGACGGTGCGCAAAGATGGCCTGCGCCAATACCGCACCGCCTACCTCGAGGTGCCCAGAAAGAACGGTAAGTCAACTCTCGCAGCGGGCATCGCTCTCTTCTTGCTCTGCCTTGATCGTGAAGAGGGTGCGGAAATCTACAGCGCAGCATCCGACAAAGATCAAGCCTCGATCGTCTTTGACCAAGCCTGCCAGATGATCGAGGAGAACCCAAACCTCTCAACAATGCTCCGCATCTATCGCAACAAAACCATCGAGCATAAAAGCTCGAACTCGTTCTACAGATCGCTATCCTCGGATGCCTTCACCAAACACGGGCTCAATGCTCATGGTGTGATCGTGGACGAGGTGCACGCTCAGCCGAATCGAGAGCTATGGGATGTGTTAACAACCAGCACCGGCGCACGAAGGCAACCGCTCACGCTCGCGTTGACTACCGCAGGGCATGATCGCCAGAGTCTATGCTGGGAGCTTCGCCAGTATGCCGAAGGGGTCAACGATAAGCTCATTCACGACCCGACTTTCTATAGCAAAATCTACACCTCAACAGGCGATTGGAAGTCTGAATCGACTTGGAAACAAGCCAACCCGAACTATGGCGTCACGGTAAAGGAAGACTATTTTGTCAAGGCAGTCGCAGAGGCATCAGCAAACCCCTCAAGAGAGAACGCTTTCCGCAGGCTACATCTGAACCAGTGGACATCGCAGGAGACGAGATGGATCTCGCTCGAGCGCTGGGATGCGTGCTCCCGCGATCTCCCTGACCTTTCCGGTCGAATGTGTTTCGGTGGTCTTGATCTTTCATCAACCCTCGACTTAACGGCGTTCGTGCTGCTCTTCCCGCCTATCGAAACGAACGAACCCTACTGGATCTTGCCGACCTTCTTCGCACCCGCAGACGCAGCGAGGGAACGAGAAAGAAACAACAAGCACCGGCTTGATGACTGGGAGCGCCAAGGTCTGATCGTGACTACGCCAGGGCGATCGCTCGACTATAGGGCAGTCGTGGCGGTCATTGATGGACTGGCCCGAAAGTACAACATCCAAGAGATCGCAGTCGATCGCTGGAATATTAACCAGATCAGTAAGGATCTCGAAACGCTCGGCAAGAACAACGGGCGACCCGATTGGCTTGTCGGCTTCGGGCAAGGCTTCGCAGCGATGACCGCACCCTCGAAAGAGTTAGAGGTCTTGGTGCTCTCTGAGAAGATCGCACACGATGGCAACCCGGTACTCAGATGGATGTTTTCAAATGTGCAAGTCGAGCGAGACAACGCAGGCAACATCAAAATGCACAAGGGAAAAGCGGTCGAGAAAATCGATGGCATCGTGGCAACAATTATGGCTTTAGGTCGGGCGCAAGTAAGCAGCTTAAACGCAACCAACATATACGACACCCAAGGAATAACACTACTATGATTGAACGCATAAAAGGCTTTATCTCTCGGGCGCTTTCCCTTAGTGGTGGCAACCTGAAAGACCCTCGCTTGAATGAGCTCTTCGGTGGCGCATCAACTGACTCGGGCGTCAGCGTCACACCCGATACGGCCCTCACCTACTCTGCCGTATATGCTGCGGTCAGGTGCATTGCCGAGTCGGTTTCGAGTCTACCGCTCAACTACTACGAACGCCTGCCGGGTGGTGGCAAGGCACACGCAAAAGCGAACCCGCTGCACACGCTCCTTCATGATGAACCTAATCCCGAGATGAGCTCGCTGCAATGGCGTGAGGCTTCGATGGCGCACTTGTTGCTTCATGGAAATTCTTACTCTGAAATCGTGCGTGACCTCGAGGGCAATGTGGTCGAGCTCTGGCCCATCGACCCGACTATGGTAACGCCCAGGCGCACCGACTCGGGTGAGCTTTACTACGAACTCAACCGGGGAAAGTCCTTCATCACCGCTGGCAATATGTTGCACATCCCCGGTCTGTCGTTCGATGGTATCTCGGGCATCAGCGTGATCGGCCTTGCCCGACAGTCGATCGGGTTATCGATGGCGATTGAAAGCTTCGGTGCTGGATACTTTGGCCGAGGAGCTCGGCCCGGTGGCGTGCTGACTTTCCCTGGTCAACTCTCACCCGAAGCAAGGCAGAACCTTCGCAGATCGTTTGAAGAACTTCATGCCGGTGGTGCAAACTCTCACAGGGTCGCCCTGTTGGAAGCGGGCCTCAAATGGGAAGCCATCGGCGTGCCTCCCGATGACTCGCAGTTCTTGCAGTCGAGAGAGTTTCAAATCATCGAGATCGCCCGCTGGTTTAACCTACCACCGAACAAACTTAAGGATCTTTCCAAGACGAGCTACAACTCCCTCGAACAGATGGAAATCAGCTTCGTCGTGGATACCCTGCGCCCGTGGCTAGTGCGTTGGGAGCAGCAGCTTAATCGCAAAATTATCAGGCCGAAAGACAAGGGGAGTTTCTTTTTCGAGTTTAATGTAGACGGGAAATTACGGGGCGAGATCGCTGCCCGTTATCAGTCGTACTCGGTCGCTCGCAACTGGGGCTGGCTGTCGGTGAACGAGATCCGAGAAAAAGAAAACATGAACCCGATCGAGGGTGGCGATGTGTATATGCAACCCATGAATATGCAATCGATCAACACCGCACCCACGGCAGCGCCTGCAACCGATCCGAGTCTGATGGCAGTGCCCACACCCGAGACCCAAGACCCGACAGCAATCGCAGCACCCGCAGCAGCAGGGGCAGATGTCGCCAGCACCGCATTGAACGGCGCACAGATCACCAGTCTTGTTGACTTGGTTACTCAGGTAGGCATGAAGCTCATCCCGATCGCATCGGCCAAGGCGATTGCAATTGCCTCGTTCCCATTCTTGTCGCAAGCGGTGGTCGATCAAATCTTCAACGGGCTTGACAGCGTGCCCGCACCCGTGGCACCCGTGGCACCCACACCCGCTCGCTCTCATGAGTCGATCATCCTACGCCTTCTTGACGATGCAGGCGAACGCCTTCAAAATGTGGAGTGTAGCGCCGTGAAGCGCTTCGCCAACAAACCAGCAGAGTTCTTAACCAAGCTTGATCACTTCTGTGCCGAGCATCGGGCCCGCGTCGTGAGTGCGTATGCACCCGTCTTGGAAGCGTTTGGCTTGACCACCGATCTCGATGGCCATGTCCAGCGCCACCTCGACCAGTTCCGCTCGACCTGGTTGGACTTCTCAGGCAGTGTGACCGCAGCGAAACTTGCCGAAGCAGTTTCCGAAAAGATCAACACCATGAAAGGGGTCAAAGATGAAAACTAATACGATTGAACGCAGGTTCTCTACCGAACTCCGAGTCGATGTCGCAGCGCAGAAGATCATCGGCTATGCGGCCAAGTACGATCTCTCGAGCGAAGACCTTGGCGGCTTTCGGGAGTTCGTTCGCCCTGGTGCATTCACCCGCTCCCTCGACAGCAACCCCGATGTGAGGGCGCTCATTGATCATAATCCGAGCCTCATCCTCGGGCGCACCGTCTCGGGCACGCTAAGACTTGAATCAGATGCGACAGGGCTCAAGGTTACCATCGACCCGCCTGACACCCAGTATGCTGCCGACTTGATGGCAGTCATGTCTCGGGGTGATGTCTCGCAGATGAGCTTCGCCTTTACGACTTCCGAAGACGCTTGGGATCTGGTGGACGGTAAACGGGTGCGCAGTCTTCTCGCCGTGGAGCTCCACGATGTGAGTGTGGTCACTTACCCCGCCTACCCCGATACCTCGGTGGCAGTTCGCTCGCTCTCGATCTACACCCAGGACGCAATAAGATCAGCGCAACGCATCCGAGAACTTCGCCTGCGTGGTGATCGGTAGTCCAGCAACTTGGACTAAGTCGCTCGCTTAGTTCACGCAAACGCCTTTCCGTGGACTAGGGGTGGGGGAATTCCTCCACCCTACAAAAACCCTAGGAAAATTGACTTTCTGGAAGCTTTCTAACCAACCATATCGTGATTATCCATAATAAAGTGCGTGCTCCCACGAACAATAGGCTACGATAGCAATACGGCGACCGGCGTTTGCCCGGTTGAATGGATCGAAAAAAGGAGCAGAAACATGGATAGTAAGACAAAGATCAACCTTTTGGTTGCAGCGGTGGCGTGCCTGACAGTCAGCTTGATCGTGTCGTGTGTGGTCGTGGTGGTGTTAGTGAAGGGTGGTAACCAACAAATGACCCAAGAGTCGGCAGCGCAGAGCGTGACAGATATGGCGGCGGCGATGAAGAAGAATGCCATCGAGGCCGAGGAGCGGGAAGCGGTTCGCAGAGAGAGCGAGAGAGTTGCGGAAAGAGAACGAGTAAGGATTCAGACTTCCCGAGATAAAACTGACGCAATGTTCAGAGATGCTTATAAGGGTCGTTAACCCTTCCCCCCCGCTCTCCCTAGGCTCGCCTTTACCGGCGGGCCTTTTTTTTGGCACGATGGTTGACGAACTAGGAATCCGTGGTTTAATCGGTCTATCGAAATCAGTGCAGTCTTTACGCACAGTTTCCCGAACTAGGGGCCTGTGCGTTTTTTTATGCTTCTCACCGGAGCAGATGCACGAGTCCTAATAAGCCATATTAGGAAGAAATCCAATGACCGAAATTGAAACCCTGCGCAACCAGCGCACCGCAAAACTAGCTGAAGCCCGAGCTATTCACGCTCACGGCACCACCGAAAAGCGAGAACTAACCCCCGAAGAAGCCGCAGCTTTTGAGGCTTTGGTTTCTCAAGTAGACGAACACGAAGCCCGCATAACTGAGATCGAAGGCGGCGCAGCAGCTCCCGCAGAAGAAGCAGCACCCGAAGAAGCCGCTTCTGCTCGCAGTAATAAACTTGCAAGCTTGGAAGCCTCTTCCAAAAGACCCGCAGTGCGAAGGTCAAGCCCGATCGAAGCGCCTGCGTTTGTGCGCGATTTTGGCGATCGTCAATCAACTTCAGATAGAGCATTGGCCTTACGAGGATGGCTCGGATTTCATAGCGTAAACGGTGCCTCCAATGAACAAAGAAACGCTGCACAGCGCTCTGGCCTAGAACTTGGGAACAATCGCTTGAGCTTTAAGCTCAACGCAAAAGCTCCTAAGACTCAAGCCGAAGCCCGTGCGCAATCTTTGACCGGTTCCGCTGGTGGTTACACTGTGCCACAGGGGTTCATCAATCAGCTCGAAGCTTCTTTGCTGGCGTTCGGCGGGATGCGAGAAGTCGCAACCATCTTAAGGACAGCAGAAGGCAATGACCTGCCAATTCCTACCGTGAGTGATCACAGTAATGTTGGCGCGATCCTTGCTGAAAATACTCAAGTTGCTGAGCAAGATATCACTTTTGCCCAGATCACCATGAAGGCTTATAAGTATTCATCGAAGCTCATCCGAGTTTCGTCTGAACTCTTGCAAGACTCTGCGATTGATTTGGAGTCGTTCATCGGTGGCGCACTTGGGGAGAGGATCGCAAGGATCTTTAATACTCACGCCACAACTGGTGACAATTCCTCAAAACCACAGGGGATCTCGGCATCCGGTGCAGGTAAAACTGCTACCGCTGATGACGCAATCACCTTCGCTGAGTTGCTTGATCTTCAGCATTCGCTCGATCCAGCTTATCGTGCGAACGCCAAATTCATGATGCACGACTCGACCTTCAAGCTTGTGCGAAAACTGGTGGATGATCAGAACAGGCCGATCTTTATGAACGACCTTTCTGCGACTTCTCCTGGTACTTTGTTCGGCGTTCCCGTCGTGATCAACCAGGATGTGGCAACAGTTGCGGCTAGCGCCAAAGTTATATACTACGGTGATTTTTCTAAGTACCTCATTCGAGATGTGCAGGACTTCACACTCTTGCGCCTCGAAGAACGATACGCTGATTACCACCAAGTTGGCTTTGTTGGCTTCTCCCGTCATGATGGTCGCATCCTCGACGCTGGCACTGATCCGATCAAGCATTTAGTAATGGCAGCTAGCTAAACATGAAAGTTAAATTTCATACTTCTGTAGCGGGCTTGTCGTTCACTTATGATGCAAATCTAGTGTACGACCTCCCGCTCGATGAAGCGGCTAATTGCATCCGACTCGGCTGGGCGAGCGCTGAAGAAGCGCTCGTTCCTCCGGTCTCGGAAACCCGACAAATCAAGGCTGAGAAGGCAACCTCGAAAAAACAAAAAGAGAAACGCTAATGTTGACAGTTGTCACTCCTCCAGCGACGGAACCGATCACCCTTGCAGAGATGAAGCTCCACTCGCGCATCGATGGCAACGACGATGACGCTCTGATTAATACGCTCATCACCGCAGCACGACAGCAGCTCGAGCAGATGGCTAGCCATAAAATGGTGACGCAGACTCTTGCGCTTTCGATCGATGACTTCCCCGACTCTGGCATCCTCTACCTCGAGGGCCCAGTGCAATCGGTGAGCTCAATCCAATATTACGACCTCGATGGCAACCTTCAAACTTGGGATGACGAACTTTATCAGGTTGACATCACCTCGAACCCGGGCCGTATCATGCCCGCCTACGATGAGGACTGGCCTGATTACTTAGACGACTACAACTCGATCGTGGTGACTTATGTCGCAGGCTGCGGCAACGCCAACGAAGTCCCAGCGATATTAAAGCAAGCGATCAAGATGCTCGTCGGCCACTGGTACAACCAGCGCGAGACAGTAGGAGAAGCGCAGGGCTACGAAGTGCCCTACGCCGTCGATAACATCGTTAAAATGTTTAGTCGAGGCATTGTCAACTAATGCTAAAAGCTGGCGAATTAACCCAGAGAATAAGCTTTCAGCGTGATGAATCCACTACCGTGGATGATTACGGTCAGGTGACCCGCTCATGGAATACCTACTACACGACCTGGGCGAGTGTTCGCCCGCTCTCAGGCAGGGAGCAAGAGCAGGGCATGGCGAGGCAGGCTTCGATCTCGCACCGTGTTCGTGTGCGTTTTAAAGATGGCATCCTTCACGGTGATCGCATCTCGATGGGTAGTCGCACTCTAGAGATCGTCAGCATCCGCAACATCGATGAGGGCTCATGGGAACTCGAGATCGATGCGATTGAAAGGGGGAACTAATGCCTAGAGCAGCAATCAACATCGACGCTTCCGCCCTTAAAGGTTTGCTCAACCTCATGGAACACATCAACGATAAAGTGAAACGAGCAGGGATCAAGAAGGCTCTTCATGAAGCGGGTGCCCTTATCGTGACCGATGCGAAGAGCAGCGTGCGTCGCAAGTACTCCATCCTTCATGACTCCATCGGATCAAAAGAAAAAGTGGTACTGCGCAAGGGCGCCCAGTTCGGCTACTCGGTTATCGGGGCAGAGCGCAGAGCGGGGCGCATCATTGGTGGCGTCGAGCGCATCCCGACCAAGTACGCTCACTTTGTTGAGTACGGCACCGCAGCGCACCCAACCGGCAAGAACGATCTGACGAATGAAATCTTATTGAAGCGCAAAGGTGCAAAAGCAAAAGCGCAAGGAGCGATTCACCCAGGCTCCGCACCGTTTCCTTTTCTTCGCAGAGCATGGGATAACAACAAGACTAAGGCGATCGATGTGATGGGTAAGATCCTTAACGACACCATCAACGAGGGCGCATCATGAGTGCTAGCAAAGCCCTTCGGGCCCGACTAATCGACGATGCTACGATGTCTGGTTATGTGGGAACTCGCATCTATCCCGGTCGTGCGCCACAAAAGCCGGTCATGCCTTACATTGTTTACCATCGCATCAGCACCATAAGGTCGGCAACGCTCGACGCAGGCAACACGAAGGTGCCCGAAGTTCGCATCCAGTGTGATGTTATTGCAACAACTCAATCGGAAGTTGAAACCATCATGAATCAAATGCGAATCGTGATGGACAACTTTCGCGGCACCTCTTCGGGGGTGGTCGTTCTCGGCGTTAGCGTGAGTGATGAGCAAGACCAGCCCGAGTTTTTTGAAGGCTCGGACACCGTGTTTTATCATTCGTCTTTGGATTTTTCCATCATCTATAGGGAGTCTTAGCTATGGCAGCAGTCTTAACCCAAGGCACGGCAATCTCGATCGGCGGCACCACCCTCACTGGCGTGACCGATATCACACCACCCAGTGCGACCCGTGGCACCGTGGACATCACCAACCTTTTGAGCCCAGACCATGCGAAGGAATACGCTGGCGGTCTGATCGATGGTGGCGAAATGTCTGCAACCGCAATCGTGGGCGTTGGCTCCGCAGCACTCGGCACGATCAGCGCTTACATCGAAGATTACGGCGAAGCAAAAGAATGCATTATCACCCTTGCCGATACTTCGACCATCACCTTTGATGGCATCGTTACGAAGTTCCAAGTCGATGGCGTTGCCACCGGCGACAACACAGTGAAAGCAACTGTGGGCGTTAAACCAGTAGGCAAAATAACCTACGCATTAGATTAAGGAGTTTCACATTTTAGATAAGCAAAAGTTATTAAGTGCAGGAAGTGCATATAAGCTCGGGGAGATCGAAATCCCCGAGCTCGGTGGCAAAGTATTCCTCCGAGTGATTAGCTCCCGTGAGCGTGATCAACTTGAAAGCGAAATCAGTGCGGGCTCGAAGTCGGGCAACCTGTCCAACATCCGAGCCAAGCTCGTGGTGAGATCTATCGCAGATGATCAAGGCAAGCGGATCTTTACCGATGCCGAGGTCGATGCTGTGGGCGAGATGCCTGCGCCTCTTGTGGGGATTCTCTTCGATGCGTGCGCCCGTCATAACGGCATGAGTGGCGGAGCAGTTGAAGACGCAAGAAAAAACTAATCGAGCGTCCGGGGAGGCGGTTTCTATTCCGTCTCGCTGGGCACTTGAAGAAGACCGTCGGTGAACTCCTCGATGGCATGGACGCCCAGGAGTTGACCGAGTGGATGGCTTTCTCAACGATCGAGCCACTTGACGCAGACCGTGCCGACATTCATGCAGCGCAGGTGTGCTCAACGACGGCGAATGTGTGGCGGGGATCTGAGACAAAGGTGCTCGAGGTGAAGGACTTCATCCCGGACTGGTACGGTGAAAACAAGAAAGCCGACAACTTCGCAGGGCTCAAGGCGTGGGCGACAGCGATGGGCACTAAGAAAACCTAGGAGTCGATGATGGCAAAAACTATCGGATCATTAAATGTTTCGATGGGTCTTTCCATAACTGACTTCATCACCAACCTCGACAAAGTTAAAGAGGACATGGGAAGCCTCGAGGCAGTCACTGCCGAGGCCTCGAAACACTTTGATGATGATGTCGCCGGGGTGATGGGCGACGCACTTCATAAGTTCGCCAAGACCTCGAAGTTGGGCGCAGACGATGCTCTCGCCTTTGCGGTGAGCTTGAAGAAGCTCGGCCTTGATGCGGACACGATCACTTCAACCCTAGACAAGTTCGGTAAAGGTATAGGCAAGTTTGCCAAGAACGCAGGCGAAGCGAGCAAGGCATTCGCTGGCATCCTCGGAAAGATCGGCGAGTCCGATAAGGTCTTACTCAAAGATATACAAGCGCTTGAGAGCATGGGCGTGAAAGCGTTCGATGCGATGGCCAAGGAACTTTCCAAGGTCGAAGGCAAAGCAGTCACGACTGCCGAGGTCATGAAGCGGATCGCCTCGGGTGCGATCTCAGGCAAGGATGCTTTGAAACTTCTCACGCAAGGCGGGCAAGCTCCAGTGGGTGGTGGCGATGCCGCCAAGGAATCGCAAGCGAAGAGCAAGCTCGCATCGTTCCTCACCCATGTCGAAACCAAAATCAAGTCCGCTGCCTCATCTATTTTCAAAAGCGTAACCAACCTCATCATGAACCCGGTCACCGCGATCGGGGGCGCTCTCGCCTCTTATGGTGTGTACAAAATCTACGACCGAGCGGTGATGGCTTTTGCCAACACCGAAGAGATCCTGACCCGAATCAAAGGGCTCGCTGGCGAAGCCAATGCCGAGCGTCTTGGTGGCGTGATGGGCGAGATCGCTGATCAGGGGCGCATCGCTCAAGATGCAGTCGGCAAGCTAGCTACCGGGTTCCTCGGCCTCGGGGTCTCGGGTAAAGATGCTGCCACGATGATTGAAAGCTTCGGGCGCACTAGTTTGGTTGCTGGTTCGGGTGCCACGGATGTCTTTAACAAATTAGGGGAAGTCGCTCAGAACATGACCCGCACGGGTCAAGCTTCCAAGGATGATTTCGCAGCGCTCGCAGCGATGGGCCTGCCTGTTTACCAAGCTTTGGCTGATCGATTAAATCTGGTAAACAACACAGCGATCAGCGCTAATGATGCCATGCGTTTGCTTGCTGAAAACAAAGTCGGAACTGGGAGCGCACTCAACGCACTTGCTGGGATGAGTAACAATGCAGATGTGATCAAGCAGGCAGAAGAACAGGCTGGAACACTTAAAGGTATTTACGCCCGACTTGCGGGTGAGGTGCAAGGGTTCTTTACTGAGTTCGGTGCCGACATTGTAGACGCTTTGGATCTCAAAGGTTTTTCAAAAAGCCTCATTGGGTTTATGCAAAGTCTCAGAGCGAACTTTGATTCCCTAACCCCAGCGATCAAAAATATCGGTATGGTGCTCGCCGTGGTTCGAGATGTGTTATTCGATGCGTTCAAGGGTTTGGTGAGTTTCTTCACCACGATGGGCGGGGCCGATGTGGCGGTGGGGAGTATCGACAACATTAGGGCTGTGGTTGTTTCCTTTGCACAGGGCGTAATGGTAGCAATGCAGTCGGTGATGAGTGGGGCAATCACAGTCATCAATGAGATCGTAGCTGCCGTGGGCGGGCTCAAGAAGTTTGCAGCCATCTTTGCAGGTGTGGTAGCAGGCGCCAAGGTTGGAACGCTCGCTGGTTCGTTTGGTGGCGTTACTGCTCTTCCCGCTGCGATCATTGGTGGTGTTGCGGGTGGCCTTTACGCTAATAGCAAGGTAAGTGGTGGTGGCCCTCAGATCGATGCAGAAGCGATCAAAACAAAAATGAATGCCTCCTTTGATGAAATAACGAGACGCATCGGGGGAAGCGGTGGCGAAGCCGGTAATCAGTTCTTAATGGAACTAGAGAACACGATCGTTGAAAGGTCGAAGGGCTTCGCAGATAAGGCCAACCCGTTCCGAAAGTTCTCACTTGCTGGGGTCGACACGCAGATCGATTCATTCTTCTCCTCGCTGACTGCCGCTAATGTAGGGCACACTACTTTCTTAAGCACCTTGCAAGGTGGCGTAGGCTCGACGATCGCTATCCTTCGGCGCGAAATGGAACTTGGAAACCTTACCGCCGAAGAGTTCGCTGCCAAAATGACAAAGCTTTCTGAGGGTGCGATGTCATCGCTAGATGCCAAGCTAAAGGCTGGTATCATCACGAATACACAATACGCCAACGGGATCGCTCTGATCTTCGAGAAGATTGACGCCCTCGATGTTTCTGGCCTCAACGCATTCATGGGCGGTGATCAGATGCCCGCCTGGATCAGGGAGCTTTCCAACATTGAAAGCCCACTTGAAACCTATCGCAGAAAAATGGAAGAGCTCAAGATGACCCTTGCGGATCGGCCTGATCTTTTTGCAGCGGGTGCAGCGCAACTTGCTGACGAACTAGAACGCAGCGTGGGAGCGATGGAAGAATTGAAAAACCCTGCCGCACTCATGCAGGGCACGGCAGGCGCCTTCTCGCAAGTGCTCAAGATCCAAAACGCAAAGGGAGGCGAGAGCGCAGCGGATCGATTGTTAAGGCTACAACAACGGGCAGAAGAAAAAGACACCGCAAGAAATAACTACTTGGCAGCGATCGCAGCAGCGACAGCAAACAACAATGCAATGAACATCGTTCAAGTGTAAAGGAGACACTATGGCAGTCGTGAACACCTACGAAACTTTTGAAGGCCGAACCGGCAGTGATGACAGCAAACGCCAGGTCTCGCTGGTGCGCTCGTTCATTGTGCAGACGAACGATGTGGCCGACGATGTGCCCAACCTCTTCGGTGAGAACCTGCCCGCCATGTTCTCAGTGCATCCAAAATATGATAAAGCCTTCTGTGTCGGTAGGACTGCCTCGCAGATGGAAGACCCGCATTTCTGGAAAATCACTTGCAGTTACAACTCCAACATCGACACCGTGGCACCGAGTTCCACGCCGAGCGCAGCGCAGACGCCCGAGGTAGCGAGCCAGAACAAGGGAGCGAGCCCTGAAGAGAAGGCCAGCGAGGCAAACGAGAACCCGCTGACGAGGCCTACGGACATCGACTTTAGTACGGGCGACAAGGAATGGGTTCTCGACAAAGATTTTAGCACCCCCCGCAAGCCGATGGTGAATGGGAACGGCGAGCGCTTCGACCCTCCGGTGATGTCTCACAAGCCGTTACTCACTATGAAGCTAGAATTTAACAGTGCCACCTTCGTCGCTCTCACATGGATGGCACGGGTCAAGTGCGTCAATGCGGATGCGTTCTCGGGGTTCCCTGCCCGCAGTATGCTCCTCGATAAAGTCACCGCAAAGAGGGTCTATGAGAACGGCGTGAAGTACTGGCGCATCTCGCTTGAATACCTACTAGATAAAGAAAGCTGGGATGCGTTAGTCCTGAATCATAGCTACACCGAATGGAACGGCACCCAACTGATCACGGCTCGAGATGTCGCGGGCAATGTTCTCCCTAATGGTGTAGTCATCATAGGTGACACTGGCATTCCTCTCGATCACGGGGTCTTACCTACTGAGGCGAACGAAGGCTTCCTTCGCTTCCGTATTTACGACGATATTGATTACACTTACCTCACTCCGATCTACAGAAAGATTCT
>Ga0208226_1000306_pt1 | contig 14111 bp, 15 predicted proteins | sample LakMenE18May11ns_FD_150713 | JGI IMG/M metagenome (GOLD analysis project Ga0208226, IMG submission 150713) | Freshwater microbial communities from Lake Mendota, WI - 18MAY2011 deep hole epilimnion ns (SPAdes) | ecosystem: Environmental > Aquatic > Freshwater > Lake > Epilimnion/Euphotic zone ... | reverse complement strand
ACTGTAAAATTGGTAAATCAACTAAATCTGGAAAAGAATCTGCCATATTTTTTGCTTCTTTGTAATCATCAAAACTTTTGTAACATACATTACCGTTTTTATCGCCCCAAGACAAAATGCAATTATCTTTTGAAAGTTTAATAATATTATCAACCTTAAATGTGAGAATATGAGCGCTATTTACAACATAAGAATCACCATTTCGATTTGTGACTTTATACATTTCGTCTTCGCCACTTGCTGTGCTTAATACAGTCCTACCAGTAGAATCATCTCCCATAATTATTTCACCTATTTTTATATCTTGAACCATCTTAATTGTACCATCAAACATTATAATAGGTGTATTAAAACCCAAACATTTACCAGTCCCAGCAGGACCAGTAAGAAAAATACTTTCTCCTTTAACTAGTGCTGAAAAAGCTTCTTCTTGTTTTGGTTTAAGTTTAATAGATTCTTTTGACATTTTTAAAGTATTATTAATATCTAAACTTAACATTCAGTTTTAGTTTTGCGATTGTATTTTTAGATACAAAAAAATTATAATTAAATGTAGACATTTAATTACCATTTTTTATTTATTTTTCAGAATGAGAATACGAAAGCTTTGTAACATTAACTCCTCCAGTATAAAGAGCATATGCTTCTTCATATCCCATCTGGGGTTTTCCATATCGTTCATTAACATAATTGTGAAAAGAAACAAAGAAATTGAATAAGTTTTGTCTACCTTTTACAATTTCATTTAATTTATGGTAATTTTTTTCGATATAAGCAGTAGCATGATCCTGACACTTTTCACATGGTATCATAATTGGCATACCAATAATAAATTTTCTCATACGTTTTGCGCAAATAGGAGTCGCTTCTACTGGATATGCAGACGCTCCATTGTGTAGAGTAAACCAAAAAGCTGGACCCCATACATCTGGATGTTTAGAATTTGACTGTTGAACTGTAGTCCATTTCATATCCATTTTAATTGAATGCTGTTCTTTTTGAACTGGGTCATCTGTAGATTTTTCATGATTTTCCGTTACATAAATATGAGGATAAACGTTTATATTCGTCAATACATTTGGATAATTGCTGTAATGAAAATCTTTTGATGATGTTTTATAATATCTTGCTTGATGCATTTATTACAAAACCTTATTATTTTTAAAATCAAATATTTTATTTTTAGTTATCTTCATCTTCTATAATCTCCTCCTCTTCATCAGAATCTTCAAAAATTACAACGTTGTGTGTAAAGTCTTTTCTAATTTTTTCAATATTTACTTGGATCTTATGATGTTTGACAAACTTTTCTAACAATGAAAAATCTGGAGTGCCACAAAATGGTATTTTTTCAAACTTTTCAGATTCAAATTCAGTAAAAAGTTGACGCACTCTTTTATGATTAAGTACTGAAGTGTCTAAATCAGTCTCAGCTGCTATTTGATCAATACCTCCGTGCTGTAGCACTCGTTTATAAGCAGTTTTACTCCCAATGCGTGGTATATTTGGATTGTAATCTGTTCCGCACATTATACAAAGATCTAAAAATTGATGTTTATTCAATTCCAACGCGTTTAAAAGATTTACTTGTGTAATTCGAATACACGTATCTGAAGAAGTATCAATTTTACTAAGAAAAACTGGAGCTCCATAAGCCATAACGTCCGTATCTTCTGATAAAACTGCCTCTACTAAACCTTGTATACAAGCGGCTGAGCACATTTTTTCTGCTTCTCCAGGGGCTGTTAAATATGGAACTTGAAGAATACGAAAAAGTTCTTTGGCGTGTTCATAATCTTCAGGTAAAATATTATATAATTGATTTCGTCGTTGGTCTATCTTTTTTTCAATCCAAGCCATATCAACTCCTTCTGTTCTTTTTCCTAACAAGCGTTTGGGTGAACGACTACGATCATAAAGATCAGAAAGACATTTTGCAACTACACCTGTTTTACCATATTCAGAAAAAGCTTCTTCAAGATCAAAGAGCTGCCTATCCAATTTCTCACGGCTCTCTCGGCGTTTAGATTGTTCGCCTAACTTTTCTGGCGGGGATTTTCCATCAAAAATAAAAACGCAATGAATTTCATTTCTCCTAAGACTAGCGATTAAATTTATGAATGCAGAAAGCCAACGATCACCGCAAACAGCTTTAAATTTATGTAAATATAAAGAAATATCAATTGCTACCTTCTTAAAACTATATTCAGAAATGTGTACAGATTCAAATACATCAGGACATGTTTCTCTTAAAAAACTATTAAATGTACTCTTAATTCCCATTGTTTAAATTTAATTTTTAATACAATATTATAAAATTTTATCATTTTAATTTTACATATTATAAATGAAAAAATGACCTGTTGGTAAAATTAAAAACCCTGCAACTGGTAAATGCGTTAATAGAGATGGAGTCATCGGAAAAGCTATATTAGCAAAGAAATCACCAAAGAAATCTTCTTCAAAAAAATGTCCTGCTGGTAAAATTAAAAACCCTGCAACTGGCAAATGCGTTAATAGAGATGGAATTATTGGAAAAGCTATATTGGCAAAGAAATCTCCAAAGAAATCACAAAAGAAATGCCCTGTTGGTAAAATTGAAAACCCTGCAACTGGCAAATGCGTTAATACAGATGGAATCATTGGAAAAGCTATATTGGCAAAGAAATCTCCAAAGAAATCTCCAAAAAAATCTTCTTCAAAAAAATGTCCTGCTGGTAAAATTGAAAATCCTGCAACTGGTAAATGCGTTAATATAGATGGAGTCATTGGAAAAGCTATATTAGCAAATAAACCTATAGTTGTTCCAGCAGGCCCTGGTATTCCTTCAAAATTTATAAAAATTGTAGAAGATTGTTCTCAAAATAAAATATTTAAAAAACGTAAATTAGTTGGCAAAGGTAAATATGGGTCTGCTTATATAGCTTGTAAAGAAGGAAAATGTAATTATGTCATAAAAATACAAGAAGCATATGAAGAATTTTTTATAGAAGTAACAGCTATACAAGAGTTACAGAAAACTAAAACAGTTCCTAAACTTTTTGCAGCATGGACTTGTGAAGGATATGGATATTATGTAATGGAAAAATTGTATCCGATTGAAAAATGCAATCTTACACCAGTTCAATTATGGATACAAGTAGGTAAACATTTGGCTACAATACGTGCAGCTGGATGGTTGCACGTAGATACACACATAAATAATGTTATGTGTACATCTGAAGGAAAGCTTGTTTTAATTGATTTTGGATTTGCTGTTAAAAGAACAGCTCAAGGAGATGACCAATCTTATCCTAACTATATTATGTCACAACCAAATTGGTATAATTTTCCTCTTACATGGAAATATCTAGAAATAGCACAAGAAAATACTTTTCAATTAATTTTTAACCAAGGTTATTATACTCCAAGATTTAGTTATAATTTTTCGTCACGAATGCCAACTAAATCAGAAAAGATCGCGTATGAAAGTGCTGTAAAAAATTATAAAAAAGCTAGGGAAGAGTTGTGCAAAAAGGGTTGCCAGCATGCATGCTATAAAATCTAAAAAGAAAATAATAGTTATTAATAATAAATAAGATGTCTAAAAGAGATAGAGAAATTGAAAATAATTTAAATAAACCACTAAAAAATAAGCGTAATTGTAAACAGAACATTCAACTATTGGACTCTCCTCCAATTAACTCTATCAAGGATCTTATAGAATTGGGAAAAAGCATAAAATTTTATAAAAATATTGATACTCTTATGCTTTGGCGTATAACACCTTATTTAGAAGAATTAGATCTTCTTGTTGGAATGGAAACATTAAAAGAATCAATTTTCTATCAAATATTATATTATATTCAAGGAATGCATGAAAGAAATAAATCAGATGAATACTTACATACTATTCTGATGGGTCCACCTGGAACAGGAAAAACTACTGTTGCTCATATTATAGCAAAAATATACAAATCAATGGGTATTTTATCACCAAATGGACCTTTTAAAATTGCTCATAGGGATGATTTTGTTGCTGGATACCTAGGTCAAACAGCTATTAAAACACAAAAATTACTTAATTCATGCTTAGGTGGTGTATTATTTATAGATGAGGTGTATGCTCTTGGTCCTGGACAGGAAGACAAAGATTCTTTCTCAAAGGAAGCTATTGATACATTGTGCAGCTTTTTATCTGAACATACTAATGATTTTTGTTGTATAGCGGCTGGATACGAGAAAGATATACAAAAATGTTTCTTTGCAGTAAATGATGGATTAGAAAGTCGTTTTCAGTGGAAGCATAAAATTGAAGAATATTCTCCGCCTGAATTAACAGATATATTTCTTAAAAAAGTAACTGAGATAAATTGGAAAATTGGAATTGATAAGAAATTAATTCAAGAAATTATAGCAAAAAATAAAGTTATATTTGTTAACGCAGGTAGAGATATTGTCAATTTTATATCAAAATGTAAAATGGCTCATGCTCGTCGTGTAATTACTTTGGGAAAAGAACATAAATTTATTCTAACAAGTTCTGACTTAGAGAAAGGTATGGAAATGATTCAAAAAAGTAAAAATGATGTTAAGATAGAACCACCTCCGTTTGGAATGTATATGTAAATAATTATTTTTCTAAAAATATTTTTACGCATACATTTTTTTTGGCACAGTTTAAAATTATATTAAAACCAACTCAGTTTAAAGATAGTATATTAATAACTAACAAATTTCAAATGTCACGAAAGGTTGCAAAAGATTTACCTAAAATTGAAGTAGCTGAAACTACCGAAAAAATTAAGGTCGTTGATGAAGAAAATATATCAAATGCGATCGAGAATATTGAAGTATCTAAAAAAACTCGTCAAGTTCCTACTAAAGAAACTGTTTTGACTGGTTTCGATGAGATCATTGAAATGATAGATGATGAAATTAAGAAATTGAATCAGAATTCTTCCAAGAACACTAATATTAAGTTTCTTCGATCTCTAAATAAAACTGTAAAGTCTCTTAGAGGTCAATCAGCTCGAGTTATGAAACAAAAGAGTTTAACACCTCGTCATAATAATCATAATTCTGGATTCCAAAAACCAGTAAAGATTTCGAATGAGCTCTCTAAATTTACTGGGTGGCCACAAGATGAACTTCGATCTCGTGTTGATGTTACAAAGTATATATGTGATTATATTGCATCAAATAAGTTGCAAAATCCAGAAGATAAGCGTCAAATTTTGCCAGATGTAAAGCTCCAAAAGCTTCTTGGTTTTAATCCGGCAAAAGCAGAAAAGCCTTTGTATTATTATGGTATTCAGACTCATTTGAAAAATCAAAATCATTTTCCAAAAGATTAAAATTAATTTTATTTAATACTAAATTTAGTAGTATTAAATAAATGTCAACTGTTGATTTATCAAATTTGCTTCAGAAGTGGACAGAAACAAAAAATAAGATTGCAGAATTAGAAAAAAATATCGAAAAATATAAGCGTGTTGCGAATCGTGTTATGGAACAACAAGGGAATAATACAATCTCTGACGATTATTTTACGCTTCGACGTAAAGAAATGTCTCGTGCAACCATTTCAAAAAAAGATGTTCCAATAGAAATATGGAATAAATACTCACACCCATGTAAATATAAAGCATATTATTTGAGCGAAAAAAAGACTGAAAAAAAGTCTAAAAAATAAAATTGAAATATAAATTTAAGGAAATAATAGAATACTAAGAAAGAACATGTCCGACAATGAAAACACTCAGTTAACGCCCGCTGAGGGCTATAATCCTAAACAATGTATGATTTTTTCCGAACCTATTGTTGGATCTATTCCAGATAGTAAGGTTAAAATCGAGTTTAAACGAATCAACATCTCTACTCGTAATGAGGACGGTTCAGTTGGCGAACTGATCGTCCCTACCGAACGTTTATATTCATTTGGTGTTTCCGAGAATACTAGCCAGGAGACTGGAAACGTGACTGGTTTCACATTTCCATTGTGTCTCTGGAATCGTGATGGCGCAACTCCAGAAGAAAAGATTTGGGTTGACACTTTCAATGCTATTGTTGAAAATTGCATGGATCATTTAATTGATAACAAAGAAGAAATCGATATGTTTGACCTGACCCGGGCTGACTTGACAAAGTCTAAAGGCGGTCTTAACCCACTCTACTGGAAGAAGGAAAAGTTTACAGATGATAAGGGTAAGACAGTGCTTCGCAATGTTCCAGGTAAAGGTCCAACTCTTTATGCAAAGTTGATTTATTCTAAGAAGCAAGACAAGTTTCTTACTCAATTTTTTGATACCAATGACAGCATTATTGATGCTCGACAGCTAATGGGTAAGCATTGTTACGCAAAGGGAGCTGTAAAGATTGAATCTATTTTTGTTGGAGCAAAGATCTCTTTGCAAGTAAAGCTTTATGAAGCTGTTGTTGAACCAAGCAAAATGGGTATGAAGCGCCTATTGGCTAGGCCTAAGGCAAGATCCAAGGTTCTCGCGGCTCAAAATGAAAATAAGTCTGCTGCATTTGCTTTAGAGGAAGATGAAAAATTGGGTGGTTCTGATGAAGAAAATGGAAGTCTAGTAGCTGGAGATGATGATACACCAGCTATTGCATCTCCAAAAAAGATTGTTAGAAAGGTCAAGCGTGTTGTGTCAAAGTCTTAATACTATTTTAATCTTATACTGAATATAGTATAAGATAAATCAAGTTTCTATTTACTAATGAGGATTTCCTCTTTTTATTTTTCCATCTCGATCTGTATACCATGAATGTCCATTAACACATGTTTTATCACTATATCCACAAACACAATTTTTAACTGCTTTTTGATCACATTCTGGACATTTTTCTTCTGTATATTCACCGTATGATGCATACTGTTGATAACCAGTTGTATTTCCAAATACTTGTTTCTTTTGACCTTCTGTAAATGTTTTGTAAACTCCTTGACGAGAATATTTTATTTCAGATGGAGGAACATATCCTTGAATATTTTCAGGACGGTTATGATTTGTCATGCTGATTTATTATTCAGATAATATTTTTAAATAAAATTATTTTATTACTCGTATGAGTAATAAAAATTACTTATAAATAGCTTTTGCATACTTATCACCCAAATACATAAATGCGTCGATCCAATTCCATATAACTTCTTTATCTTCCTTATCAAGACGATCAGAACGCCAAATTTTTTTGATATGATTTATTTTATCTTTTCCTAAATTATCAAATATATTATTTTCTAAAAAGAAAGCCTCATTACGATTTTTTATCATTTTGCGAAGTTCCTGATCATTAGTATTAATTTTGTGATTAAAATTATTCATAACATCCTGAATAGGTATTTGATTTGCAAAAAATAAACGAACAATAACTAAATCACCTTCTAGAGGAAATTGACCAATTAGTTCATCGAAGAAAGAAATAAGTTGTGTTTTGAACTCTGTTAAAACTTCAATTTCCGACATTTTTTAATAGCATCCTAATCTTTAAGCAAGACATCCAATACAGCTGAAATTTTGCTTGCTGTACTGAGAAGCAGTTACTATAGCATCAATAGTGTCACCAACCTTGATTTTTTTCTTTCCATTTAAATATGTTTGAGACAAATCGTCATAGGTATATCCGTTAATTGAAATAGCAGGAATAAGCATTTTTTGTTTTTCAGAAATCTGTGCAAAAATACCATCCTTATATATCATACATACAGTTCCTGAAAATTTATCACCCACTGTAGGTTTTAATGTTTCAGCCTCAAAAATAACATTAAAAATAGTGTCTTCATTTCCTAGAACTTCAACTATGCGATTGACTTTTAAAACATGTCCATTCTCTTTTGTACATTGCCCTACTGAAATTTCAGTAATTTTAGCTAAAAGATGAACCATAATATTTTCGTTAAGAAATTTAGGTTCCAAATAAACTCTTTTATTTATGTTCACAATCATCTTTCTTACTTTCTTCTCAAAAAACTAATAAAAAATCAATTTCTCTTTGCGTACGTAATTGTAAAAAATATTAAAATAAATGAAAGTATCAATAGAACTAAAAAAATATAAACAAAATGTTTATATTCTTTTTTATTATCAGAAATATTTTTATCTTTTGGTGATTCTAATGTTCGAATTGGGTTTAGATACATTGACTCTAAATATCTACAATTTTTTTCACAATCTAACTTGAGAGATGGTATACATGACTTACTACAACAATTAAAAATTTCGTCTTTATTATCTAATAAACATTGAACTTTAGCAGACATATCTTTCTCTACACATCCTTTAATATTAGCACAATTAATATAATCATTATTATTCTTATTATTATACTTACTAATTAAAGAACAAGTGTCTAAACATATTTTTTTCTGATCTTCACACGTTTTCATACATCTATATAATAATGTAGGAGTATTATATTCGTTTTGATTATTCCTACAATAATTATAACAAAAATTTACCGGTTCTTCACATTGTTTATTACAACAAATAGCAGCATCTGTAAAATCTGTTTCTTCAAATTTTTCTTCTTTTTCGTTCCATTTTTCAGCACAAGTAATGAACATAGACGATAGACCCATTTTTAGATTAAGTAAATATTAATAATTTATGTTATATACTTTATCATAAATTCTTCAATGTTAAGAACTTCAATGCCTAATTCTAAAGCCTTTATTGTTTTTCCACTCGGTTTACCAGCAGTAGAAGCTAATACCAAAACAGAAGTATTTCCAGAAACAGAAGTTGTAACCTTTCCCCCACGCGCAATAATATCTTCTTCAAGATTTTTATTCCTAAATCCAGACAAAACAACTTTCATACCTGTCATGTTGTTTCCAATTAAAACAATTTCCTTAAAAGTAGCAAAATTTTTCATAGCCAAAATAAATTTTTCTGCATTGTCTATATTTTCTACAATCTTTCTTGCCGTTTTTACAGAAAACCCTTCTACACGTATAATACGATCAATAAGAGAATCAGTACTCATATTCTTTGAAACTTCCAAAATATCTGGAAAACTATCAATAAGTGTCTTAATCTTTTTACTTCCTAATCCAAAACCAAATACTCCTGATGCTCCTAATACAAGTGAAAGTGATAAATTATTTAAACCACCATGTATATTATCCCATGTACGCTCAGCTAACCTTTTTCCAAAACCTGGAACTTCCATAAAATCGTCTTTAGAAGCAGCAATGATTTTAATCAATGTATCATATCCAGATTCATAAAGCTTCTTAACATTTTTTTCTCCAACATGTTTAATGCCTAGTTCCGCAAAAAAACTAGCTATTAATTTTACACACATTTCGTCACCATATTCTTCGGTGTAAATGTCAACTCCCGTTTCATTCCATTGGTAAGGAATTTCAGGTAGATCAGGTGCCGAAGCCTTTTTCACAATACTTACAATATAAGGTATAACGTCTCCAGAACGAGTTATCTCAATAATTGCACCAGGACCTATTGATTTTTCAACAATAAACTTAGCATTAAACCCGGTTGCCCAAGTTATTGTGACACCACCCAAATGAACTGGTTCAATCTCAACTCTCGGTTTTAACTTACCCCACTTGCTAACATTCCAATTTACTCCTATAACTTTTGATTCTAATAAATTACCAGTCAAACGCATTTTAAAAGCAAAAGCGTACTGAGGATTTCCATCAGTTACTCGTTCATATGGAACATTTGGCTGAACAATTAAACCATCTATATCATACTCAGATAATTCTTTCGAACTAACTAACGTTTCCATTAAATCATCAAGTTCAATTTTTTTTGTTATTTTTCTACGCACTGTTGTGAATCCAAGCTTATCAAGATAATCTAACTGTTCCGATGGTTTAGATAACACACCATTTCCAATTATTTCGTACGCTACAAACTCAATATCTTGAAGACCTTCTCGCATTGTCTTAGCACCAACACGACCAGCTACCATGTTTCTTTGGTTTGCATATTGTTTAGAGTAATTTTTCTTAAAGATTTTATCTTTCATAATTAATTCTCCGCGCACGTTTAGAGTTTCTTTAGTCTTTGGAATACTTGAAAAGTATTGAGATAAATATGATATATCTCCTCCTATAATACCATCTCCTCTAGTATAAAGTTTGATTTTATTATTTTTCATACTTAACAAGCAAGAGATACCATCAAGTTTGTCTTCTATAATATATTCATTAGCTTTATTATTATCAATCCACTGAGAAATCTCTTTTTCATCTTCCGGTTTCAATTTATCCATGCTACCCAGCCAAAATTGAAGTTTTACACGATTTTCATGTTCACGAATACGAGCACCAACAGGAACTACATAATGAGGATCTCTACGTTTTAGAATATCTTTTAAAATATCATACTGCCAATCATCTAAACCAGAAGATTTATCAGTATTGTAGTAAATATCATCGGCGTATATTTTTAGTTCGTGAAGAAATGAGATCGATTCTTTTTCAAATAGTACTTTCATTTCAATATCCGCTAGAGAAGCAATTTCTTTGATTTTCTTTTCCATATTTAATTATTTATACTTAGAGTATAAATAATATATCAATTTTAGTTTCTTACTAATTTTCCATTTGATTTAATTTTTAATTTTTCAAATATTTTTCAAAATGAGTAGATTAAATTGTATTATTTGTTCTGATGTTATAGAAAAGTGTAATAATATTTTTTTACATAAAACAAGACGACAAACACACGTTTTGTGTACAGAATGCGGGATTGGTTATCTAACTCCGCTAATAGAACAAGCAACTGAAAATCTTAGAAAAAATATTCGTCACAAATTAACAACTATAAAGTGTCCAGGTACATATTATGGAGAACTTCGCAATAAATGTTGTAAAAATATTGATATAAAAGATATTTTTATCTCTGATAAATTACCTTTGTACACAAGCATATTTCGAATTTTATACACTATCTCACAACCTAATCTTTATTTATGTCCATCAAAAGATTGCGGAGAAATCGTAGAGACACACCCAGACCATCCAATTTCTAGAACAATGTGTCAGACATGTAATTTTATTTGGTGTCGTTCATGTCAAACTTCTCCATATCATGAAGGAATGAGTTGTTTAGAATATGAGTGTTTTAAAAATAATACAGAAAATGGAAAGTTTATCTTGGAGAAAAAACTTAAAGGCGATTTAGAATTTTGTCCATCCTGTAGAGTTCCCACAGAAAAAGTGAAAGATGAAAATGGAAAGTTTGTATCATGTAATAAAATTATTTGTTCTCAATGTAATAGAAAGTGGTGTTGGATTTGTAAAGCTGTTGACATTGACTACGATCATTATAACGAAAAAAGCAAAAATCATTGCGCAAATAAACTGTGGTATGGTACAAATATAAATAAAACATAAATAGATTTAAAAACATATAGTATAAGAATAGAAGTTAGTATAATAAATATTATATTTTTTATATTTAACATCACAAAAAAATTATATTACTATAAAATCTGAGAGTTGATAATTTAATTCGTTCTGATCAATCGATGAAAATTTACCCTCCCTTTTTTAAATTTTTATAATATTTTTGTACTTTACTATTAGAATATATTTATATTAAAGACTTGTTTTTTAATATAAAATGTCAACAAAATCTCTTCATATTGCTTTACTTATGATGGTTAAAAATGAACAAAAACGATTACTTGTTTCATTAAATAGTGTCTTAGGACATGTAGATTCAATAGTTTTATACGATACTGGTTCTGAAGACAATACAATTGAAATAGCATCAACATTTTGTCAGGAAAATAACATTCCTTTTCGATTGAAAAAAGGTGAATTCGTAGATTTTTCAACATCTAGAAATGTTTCTCTTGAATTCGCAGATACTTTTGAAGATATAGATTTTATATTGCTCATGGACACAAATGATGAGTTGCGCGGAGGTGTTGAAATGCGAAAGTTTTGTACAGAACAAATGAATACTCCAAATACAGGTTATCTATTATGTCAAGAATGGTGGAGTGGACAGTATGTTAAATATTACAACATCCGACTTCTTAAAGCCAGACAAGGTTGGAAATATTTTGGTAAAGTTCATGAATGGCTTAAGAATACAAGATTTGAAAGCGATGAAGAATGTGATGCTGCTGGAGATACAAAAATACGCGCACCAGATAGTTTTGTTTTGTTTCAAGATAGAACAGCAGATGATGATAAGTCTTGGAATCGATTTGAAAGAGATAAAATTTTGCTTCTTAAAGAGCATGAAGAAAATCCAACGGAACCAAGGACACTTTTCTACCTTGCGCAGACTTTTTCTTGTTTGAAAGAGAGTAAGGAAGCTTTACATTATTATACTTTGCGTACTGAAATGTTAGGATTTTGGGAAGAAAGATTTCAAGCATACTTACGTTGTGGAGAATTATCAGAAGATATATCAGAACCATGGGAAATATCTTTCAAATGGTATATGAAAGCATTTGAACATACTCAGCGCGTAGAACCACTTATTAAAATTATAGAACACTATAAAGATAAAAACTGGCTCCTATGTTTTACATTTGCAGATTTGGCATGCAAGCTTACATATCCTGAACATTGTGTTCTATTTGTTGATAAACAGGCATATGAATATAAAAGATGGCACTTGCTTGGCATTGCAGGGTGGTATACAGGTTTTGTGAATGAAGGAAAAATAGGTTGTCAAAAAGCAATTGAATGTGCTAACTTGCAAATAGATATCAATAATTTGAAATTTTATGAAGAAAAAGAAAAAGAAGATAGACAAATAATAAAAGATAAACTTCGTCAAAAATCAAAAAGATAAAAAATATTTTTTAATTGATATTATTCAATTAAAAAATTAAACACCCCCTTTTTCTTTAAAATACGGATGTGAGTTATAAAATTTACCTAACTTTGTTCTTTTCAATTCGAATAATGTGTCATGTCTTTTCATAGTATTGTATATATTTATCAGAATATTAAGAGCAATGTTTGGATTTTCTAAAATTTTATCCATCAACACATCATCATCAATTTTTTTTGGATCAACAGCGTATTCTGGAACTCCAGAACCAGAACAAGAATTACTAACCCAATATCTAATCATAGGAGAATTAGCAACATTTGGATCAAAAGCTTCATATTTTTCTGTTGCATTATGCATTTTAAGTAAATATTTTCTAGCTGCAGTATTTGCAATCAATAAATCTCCTGCTTTGCCCATGAATAAACTACTATCATTTACATCTACTGGTGATTGAAGAGGAAAACTTGTGCTTGTATTTCTAGATTCTAGTTCGCAAAAAGCGTCCCATCCTTCCGCGCAATAATCAGACATAAAAAGTTGACATTCTCTTGTATTATTTCCGTTTACATGAGCCATACTACCATGTATAAAGCGCTGATCCATATTATTTCCGACGCAATAAGTTAAAGGATTATTTACATCTGAATATTCGTTTGATCCGAATTTTGATATAGACTTGTAAGAATAATTTTTCATTTACTTAATACTCGGAAATATTTTAGAAATTCTAAAAATTAAAAATGAGATTTAAGATTGAGTTTCTAATTAGAAAGAAACAATGTCAGCTCAACATAAAATTCAACCTGTCACTCAGCGATTTAAGTTGAATGAAACTATTATCAACAAATTAAAAGAACGTACCCCAAATTTTGGATTTAACGGTCTTGGAGAATTGGTATTTCGTCGTACCTACAGTAGAAATAATGAAGACTGGTCTGATGTTGTAATCAGGGTTGTACAAGGTTGTATGTCTATTCGCAAAGAGCATTTTTACCGTTCATCTCTTCTATGGGATGATGAAAAGTGGCAAACTTTTGCATCTGATATGGCACTGTCCTTGTTCGATATGGAATGGTTGCCACCTGGACGAGGACTTTGGATGATGGGAACTGAATTTACATATGAACGAGGTTCAATGTCATTAAACAATTGTTTTCAAGTCCAAACTAAATTTTGGACAAGTGAAGGGTTGAAAAGCTTTTCAGATTTTAAAGATGGTGATATTGTAGTCGTACGTGGTAAAAATAAATGGGTGCCTGCGACAGTAAAATGTTTCGGTAAAGCTCCTCTATGGAAACTTACTGTTGGAAAGAGTGGAATTCAAAATACTATTTTTGTTAC
>Ga0208226_1000302_pt1 | contig 14153 bp, 20 predicted proteins | sample LakMenE18May11ns_FD_150713 | JGI IMG/M metagenome (GOLD analysis project Ga0208226, IMG submission 150713) | Freshwater microbial communities from Lake Mendota, WI - 18MAY2011 deep hole epilimnion ns (SPAdes) | ecosystem: Environmental > Aquatic > Freshwater > Lake > Epilimnion/Euphotic zone ... | reverse complement strand
GTGATAGATAGAGATGCTACAGGATCAAGAAATATTTTTATCAAGAATAGTAGGTTACGCTGTCCTTAAGTTTAGATTTTTCTAGATTTAAAAAAGCGGAAACAGTGTTTGCAACAAGACAAGACAAGATCTTGCTTTTTACAAAGATGCTAATTTTGTATATTTAATACTCAATGTACCACTTATATACGGATCTATGGGAGTTTGTGAAAAGATAAATTTCATCGTATTAAATTCTCATTTTCAAACTGTTCCATTTTTTGATATTTCTCAGTTTTCACCAGAAACAATTGAACAATAAACTCGGTTGCTTAGTTTAATCTCATGATATGACGACAAAGAGTCTTTTGTTGATTTGGATGATCTTTACGAAAAATGAACGAATAAATATAGAAACAACACATAATAAATGTGTCGTTTTTGTAAAGAAATATATATTGTTATAATAAATAATAATGTCTAGTAAATGTCAATGGCATTCGTCAACAAAAGTAGGTTCTGATCAAAAAAAGACGCTTTCTGAACAAAGAAACATTGTAAAATCGCTTATTGAACTTTTAGAAAATGAGAAGAATGTTCTTGAACAATTAGAACTAAACGAGAATCCTGAAGAAGCAGAAATAGCAGATGCCCTAGTTGATGAGTTATTATGTCCAATATCATATGCTTTTATGATAGATCCAGTTGTTCTTACATCAGGAAAAACATATGATAGAAATGTAATTAATTCTGAATTTGAAAGACAAAAAGAACAACACCCTGAAGAAATTGTAAAATGTCCATTTACATCAATAAAACAAAATACAAATGTTCTTACTCCAAATATGCAAATGAGATCAATAACATCTAAATTTGTAGAAAAATACAAAGATATTAAACATAAAGGTCCTAGTTGGACTGAAATAAAAAGATTGTGTTCCGATTATCTTGAGGAACAAGAGCCAGAAAAAATGCAAGAACGACAACGTGCAGATGAACAAAGAGTTGAGCAGAAAAAGGCTGAAGAAAAAGAATTAGAAAAACAGAAATTATACTTTAAACAAATAGCCGAATATGGTTTTGAATTTGAAGAGTTTTCTTTAGTATATGGTGAATTCTTTCGATTTTATCAAAAAACGCGAAAAAAATTATATACTGGTTATGCAAATAAAAATAAACTTCAAAGAGAACATCACATGAATATGGAGGTATTGAAAAAATGGGATCCGTATAATACAAAATTATTAGGTAGTAAACAGATATCAGGATGTTTATCAATATTTATGGAATATTATCTTAGAAAACGTGGAAATCCAGAAAAAGATTAAAAAATATTATTTAGAATAAATATAGTAAGAGTAATTATAAAATGGATACTTATAACTTATGGAAAAAACAAGTAAGTGAAAAAAACGGCAAAGTATATTTTGTTAATACAATAACAAGTGAAATTTTTGAAACGAGTATATACGAAACAGATTCATATATAAAAATTCAAACGATTGATGGACAAGTGCAAATTCCAGAAGATGCCCGCTACTAGATTCATACAAAATTATATGAATCTAGTAGCGGTTTATCATCATGATGGAATGTCACCATCTACATTTTACCAAGAAACTTATGGTGTTCCATTGGATGTTTCAAAAGATAGTAATAATATTTCTTTAAAAAAATCAACATTTACTGTTAATTTGAAGACTATTTTACTTGTTATTGCGGTCATAATATTCTTTGTTATAATAATAATACTATTTTTACACTTCAAAAACCTAAATATAGTTAAAAATTAAATTTATTTTTATAATCATTTAAATATATAATATCAAATATTTACAAAATGCAATGTCAACACTGTAATGAAACTCTGTCTACTCTTGGAAACCTGAAAAGACACCAAGAAACTTCGAAAAAATGCCTAACACTAAGAGGTTTGCCTCCTAAGCCTCCTAAGAAAAGGAAAAGAAAGCTATGTTCTGTGCCTAAATGTGGAAAACAAGCTCAAGGTGGAACAGACATGTGTGTAAAACATGGTGGTGGTAAAAGATGTTCCGAACTTGGTTGTGGAAGCAGTGCTGTAGGTGGAACAGACAAGTGTATAACACATGGTGGTGGTAAAAGATGTTCTGAACTTGGTTGTGGAAGCAGTGCTGTAGGTGGAACAGACAAGTGTATAACACATGGTGGTGGTAAAAGATGTTCCGAACTTGGTTGTGGAAGCAGTGCTGTAGGTGGAACAGACAAGTGTAAAACACATGGTGGTGGTAAAAGATGTTCTGAACTTGGTTGTGGAAGCAGTGCTCAAGGTGGAACAGACAAGTGTATAACACATGGTGGTGGTAAAAGATGTTCTGAACTTGGATGTAGAAGCAGTGCTAGATCTGGATCAGACAAGTGTATAACACATGGTGGTGGTAAAAAATGTTCCGAACTTGGTTGAGGAAGCAGTGCTGTAGGTGGAACAGACAAGTGTAAGATATGATGATCTTTACATGATACATAGCGGAAAGTGGATATTTATTCGTTTCAATCCAGATAGAACACTTACTGACAAGACGGATATAGAAGATCGTATTACTCAGTTATTAGAAGAAATGGAGAATCAGATTGAACGTATCAAGAATGAAGAGTTGGTTGAAATAATAAAGATGTTTTATTGAAATTTTCAAATCAATTTGAAAATTATACTTTTATACTATAATTAAGATGAACATCTGCAGCATTTGTTATGACAATGAAATATCTATATCATTGACATGTCCATATTGTAAATTTGAATCATGTATCACATGTATTCGGAGATTCATTGAACATCTTCCAAGAGAACCATCATGTATGAATTGTACGAAGATATGGTCAATTGCACGTGCTTCTTTTCAATATGAATCTCTTGATCCATCATTGATACCATTAGATCATTATGATGAGCTTAATGATCCACCATTGTTAAAATTTCAAATAAGCAATCGTTCTACTATAATACTGTCACAGGAGTTAGTCAGTGGGATTGCACAGGGCCAGATAAAGTTATGGAGGAACTAAAAAGATTGTGGAATATTCTTAAAACAAGCACAAATGAACATGGCAAAAATTATCTTTCAGTTCTTGAAACCAGAGGAAATCGTTATGAAATCGCTATTATTAGGAACTAAAATCTTTGTGGAAAAATCTAGATGAAGATGAAAAATTAAAATGGTGTTTAGATGAGATGGTGAACGTTGGCATCTCGATCGATGTTATCAATTGATAGTAAATTGCCTCAACTTGTATTAATCATAATCTTTTGAAATTATGATTAATGATATAATATATGAAAAGTCATCTTCATTTTAGAACAAATCATTTATGTGATAGTCCTCTTGATCCACAAGAAAAAACTTGTTCAGTGTTTTGAAAACAACACCTTGTTGGTGTTGTTGTCGTAGTTAAATTCATGTTTTTATTGCTTTACTCTTGCGTCTACTTGTTCTCGATTGTACTTGACGAGAGCCAACGTGCGCCTACATCTTTTTCATGTCCAGAGACGAAGGCTTGTTACATGAACAATTTCTCATTCAAGTTCCTAACCTGGATGAGAAGTATCTGTGCATATTCTTGAAACAAGAGGTTAATAAATTTTGTAGCGAGCCTTTACTGCGATAGACTTGCGCTTTTTCTTTTCGTCCGCATTCTTGATCTTTAAGAAATTGTCGTTCCACATCTCTTCCAACTTTTTCATGATTTCTGTTTCGTCTTCTCCGACGAGACGTGTAGCAACTTTACGCTTCTCGTTACAAAAACGAAGGTAAGCTGAATTGTAGAGCTTTGACGAGCTGACATTTTGCGTCTTTTTTCTTCTGTTTTGTTTGCATTTCACGACATCAAAGTTCTCCATATTATCTTCCTCTTCTAATATTTTCAAGTCTTCTTGAAAGATTACCAGAGAATTGAAGTAATTCTCACTATTGACAACTGATTTCATGATATACTTTTTTCTAACAAGTTTTTCTAAAAATTCAATTTATTTTAACGATATGCTAGCTCGGAGTTCAACATTTACTCAGAACAATGCCAGAAAATGAGAAAGTTACATCACATTAAAATTTAGAAAATAAGTATTAATCATAATCTTTTGAATTATGATTAAGAATAGAATTTAGCAAAATTGTTATTATGCCAAGTATTTGTTAGTCTATTATTAGGTTAAGAATATTTGGAGTGTTATAAGATATAATGTGTGTTCCGTTTTGCGGAACTGGAGTTGTATAATTTGTGTAATACTTAGTGATAATATTCAAAAACCAATTCTTCTAATCGAGTGAATGAACACTCTGATTTTGTTGCAGCTTCAACAACTTTATTTTTCTCTTCTGAAGAGAGTATAGTTGGGTATAATTCATCTATATATTTGCAAAGTTCTTGTACAGTACGGTTCTTCTGTAGACGCTCTTGACTGTTCATTTATGTTTTTAATTAGGAAATTATTGTAAAAATCAATTTATATTGGTTGATTACGCATGTTGGTGCGCATTAATTTAATCATTACTACGTTTATACGTTCAAAAAATTGTATACAATTTTTTTGGATCATCTGTATAAAGATAAGTCAAATTTTTAGTAAATGTTTACAGTAGATGATAAAATTTATATTAGAATTGATAATTATTGGTTTGATTTAACTAATTATAAAGATCATCCAGGTGGAATATTAAAAAAATATCATTTAAAAGATGCTACTATCGATTTTAATTTAATAAGAGGACATTCTGATGAATTTACCGAAGGAAAACTTGTAGAACTTGAAATTAAAGATGTATTATTACTTGAATATTTAAATTTAATATTCAAAGATTAAAAAGCGTATTGCATTCTTGAACTTTATCAATTCTTAGTGCGTGCAAGAAGCTACATGATCTATACTTTGCACCTAATATAGTTGGTATGAAACGACACCATGTTGGTGTCGTTGTCGTAAAGTTAATTTAATCATTATTCTGTTTACTCATACACAAAAACGTTCGTAATGTGATTATCAAACGTTGTCACAACCCATTCGCGTGTAGAATCACTCCTGAAAGGGTGCTCTGCAATCCTCTTTTTTAGGATCGACTCAATTTGTAGCTCATGAAGGACAAAGGCCGCGTTTTCATCATCGGTAAATTTGCACTCGTCCAAGTGAGTGCCGATCTCGTGTGTACGAAACTCAGTACTTGGTTGGATTCCAATAAAGGAAGGTTGCAGCCATTCCAAAAGACCGTCACTACATTGGACAACTACCAAATTATCAGATGGTGCAAAATCCCACTCATAAATTCGAGGTACAGTGTTAACAACACCCTTGTAATAATCACGGCAGTAATCGCCAAAGCTCGAATGGAGCATCATCTGAGACCTCTTATTCCTAAAGACACCGGTAGCTTTACCACCGACTTGTAATTCAAAAACAACCGACTCTGCGGTGGCGTTTAGCTCGCCGTTTTTCTTGTGAATTTCGATCATTCGTTCAATTTCTTCCGTGTCTGCGCAATCTTGATCCTTTGACTTGCACAATAACTTGTAATTCCCGTTATCATCCTTGCGATAAAGCATAGTTGGGCTGTCTCCAAGACTTGCCACAAAGACCTTTTCGTTTTCCGGATCGAACACTGTTACATTGCATGTTGCACCGCTGTTTCCTAGTAGATTCTCCATTGTCAATATCTCAGTCGCTATCATTTCAAACAATCGAAGCAAGGCAGTCTTTACACAACCTAACGACTCAGAGATCGCTACACCAAACAGACGTTGTATTAAGCTCGTAACAGTAAAAGACGTCTCATATCCAGCATGACCATCACACACACTTGATACTCCTAGCTTTCGCTCTCCGTACGTTACCGTAAAGCAAGTGCCAGTGTCTTCTGTATATTCGTAAGTGTGATCGCCAAAATCAACACGTGGCTTGTAGTGAGTATATCCTTGGCGCTTGTCGCTAAACCCTTTAATATTCTCTGCAAGTGTAAAGGACTGCATGTTACTACATTTATTCTAAGATGTTGTTCTATAATTTCAATTTTATTAAAGTTGCAAATATAGCGAATGAACGAGAGATATTGTTACATTTCTGGATTATCAATTACAGAACATTCCAAATCTAGTTGTCTTGCGCAATTTTTTCCTGTAAGTTGTGCTAATGTTCTGTTGAATAAACAAGGTTTCGTTTCTAGATCTTTAATAGAAGTCATATTATTAATGATTTCTTTTAAAGCGGTTGGGTTTTTTACAGACTCCTCTGCTGCAAAAGCTCCTGCTTTCCTCTTTAGAGGAGAATGAACTCTTTTTATCAAATGAACATTCTTATAATCAACAATGTGATCACCAATAGATGATTTGTGATGAAATATACCTCGTTCTGTGTCAGTACAAACTATTTGAGGTTTTCCTTCAGAATCGGTAGCAATGTATTTATGTACAAGATGAGCTGCTCCTTTTTGACCTTCATAAAAATCATTTTTTGTATACTTTTCATCTATTATACTTTCTACGCGAGCTTGAGATAAATCAAGAGGAGTAAGGTTTGAAAACATCAAATTGTTCTGAATATTTTTCTGATAAGTAGGTTTTTTGGCTATTTCTTCAATAGTAGCTTGAGCACGTTCAGCAGATTCTTTGTATATTGATCCAATTGCTTCAGCTTTCTCAACTTTCATTCTATTGATTTCTTCATTTTTTTCAGCCTTTAATTTTGCGATTTCTTCAGTAAGATATTGATTTTTTTTCTTACATGTTAAATCGTGTTTAACCGAATTACTTGCAGATGAACGTTTACCACAAAATTGACAAGTAACTAAGGATGATATAATTTCTTCAGAATTTTGAGATTCTTGTATCTTGAGACAATATTTAGCTTGTGTCTGATGAATATTTAACAGATATTTTGTTTTAAACTGATTACCGCAAAACTTACAAGTTAAATCTGTTTCTTTTTTCTTCTCTTCCTCGTATTTTTGTTTATTAAGTTCTTCTTGTATTTTAAGACAATACTTCGTTTTTTTTTGATGTTGTTTTAACATTTTAGTATCTCCAAACATGTTATAACAAAATTGACATTGTTCCATGTTTATTATCTTCATTCTTTTTTTTAAATTAAGAATGAAAAACTTATTCTTTGTATAGATAAAATATTACAATTTACTGTTAAAATCAAAAATTACTAAAAAATACTAAAAATAATAAAAATCATTCCAATTCTCTGATAAAAGTCACTTTTTGTAAAAAAATTGAAATGTGTGTGTGTGGAAAAGAAATCCATTTGGAAAAGTAGTATTTTTATACTTTTTTTCTTCCGAACGCCAAAATCATTTTTGCAAGAAAAAAAGTTTTTTACATAAAACTTTCATATTATTTAATCAGGCGACTGAAAACAAAATCATTTTTGCGCGAAAATGAAAAGTTCGGCGGCGGATGATGCAAAAACTTTTTTCTTTGTTTTCTAAATAATTTCAAAAATTTGTAAAAAATTTCCTTTGGATTATCTTTTTATTCTACTCCTCAGTTGTTGTAAATTTATAAAACTGAAACTTATAAGAGAGATTAGCACTCAAATTTTATCTTAATTTCAAAAGAAATTAAGGTATACGCAAATTACTTTGTTCTCACTTGATAAAAAAAGAAAAATAAAAATGAATTTTGTTACTTGTTAAAACATTGTAATTAAAATGATATGGAACATGGTAAACACAACTATTTTTTATATTGTAAAGATGATTTTTCCAGAAGAAATTCAAGATGAATGCCCACTTTATTGGGGTCTTGGAACTGATTAAATTGTATTACAACTATTGCATAATTTTATGAGATTTTTGAAATAAATCGCAATCAATTTCTTACAAAAGAAATTGATTTTACACTAAAGAACAACAGTTCCTAGCCTTGTGACTTGTTGTGTAACTCTTAAACAGCTTATGATATATCCTAATAAATTTCAAGAACAAGATTATACAATAAGTTTTAGAGGTATTTCGGTACCAGGTATTGCAAATTATATTCCAATTCGTAACGGCGAATTGTTTTTTCGTAATCAACCAGAAAAAACACGCGTTCAAGAAGCAAATAAAAGACTATATAATAGTGAACATTATTCCATACCAATTTATAAAACCATATAAAATCTAAATATTACTTTTTTTAAAAATAATTTAACAAGTACAATCGAGAACAAATCGACGCAAGAACTATTCAAATACCCTTCTATCTCGACATCCCTTCGGTTCTAACCCACCTTCCTCAGGCTTCTTTCCGTCCAAGGCAGTGAATGCAAGAGTGGAAGTATTTGCAAAAACAACACCAACACAGTGTTGTTTTTCAAACATAAAATTCGATTAAAAATGTATAAATTGATTTTTAGAAAAACTTTGTAGAAGAAGATCATAAATGATGAATGGAACATCAAACGTTGGTATGACTAAGCTCGCATATGAGAAGATCAACGATATGTATTCTAAGGCCAAGTATTTGGACATCGAGTGTGTAATGGATACAGAGTCCGGATATATTAACGCTACCAAGTTTTGCTCGGTTGCGAGTGGCGGGAAAAAGATGATTGAAGATTATCTTAGATCAAATAGGTACAAGGATCTGATTGCAGAATACACAGAAGGATGTTCGGATCAGATAGCCAAACTTTCTTTCGAAGTAATAACTGATGTCAATGAGTTGTGCGGGATATATATTAACCCAGATCTTCTTTTTGACTTGGCTTGTTGGGCGTCTGCTACCTCATACAAGAAAGCAAGTGTCATAGTAATGAATGCATTGGTTAGTGACAAGAATGATGAGGATGTAGAGAACAAGGTCACGAACCAAGGACATTGTTTGTCAACACCAGATTTAACAAAATATGAACAGAGTGAACTAGAAAGTAAAGTATTCTATCTTGTTAATAACAGCGCTTGTGCGTACTGCACCCACTCATGCACGCGTAACATGCATGAAGAGCGATTTAATGCCATTCAGACGCTTTTCTTGAAACGTCTGTCTTTGCATAAAGATAAACGCTCGTTTTTTGAAATAATCAACGAAAAGTATAGTGAGAATCAAAATGCAGAAAAAGCACGTGTAGACCGAGTTGCCGAACTCGATGCGCTTAGATGTGCCGATCAATCCAGTACGTACAGATATTGATTCAAAACGCAGCAACAGGATAAAGAAATAAATTTATCACACAAAACAACACCTTGTTGGTGTTGTTTTTCTTACAAGCAAGTTAATTTTAGGACTTATTGGTGGTTTAATAAAGCAGAACAATCATATTGTAAATTAAAATTATGTTCATGAAGATTTATATTATAATATATCGCAAATTCGCTAACAGCAGATGATGAATGTATTAAAAAATCACATTTTGATAAACATAAACAATCAATCAATACATCTTCGCCTTTTTTATAATTATTACCTAGGTCACAGTATAGAATGTTTGAACTATTTCTAGCAATATCATCAATATAGATAATTTTTTCTTTATATTTTTCTTTTACAATAAATAAATAACTAGGATCATCTGTTGCTAAAAATATGATTGAATTATTATGTTTATTTAATAAATAATCAATATATTTATAATATTCTGATGGCAAGACTTTTCTACCTCCAATATTTTTATCTTTATCAGTACCTCTAAGATGTATTCCAATTACATAATTATACAAAGATAAATTTTTTTTCCAAAATAACTCTACTTTTTCTGTAATATGGTCATTTATTTTTAGATAAGTTGTTATAATTTCATTAGCAATTTTTCTGTTTTTTAGATAAAAATCATTAATGATATGGTTATATGGTTTATCGTAATATTCTTTATAATCTTTGTATTTACCTCTTCCATATGGATATGTTTGTACACCAAAATGATGATGTATATCATCATATTCATAATCAGCTAGTGATTTATATAAAAAAGAAATATTTTTTTGTTTATCATCATACATTTCAAAATAATTACTCCACATCTTATTATGATCGTCTTTGTATCTATTTAAAGATGTATCAAAATTAATTACAGGTAATTTAAAATATATATCACTGTGCTGTTTACAATATAAAATACTATTTATAAAAAAAAGAGGATATACCATAAATCCAGCATTAGATTGCCAGGAAGTTGGCAATCTACATATTAAAATAGATTTATATATATTTTTACTTTTATAAAATTCATCTATCGTTAATCCAGATTGTTCATAATCATTTTTATAATAAGTTGATTTATTATAATCATCATGACAATTTATATCCTGTACCGAATACATTATATGAGGTAGATTGTTGAAAAACGTTAGATTATTTTCTTGAAAATGAAATTTTAATAATTGTTCTAAATCCCAATCATTATTATTTTGCATTTTCATAAAATAATCATTTGATCGAAGAACAAAATGGTTCAATATATTCAAATATGGTTCAATATTATGTTTTGATAGGACAACGTGTTTATCATTATCAGGCGCAAGACTCCATATACAATTTTCATTCATATATTCTACTTTTGGATGTGGTAATTGATACATAAAATCACTTTTTGTAATAATAAATCGTTCATAATTATTTATTATATCATTATCATTAAGATTTTTTAATAAAAACCATTTAAAAAAGATTAATAATGTGTCAGAAACAAAATTATTATCTTTAATTCCTGCTAAACACGGATGTTTTAGTTTTAAAAATTCACGCCAGTATAAAGGCTTTTTATATGTAGTCACATTTTCTTGACTAATTAAATTATTTTCAGTTTTTTTAATACCATATACTTTATTTTTCCATAAATTATCTGCAAAATTATCTGTATGAATAACTATTTCATCATCATTAAAATCTTCAATATTTGATATATTTTTAAAATCACCATAATAAGTAATATTATCAGTTAATTGATTAGGGTTTTCTAATTTCCCATATAAAGCATTTATATTGTCTAACTTTTCATATTTGGGTCTATTTCTAGAGATTACATTATATGCATATTCAAAGGCATCTTCAACATATTCTGGTTGAACATATAAAAATTTAAATTTTGCTAAATTATAAAAAGGATTATTAACATTATAATCAGATTTAATTCCAAAGCATAAACATAAATCAGCATTTAACTCATCTATAACATTTTTTTTAAAATTATTAAATGTTAATTCATCTGCTTTACTTTCAGATAATATAATAACAAGTGTTTTAGACATTATATTATTAAGATTTTATCTTTTAAGTCAAATAAAACGTGACACCCACAACGTATCGTTTTGCAAAATCTATTTTGTTTGTAATTAAACTTTATCTTAATTTCAAAAGAAATTAAGGTATTAAATACTCTTGGATGGGGTCGAACCATCATTCTCTCGATTAGAAGTCGAGCGCCTTATCCATTGGGCCACAAGAGCAAATACTATTAAATATTTGCTCTAAATAAACTTTATAATTATAATAAACATATGTTTAAATCTTAATTATAAAATTGAAATAAATATATTATTTATAATAATATATAAAATATGAACAATGAAGAAGTTGAAGTATTTAGACTTACACCTAAAGCTATCGAAGATAAAAGTTATTTTTACGCGGAAGCAACACGTAAAACAGGAACATATCAATCTGGTATGAAATATTATACAACTAATAAGCTTAAATACGTAGGTAAATTTATTAGAGATTATAGAACTAATACTGGAGATGGTGGATATTTTTGGGCAATTTTTAAAGATGGTGATGTTGAGAATAGAGTAGATTATAGTTATGAAGGTAATACGTGTTTTATAGAAGTTGATAGTGCTTAAACGCCAAAGTTATAATATTTCTTTATATAAAGAAATATTTGGTCTGAACGAAGAATCAGAAGTTTGATAAACAACACCAAAAAATGGTGTTGTTTATAAGATTTACTTAGTCTACATGTCTACTGTAGACGCACTACTTAATACACTATCTGAACGTTCAAGAATACCCGTGTTTATTTCAGAAACAGTATTTTGATCAAAATTGTACACGTATGTATAATTGTAAGTGTAGGTATTCTGCTCATAGCAGAAAGACAACATGTTATTCTCTTGAAATACACCTCGATTCATTTACTGATATTTACTTACATAGTTATTATAAAAAATCAATTTAAATCTATTCAAATCTTTTACATTAGTTAATTCATACACATGTGTATGAATTAAAATAAGTGTTTTACAAAAGTCTCCTAAAAAAGTGTCTTACAAAAGTGTCTTCATATTGAATTTCAGATCATCTCGCATCTTTTGTAAAATAGTAACAAAGTAGGTGTCGTTGATCACCACTTGTCTTTCTCATCATCGATCGAGTCGTATTCGGCATCCGAATGTTGTTCTTCCCACTCCACCAAGAAGTCGGGATTGTACTCGCGGTCATAGTCGTCGTCTAGGTCGTAGTAGTCCCACGAGTCGTCTTCCAACTTGTCTGTGTCGCACTTGACAACGTCGTCCATTTCTTTGTTTGTGATGTTTTCTGGAAAAAATCTCCAAAATGGACGAATGCTGGGTTGAGGCTCTCGTCTCTTGGCGAGCTCGACACATGTCTGGTTAAAGACAGTTAAATGATTTGATATAAACTTGTCGTATACTACTTCCGGAACAAGGTCAAGCCAAGTTTTTGGCTCTTCCGGAAGTTGATCAGCGTTGACAAAGTGAGCGATCGTAAATGACTTCATTGTTTCTGCTTTTCTCTCTGGGAGTTTATCTAAAAAATCAACTTTATTTAGAAACGACACCTTGTTGGTGTCGTTGTCGTTGAGTCGCAATGTTTTGTTTCTTATGCACTATTCCACATGTTGTGAGCCGACTTGAGGGTGCTTTTTAACATAATAACCAGAAGATGATACAGCTATTATTATTATACCCAAAAATAATAAAAATAATTTATTAAGAATTGATCCTCTATTATCTATTTTGCCTCTAATATTAGGTATTTTATTAAAAAGTCACTTTTTAGCAGTTTCCACTACATTCAAATTTTTGCTTAACACATTTTGAATTTGAGGAGAAACTTGATTAAATACTGTTGCTAGGTTTGTCTGAACATCAGGAGTTGGTTCAGTTGGTTCAGAAGGAGTCGGAGTTGGTTCAGTTGGTTCAGAAGGAGTCGGAGTTGGTTCAGGAGTTGGAGTTTGGTCAAGAGTTGGTTCAGGAGGCTGAGTTAGAGTTGGAGTTGGAGTTGGAGACGAAATATTAAGACTTGGTGTAGTTGGTTTAGTAGTTGGTTTAGGAGTTGTTTTTAGGAGGAGGTTGATTAAATCTTTTAAAAGGACTTTGCTTTTTTGTTATTTTTAGCTTTGATGATGATGCCATTTATAATCATATAATATAATTATTAATTTAAAACAGTTTGCCTTTTCATAAAAATTTAATTTACATGTTAGATTATCTTTAACAAAGTTATAATCACTCGGTTGACCTATTGCCTCCAAACACAAATACTTCACTTAATCTAAATGTATAAAAGAAAATTTTGGTTCTGATTCAGTTGTGGACAATCCATATTGAGTTAAGTGATAATCTATTACTTTTTTATATGTATCATAATATATCCAAATCATTATAGATTAATTCGTCGCATCTAAAATGACCACAACCTAAATGAACAATAGTTTTAATATTAGTTATAAATCCTTTCAAAAAAAGAATATAACTATATTGTATTTTACACCAGTCCCTTCTCCGCTATTACCATTATAATGTGTACTAATAGTCTGAGCAGCTTTTTTATTGTCATAATTATATGTAAAAATTTGTTCCATATTAATATTTAATAAAAAAACGAACAAGGTAGTTCTTAAATTAAATTTACACGCTTTACTTTTGTAAAATAGTAATATAAATTCCATTCCACCATGTAGCTCTTGCTTCTGGTTGTGGCGTGTGTGAATTATCCCAAGTTAATCTAACTTCTTTTTCGTATAATACTTTTAACTTTAACTTTTGAATAGCATCATATGTGCCATTTCTAACATATTCATCGTTCCAATCATCAACTATAAAAATAAATATGTCATCTAAACAATCATAATAATGTGATAATGCTTTATAATGACTATCTTCCGTATGATTCCCATCATACATATAAATATTAAATTTTGGTAATAAAGACACATCTATCTTATAGCAATCGTTCTCAATAAAAGTTGCATCATTATCACCCTT
>Ga0208226_1000300_pt1 | contig 14221 bp, 10 predicted proteins | sample LakMenE18May11ns_FD_150713 | JGI IMG/M metagenome (GOLD analysis project Ga0208226, IMG submission 150713) | Freshwater microbial communities from Lake Mendota, WI - 18MAY2011 deep hole epilimnion ns (SPAdes) | ecosystem: Environmental > Aquatic > Freshwater > Lake > Epilimnion/Euphotic zone ... | reverse complement strand
TGTAGAAAAGCGGTCGCTGACAAACACCCCAATCGCTCACTACTGAAGCTCCAAATAGGACTTCTTTAGTTGTGCAGTTAAAACAAAAGTCCACCTGTAGGGCTTTTGTTTTTATACGAACTACACCCACCCAGCTCACCGCCTTGAGTTTGAGCTGTGGATATCTGGTATCAAAAACTTACTCTGGCCCTAAGAGCAGACCGCGCTCTTGAGCAGAGCTTCACGCAACTTGCTTTAGCCAAAACGTCTGACATGGTAAGGGATGCCTAACAAGCGTCAATCAACAGCTACACCCGCTCGGATCCGCGTTAGTAGGACGAGTGGGTAGAAACGAGAACACTCAATGATGATTAAAGTAAGTAAAAAACTGACTCTCGCAACTAGCGAAGAGAAAGAAAGTATAAATGTTTTCAGAGCTGGCTTTCGTGGTAAAAAGCGTCGCCATCTCGCACTCATCTGCCCCGGGAAACGCAAGTTACCTCAGGGTCTCATTGAAGCACTCGGCAGAGCCGCCAACGCGCATCTGCCTATGGTTGAGAGCAAGCGCTCAATGCCGACAAAGTGTTTTGATGGCTTCGTCAAACTAGAGTCCCACAATGAGGGATGGCACGTGCGTGTCACAAAGGCTCCTGATACTAAGTGCCTAGTGCGCGACACAGATGATTTAGCTGTCTGGGAACAAGTTGTAAAGCTTGTGTGTCAAGCGGCAGTTGCCGACACCCCGGAAAGCCGCTCAATACTGAAGCTCCAAATAGGACTGCTTTAGAGAGTGTTGGAAACAAGATCCTACAGGGGTCTTGTTTTTTATACGAGCCACTGCACTGCGCTGATTAACGCACTCGCGTCTAGTGTTAAGACTTCTTGGAGAATCCAACGCGTATAACACTCGAGTTGTTGTCCCAAGCTAGCGGCAAAAGAGTGTTGATGTCGTCGCGTTCTACTTCTTCTGCTCTTCGCGCAAAACGCAGAGCACGTCGATGCGCTGTACGGAAAGCATCTTCTCGTACGGTGATGATGCACTTTGCGCGCCCTGCCCACTCTGATAGCGCAACCCATGCAGCGTCTGCGTCTGGGTATGTCTGTAGGAACTGTACAGCTGCTTTAGAGCTGGCCTCAGGTAGTTTCTGGTTTACTTGCGCTTTCATAGAACGGAAGTAAGAGACAGGCTCAACTGGTGTTTCAACCACGCGAGTGTGATCGACAAGACCAAGGTGACGTTCTTTAATGCGTCGTAGCATCAACCCACGCACAAGTAAAGCCGCACAAGACTCTGTCTCAGGTGAGAACATACGGTCATTCAATTGGCTGTTAGCCGTCAAACGTGGCGTGAGCACGCCGAGTGCGAAACGTCGTCTTTCTTTGTCGACTCCGTGCAGCTGCCACACCCCAACGCGTCGCGTGGTGTAGTCGCCTGATCCTGCGCGTAGCTTCTCATCAAACACGAGGGTGAGTTGGTGCTCACGAGCAGCTGGCAGGAAGTCGCTGATCTCTTCTGTCGAGTACTCACCGGCAACTGTGTCTAGTAGTAGTTGAGGCTCTGAGAGGATGATCTCTTCAATCAAAGTCCAAGAAGGAGCGATGCCTGAACGAAGGTTAGTCACGGAATCAACAAGAGCTCCGCGCCTCTCCCACAACATGTCTAAAGCACCAACAACGTCGCCACCTGGAGCATTGAACAACGCTCGTTTGCAAGCAGTGACTTCAGGAACCATCCACCATGAAAACGCGAGGGCATTTCCCATCTCTGCAAGTCGGTACGGGAAAGAACTCTGCGCCTGAGACATCATCCACTCAGGTATCTCAAGATGCGGAGTGAGCAAAGGTCCTTGACCGCGAGGGTCGTGGAACTTGCCGTCTAACACAATGGCAGGGTAAGAGCGCTCTCTGCTGCCAGTTTGTTGCTGTAAATGAAGTAACGCCCACTGAGCCCACGCTCCAGCACGGCGTTCTGGTACTGGATCAAAGCGATCCCCAGGCCTTGCCTTAGCAAGCCATGACTGGCACCAGGGTGTTGTCATTAGCTTTTCGCGGAACTCCCGGTCGTCAATTGTCACCAAAGCACCTGTGCAAAGCGCACCGAGGCCGTCCACTAGCCTGTACAGAAAGCTAAAGCTGTGCCGGTTGGCCCTGCCTACGCACGGTACACAATATGCGTTCTAGAGCCTTCACCATGTTAGAACTCACTGCCACGGCAGTTGTGCTCTTGATCATCGTGAGCATGGCTTTTGTAGGAACCAGGTCTGTGCAGAACAAGACCACCGCGAACGTTGTCAAAACAGAGCTCACCCAGGTCGCTCAAGTTCTTCAGTCGCTGTACGAATCAAGGGGCTACTACCCCACCGATAAAGCCGAGATCTCAGCCGTTGAAGGCGCCCTGATTGTTTCAGCCGGGACTTTATCCGAAGATGGAGTGGTCTCTCTCGCGGTCACTGTCGAGGGTGAGGACGATGTTTTAGGCTTAGCAGCACTCGATAAGTCAGGCCAGTGCGTTGCTCTGCGCGTAGGCCCTATTGACTCACTCGTTGCGCGTCGGTCATCAGTGTTTGAACCCACACCAGCTACACCGTGCTCAGGGATGACTGCATTGACGATCGTTGGTTCGTCATGGTGAGAAAAAAGCACACCAGAGCAATGACGATGTTAGAGCTCGTAGTAGCTATGACTGTTCTCGCTATCGTCGCGGGTATCGGGTACACAGGGCTCTCTTCGATCACTAAAAATCAGGACGTTAGTCTTGCCCGCGGTGACTTGTACATCGTGAGAGAAGCTCAACGCCGCTATGCAGCATTACATGATGAGTACACACCTGACCCTTCATCTTTAGCGGGACTACCATCTAGCATCACCGTCACTTCACAAGAGTCCCTGGCCAGAGGCGCAGTGTCTCTCGCAGTTGGCGCTGATGGCACCCTGGCTTTGGCGACCCTCGCTCAGTCGCAGTGTTTGACGCTACGGGTGCCACCGTTGATCGGCGCAGTTGGCGACACCTCAGAAGTAGCAGGTACGCTGCCTATTACAAGTCTGTGCGATGCAAGGTCAGCACTGGCGACGGGCACTTACGCCCTGACACCGGGCGCACCCTCTGACACTCCGTTTTATCTAGTTGCGTCACGATTCTCAACAGGTGCTCAGGTATTTAGCAACTCTGGCCGCGCTAAGGCATCACTTGACGCTGTACTCGGAGCTACGACAGATGCGTCGACGGACGACCCCACTTACCTCCCGCACAGCGGTCAGCAGTACTTGTACTTCCCTGGCGACAGCAATGTTCAAAACAAAGTCGCAACAACTGACTCAGCAGCTCTATCTGTAACAGGGGACTTAGATCTGCGTGCGTGTGTGACGCCTTCTACTTGGACTTCAACACAGGTGCTTCTCGATAAGAACGGTGCCTATAAGCTCTCGCTCACAGAGTCTGGTGCTGTAGCGCTCACTATGGGAACTACAGCAGGAGCTACAACTTTCACGTCCTCCGCTCCTGTGTCTTTCATCCAGGGACAAGCAGGGTGCGTGCGCGTGTTATTTGATACGAACACGGGTTCTGGCACGCAGGCAACATTCTCCACATCCGCTAACGGCGGCGTCTGGTCTTCACTGGGAGTGGCTCAGTCTCTCTCACCTTCGCGTACGATAACTGACACCAGCACAGAGCTCACAGTGGGTTCTAACGGTATTTTCAAAGGGAACGTACAGAGTATCGAGGTGCGTTCTGGCGAGGCGCTCACCCTAGTAGGATCGCTGTACGCAACTGGTTGTTCGCAGAGCTCCTGTATCACTACTACTGGGCAGACTTGGAACATTACGAGAGCCGAGTCCGGCCCAACTGTGGTCGTGGTGGATCGTGACATGTTCCTATTCGACGGTGTAGACGACTTTATGTGGGCGCCAGACAACTCGTTCTTGGAGTTTGGCCCGGCAGACTCGACAACTGTAGTGCTCGTAGTGCGCACGCATTCTCTTGACGTGGCAGCTAAGACGTTTATGTCCAAGGGCGCAAACTCCGCCCCTACGTACAACGGTTGGTCCGTCACTTCTACCTCTGGAACGTTCTCGTTGAACATGAGTGACGGATCAGGTATAGCTAAGAACTCACCACCAACACCGGCTTACACCCCCGGTGACCTTTTGACAGTCGCTTTCACTCGTTCAGGATCGACAACATCGACGCAGGCTTCCGTAGGGTTGCGCACGTCAGCTTCTCAGAATACGTCTCTTTTTTCAACAGTCGCCAACAACGATCCTCTGTGGTTTGGTCGCTCTCCTAGCGGCTACTCCTCTTTCGAGCTTGTTGGCGCTGCGTTCTACCAGAGAGCGCTCTCTTTGCCGGAGATCAAGTCTGTCGCTGCGACCTTGGCGCCGTAGCTAACGCACCGACTGTGGGGGAAGCTGAGAATTAACTCTCTTCCCAAACAATTCGGAGAAAACATGGACGGAACAACCGTCGAAAGCACACCCTCGCTTCGCCGTCTTCGCCTTATAGCGGCGACCGGCGCCTGCGCGGCAACACTCGCTCTCGCTTCTGCGTGGGCTCCTTGGTTTAACTCATCAACTGCACGCGGTGTCAAAGGTACAACTGCAGCTTCCACAAAGTGTGGCAAGCAAGGCGGTATGACGATTGTAGACAACTCAGGCGCTACGTACTGCGTGGTCTCTGATGTCTCTATCTCGGGTCGAGCTCTTGCAGCCTCAATAGAGGACGTACGCGCCTCCGGCATCACACGCAACATCGCATACTCAAAGCAGCCTAAAGCAATAATGACTCTCCCAGCCCCGTCTTTTTGGGCGCTGCTGGCAGGGATACTTGTATTAGTCGCTTGCGCTTTGCAGAGCATGGTCGCGGCCTTCGCAGCACCTCTGTGTGCTTTGTCGGCTTGGCGTGCTTTAAACGACTTCACGCGGTACGCGACGGACGTAAAGCACGGCGGGACTCTGGTCTCAGTCGAGTACGGCGTGTCCCTCACGAGGCTATCAATTGTCATAGTGTCTGTGATGTCAGTTTCCTGCGTAACACTCGTAGTGAAGATGCGAAAGCAGGTCTGGGCAGCTCGTAAAGAGCAAGGCCAGCCAGCTTCAGCCCTCACAAGTGTTTTACAAGCAACTGTCTCTAGAGCTGTTTCTGAAGCCCAAAAGCAACGACCAGCGAGTTCTTAAACCAACCCCAAACACCCCGCGAAAATCGGGGTGTTTGACTATACGGACCCCTAACGCACGGTGCTGTGCGTGGATGACTCTTATCGCAAATTACTACCAAGGGCTGCGATGTGGGCGCTTCTAGTCTTCTTCGCCGCCAGAGTAGCTAACGCCCTCTGGGTGAGCACCTCTGACGTAGTACTCTTGCTGGTGGCTTCTCTGTTCTTCTCGTTTGCGCTCGAGCCGTTCGTTTCTTTTTTTGAAAAGCGCCGGGTTCGTCGCGGTCTTGCTACAGGATTCGCTCTATTCACAACTGTGTTGTTCATCCTGTTACTACTGTTTGCAGCTGGCGCTGTTCTTGTCGCACAGGCTGACTCTCTCACTACGGCACTCCCTGGCGTTATACGTGAGATCGCGTCATCTATCAGCAATCTCACTGGAGCAAATCTCGACGCGGAGACGTTCTTGGCTCCTGGTGGAAAACTTGATACCGTACTAACGTCGATCCAGGGTCATGTTCTTGAGATCGGTTCGCGTTCAATAGCAGGACTCGGACAGATTCTAATGTTGCTTTTTTTCACGTTTTATCTCTCAGCTGACGCTCCCCGTATTCTTAGTGGTGTGTGCTCTTTATTTAAACCAGAGCGTCAAGTTGAGGTCAGACGAGTCTTTGAAACAGCAGTAGAGAAAACAGGCGGATATCTCGCCTCGCGCGCCATACTGGCTGTTGCTTCAACACTTGCGCACGCTTTAATTTTTGCTCTGATTGGCGTACCGTACGCTATACCGCTAGCTCTCTGGGTGGGTGTGGTTTCTCAAGCAATACCTGTAATCGGTACGTATTTAGCGGCCGCTCTACCGGTAGCGGTCTCTCTTGGCGAGATGGGAGCGACTCGTGCTTTGGTGATCGTAGTCGCAGTAACGCTGTACCAGCAATTAGAGAACAGCGTTCTGTCTCCGAGAATAGTTAAGTCCACTGTTTCTCTGCACCCAGTAGCAGGTCTGCTGGCTGTCATCGTCGGTTCGCGACTAGCTGGTGTAGCTGGCGCTCTTTTTGCTATCCCGCTTGCAGCAACAGTTGCTGCAACTTTGGATGCCTACGTTACTCGGCACAACACAGCCCCAGAAGAATCAGAAGAATCCGCAACTTCCTAGCCATAGCTACAATAGGTGCCTAGCAACTTGAGAAAGCGGACAGATAGCCAGCAAGTACAAGCAGTAATACCAGAGCAGCTAGTTCAAGTTACTCTCGACTCGAGCAATCAGTAAGACAGCTTCTCGATGTCTAGCTATAAAGCAAAAGAACTGGCAACCTAAGCCCATTAGTTTTTGCTTTACCGGACCCGTTAATAATCCTCACCCTTTAGTACGGGGCTGGGTAGTGGCCCGGGTAAGCGTACGGACCAGGGTAAGGATAGTGACCTGGGTAGTGACCTGGGTATGGGTACGGATAGTGACCAGGGTAGTGGCCAGGGTACGGGTATGGGTACGGGTATGGGTACGGGTATGGATAAGGGTATGGGTAAGGGTAAGGGTAGTGCGACGGGTATGGATAAGGGTAGGGGTAAGGGTACGGATACGGGTACGGGTAAGGGTAGTGCGACGGGTATGGATAAGGGTACGGATATGGGTAAGGGTAGACATAGTACGCAACTGAAGCTGTGCTCGCTGTGCCATATGCGTTAGTAACGCTCGAAGTACATGTGTATGTCTTACCTACGACACTTGTCGCCCACGAGTTAGTCTGCGTTGAGTAAGCGCCTGCTGTTGTACCAGCTGATGTAGTCGGTGGCGCCCACGAGAAGCTCAGTTCAGGACCACCGTTTGATGAGGTACAGGCAACGGTTTGCGACGTAACTGCGGAACCACCAGCAGACGCGCTACCGATGGTCACTCTCAATAACGCACTTGATGTAGCAGTCTCAGATGCTGTAACGCTAGAGGGTGCAGTTGGTGGCCCGAAAGTAGAGAACGATGTGCTTGCAGTACCACTGCTGCTCCCAAGACTGTTCTGCGCCGTAACGGTGCAGATGTACGCGTTGGAGAAACTCAACGAACTGACGGTCAAAGGTGAGCTTGCACCAGTTGCAGTGCGTGTAGTTCCGCCGTTAGACGAAGCACAAGAGGCGGTGTAACCAGAGATAGCTGGCCCGCCTGAATCGGTCGATGCAGTGAAAGACACTGTTACAAAAGAACCAGCAGAGTATCCTGCGTTCGAGACAACGCCTGTCGGCGCACTTGGGACAGAAGACGAGGAGAACGTAGTGCTAGCGCTTGACTCGTCAGACCAAGCAATACTGTTAAGCGCAGCGACAGTACATGCGTAGGTTTTCTGTTCAGAGAGGCTAAGGACTGTTAAAGGAGAGCTAGCGCCAGAGGCCGTACGTGTTGTTCCTCCGTCAGATGAGGTGCAAGTAGCCCTGTAAGAACTGATCGTGAGGCCACCATTGTCGCTCGGTGCAGTGAACGACACTATACGAGTTGGTGCAGTGGTGTATCCGCGTGAAGTGGAGATTGAAGTCGGAGCTCCTGGCTTTGAATACACAATGAACGAGTTTGTTGCAACGCTTGCACTACCCCACCCGGTGCTGTTTCGAGCCCTTACTGTACATGTATAGGCGTAGCCTTTAGAGAGAGTGCTCGCCATATAACTGTTCAGACCTACGGTAACGCTGTACGTGCGCGCAGTTCCACCGTTTGTTGAGGTACAGGAAACTTCTTGTTCAAGTAACGAAGATCCACCGTTATCTGGGGTGTTCCAAGAGACATACCCGTTGTTGTAAGGAGCTGTGTGTGTGGAACTCGTGTAAGGAGCGCCCGACCAGGCACCACCACTGCTCGCACCATCAAAGTAGGCGTCAGCGTAAGTGGAGTTTGCAAACAACGAACCATCGAGCAGGTAAGTGTCAGTGAGTGAAGTTGAAGATGAGAACGTAACACCAGCTTTTGCTGTCGTTGCCCCAGTCGGCGCGGTAGACGAGACGCTCAAAAGCTCCCAAGACCCGACAGGAAGAGATATGTCTGAGCCATAGGTCGTAGAGATGGGTGTTCCTGAAGAGTTGAACCATTGGATCGACGCCTTTGCAGCGCGTGCGTTCTTCTCACTCTTTGCCGCTACAGAGTATGTGTAAGTACTCCCTGCTGTAACGGAAACGCTCTCGTCTTTGACGTACTGCGCCCCGCTGATTACGGGCGATACACGAAGCGACTTAGAGCCATACGCAGAGTCCGTCGCTATGTTTGCCAAACTCGGGTTTCCTGTGGATTTCTCCCAACGAGTAGTGCCAGTTTCCCACGAAGAATCGACTGCTAAGTTGGAACGCCCTTGCGCAGTGGTCGCTGCAACGATGGAAGGCGCAACAGGCGGCGTGTATAAAGTGACTGAAGATGACGCAGTGGATTCGTCTCCCCAGCCACCAAGACCGTAAGCAGCTACGGTGCATGTGTAAGTGCGCCCACCGCTAACGCTTGTGACTTGCAGTGGTGTTGAAGTCCCAGTTGCTGTGCGTGTTGCCCCACCGTTAGAAGAGGTACAAGTAGCACGGTAGTTCGTGACCATGTACTGGTTTGATAGCTGCGTGAAAGAGACGAGCATTCCGCTTGAGTTTCCAGGGTCGGCGCTCGCTCCAACACCAGTTGGGGCTGGAGTGTCTGCGAATGGTGTTGCTTGCGACGAGGAACTCGGGCTTGTTGAGCTCTGGTAGAAAGCCTCAATAGCAAACGTGTAAGAGGTGTAGTTGGTGAGTCCTGTGACGACGTGTCGTGCAGCAGGTGGTGTCAGTGTTTTTACTAGCGTACCGTTTTGGTATATGCGGTATCCGCCAAGCGGGTTAGACGTGCTCGAAGATAGCTCAGTCCAGGTCAGTGTAACTTTAGCGTCACCACCTGTTGCGGAAAAGCCAGGAACGGCACCAACAGCGAGGAAAGGTGAGACGGTAGTTTGCGTAACTGTTCCAACCCCGAGAAGGTTGTAAGGCCTCACGCCAACGGTGTAGGTGTTGCCGTTGACCAGTTTAGTGACAGAGGTTGCACTAATGCCCTGCGGGATGCGCCCGACTACTTTGTTGTCGAGCAAGATCTCATACCCGTCAGCTCCTGTTGAGTCTGTCCAAGTAAGAGCTGCCTGCTTGTCTCCTGGTGTCGCTATGAGACTTGAAGGTGCTTCAGGTACAGCGCCAACAGCTGCCGCCGCGCCTTGAGGGCTCTCGCCTGTCTCGTTATAGGCCGTTACAGTGTAAGAGTAGCTCGCGCCTGACGACAGCACACCTGCATCTACATACGACGTGTCACGTCCTGTGTATAGAACCTCGCCGTTTCGATATAGTTTGTAACCGTCTACTTGACCACTGACTGCAACCCATGTTGCAACAGCGTCGCTTCCTGAAGATACAGCGTCAACTCCTGTTGGGGTGTTTGGTGTAGTCAAAGCAGCAACCGGCCCAACTGGTACTCCCCGAACGTTACCATTTACCGGAGTGATGGTGTAAGAGTAAAGCACGCCGCCGTCAAGACCGACGTCGGCAAAAGTGTTTCCAGTAGCGCGCCCAGGTAGATCAGCGCCATTTCGTGTTACGACAAACTCTGAGGCGCTTGAAGTCCAGGTAAGTGTCGCAGTCTGGTAACCACCTACAACCGTTAGGTCCGAGCCTGGAGAGACGTTAGTGTCTGGGTCAATAAGCGCAGACGTAGCAGAACCTGCTAACGCGTATCGTCCTGAGCACTGCTCACTCGTAGTGTCAGTGCGCTCCCATGTCGTTACGTTACGACCAGACAAATAAGCATAGACGCAGCCTCCACCGCTGCTCTGCATTGCTAACCCGAGTGTCTCGTCATCCCCAGAGCGCCAAGACACCTCGCCGTAAGCGGAACTGAACGGAGAACTGGAGCTCACAGGGCTGTCTGCTCGAATTGAGAACGGCTTACCTGTGGCTGTGATCTCTGCCGCCGCTTCGGACACGGCCTCCTGCCAGTCACCATTATTTACGTAAGTAGCTAGCGCGGCTTGGGCTACCTGTGCGAGCTCTGTGCGATCCCCAGAGAGTGATATTTTATTGCGTACAGCGTTGAAGCCAAACACTGAGATGCCCGCCAAAATGCCAATAACGACGACGGTGACCACAGTTTCGAGCAGGGTGAAGCCACGACGAGGGTGAGAGCATCTGGCATGGCTAAAACGCATGCTTTTTACTGTGCGGCGGGGCGCGCTAGGTTCCACCTGTACACTGTCGTCTCGGTCACCACCAGGTCACCTTTGAACAACGACCTGGTCGCCATCTTTTAGCTCTAAAAACAGCCATCGAGCGTTAGAATCAGTCATTCTCACACAACCGTGGGACACGCCTCGCTTTCCCAGTGGAGTAGTCAATCGGTTGCCTCGCGAACCACGCCATGGTATTCCGTGAAATCCGATCCCTTTATCAAATCGTGTGAAGTAATCCATGCGTACGTTGTGGTCCCCGCCTGCTCGACCAACGCGCGTTCTACTTGTCACGCGAAAGGTGCCAATGCGGGTGCGGTGCCCTGGTCCGCCTGTAGAGACGAGTACCACTCTCTTAAGTAACCCATTCCCATCATAGACATAAGCTCTCTGCTCTGACAAGTCCACAGTAACACGTGATGCTCTGTTCAGATCGGAACCTTCTGTAGCCGCGACTTTAATGGGAACACTGAGTACCACTAGAGAGCAGGAAGCAACAATGAATAAAGGCACGCGTCGCTTCACTCTTTACTCTCCTCGTCATGACCGCCCCACGTGATTCCTTCTTCTTTAATTTTGTTGTTTGCTTGTATGTCCTGTTCTGAGTCGAGCTCCAAAGAAGTAGATACGCTCCCGTCGTCTAAGAACACATCGGGATTGTTTTTGTATTTTCGTTTATACAAAGTGGCTTTAGCGTGTTCTTTGCGCTTTTGCTCAAGATCAGCAACAGCTTTTTTGTCAGCCTCGAGCTTGTCGAGCTTGTCATCGCGTTTTCCGGTGATCATAAACACAAGATCACCAGTTGAGTAATGGATCTGCGTGTCGTCGATGTGTTCTCGTCTGTCTACGACCTGTGAGATGAGAGCACGTTTTTGTTCCAAGATCTCAACGAAGCGATCGTCCATTGTCCCCCCGGGAGCCTGGGCGTGTAGGTACACGATGTCTACGGGGTTTGTCTGGTTGAGTCTGTAGATACGCGCTTCAGCCTGACTGGCCTGCGCTGGTGAGTACACGTATCCAGTAAAAACAGCGGCGCTGCCAGTTGGGGACAAGGTGATAGCTTCAGCGCAGCTCTGAATTGTGCCGATGAAAACCCGTACTGAGTCATCTTTGTGAAAACGTTTCTCAGCCGCAATACGGTCAGCAACTGGCGTAGATCCCCACACACCAACCCACCCCAGGCCAGCTTTCTCGCATTCTTGACCTAGCTCTATCCATGACTGCCGATTGACTGCAAACAGAACAGTTTTTCTGCCAGACGCAGAGAAGTTCTCAGCCAGTTCTACAGCCATTTGTACTTTAGGGTTAGGTCCGGCGACTCCAGCGACAGAAGGTGAGGAGATGATCTGACGCATCCGCTGGAGCTTGGCAAAGACATGCATACGTTCGGTGTTGCCCTCTGCTACGTCGTGCTCACTCTCGGCTTTGAGCGCGTCAATCGCGCGCCTCTGCTCTGCTGTCAAAGAAACGAACACTCGACTAACGGTTTTATTAGGCAAGGTGACCCCCACCTCGTCGATACGACGTCTGACCATCATTGATCCAAGGTGGTCAGCTAAAGACTCAACGGGATCACCTGGGTACACATCAGAGAGGTCTTTACTTGTCGCGCGCGGTCGCCACTCTCCAGGAATCAAGAACGAACCAAGGGGAAGCAAGTCGGTGAGATAGTTAGCCATCGGCGTACCAGAAAGACCGATGCGTAAAGGTATGCTCTGAGCTAAGTAACGCAGAGAGCGACTACGTCGAGAGTTGGGTGATGATGTTTTTTGTAGCTCGTCTGCGATGATGGCTTTAAACTCGATCGTCTCTAGTAGCTCTAAAAATGCGTGCAACCTGTCGTAGGAGATCACTAGAGCATCTAGGTTGTGAGCGTTCTCTATCTTCTCCCAAGCAATCCGCGTTGGTTCAGTAGCAAGATAAAATGTCTTACCCATCTCTTCAAGCTGTCTAGCCCATGTAGAGAATGCAGAGAGCGGGGCTGTTATCAAAAGAGGAAAGAGCCCGAGATGATGTGCCATACCGAGGCTCACGGTGGTTTTCCCTGACCCCATGTCTCCAGCAAGTAGCACGCCGCCAGTGTTCTCTAATATGCGCAATCCACGCGCTGCGTCACGGGCTTGGAAAGGGTAAAGAGTCCACGGAAAAGACTCGTCTAGTTTGAGAGGTGCCACTTTGCCGGTGAGTTTTGTGATCGCGCTACGTGCGTCATCAGAAAGCGAGATGGACGCTTCGTGTAATAGGGGCTCTGCAGCTAAAACTGGCAGTCTGTACATACCAGACCCAACAGGCCCTGCGTACGCGAGCGCCGGTAGTCCGAGCTCTTCGAGAACACGTGGTTGTTTGGTGTTAATATACACAGCACTGCCGGCAACCCCAGCCTCTGCGATGTATCCACCGTTCTCACCTACGCGTTCTGCGAGCATCACAGCAGTGGCTGAGTCAGCGACATCAACAGGTACAGCCATGTGGGCAAGGCACGCGATAGCAGTCCAAGGCGCGTCACGCACACCAAGTCCGTTCGGCCATCTAGTAGAACCGCCAGGTGAGGAAGCAACCAGACGTTGCCGGGTCGTACGGGCAACCAGCGGCCCAAACTCGAGCTTGTACGCCCACAGCGCTCGACCGACCGCTAAGCAAGCTGCGTCAAGAGTGACTTTAGCTGGCGATCTGACGTACAAGAGCCTGTCAAGTTTTGAAGCAGGCATTAAATAACGTCTGCCCCGTAGGTGTGAGACAGGTCCAACAATACGCTCTACCCAGCGCTGGCCGGCCTCTGCGTCTCCCGCGAAAGTGAGCACAGCCTCCCAAGGTGAGTACAAAGAGCAGTCTAAGTCCACAGGTTGCGTAGCGAACATCGTCTGTTGCTCACCGCCTTGTCTCATCAGCGCCTGTTTGTGGCGTTGAGTAGCCGACAGGTCAAAATCAAAAGACAGCTGTTTCTCGTTGCTCACTTATGTGACGGTGCAAGAATGGCTCTCTAGTACCACTACCTCTTCACAGGCAACTCTCACCCCACTGTGCAGGCAGTGATAACACCGTTAGTGATGGTGAAGTTCAGCCGTCCCGCGCTGTAATCCATCGTCATGGCGTACATCTCCCCGTCGCGACCCACCACACGTACTCTCCATCCGCGTGCTTGTACTTCGCGCAGAGCAGCGGCTTCTGTCATCCCGACTAGTGAAGCAGCTTCTGCGTTACTGATGACCTTGTCCTCGTAGATGCTAACTGGCACATTTGTAGTCGGAAGATCAACTACAGAAGTTTTGGACGTGGTAACAGGCGAGCTACCTACAACTGAACCACTTCCAGCAGCATCTGTATCAGTATCAGTATCTGTATCTGTATCTGTACTACCACCACAAGCTGTGAGCACGGTGATCATAGACGCCAGTACTACGACTACGCTTCGGCGCGTAGCTTTAGATGTCAGTGAGTGTTTCATACTCGAGGCTTTTCTATGCGGCGTCATACTAGTGACGGTCCAGTCGAGCGCAACTCGCGCTCGTCACAGCATCACCCACCGTGGCTGTGGTCGCAGGCTACTTTGCCCTTCAAGCGGTTAGTGGAGTTAAGCGCTGACGAGTCAGCGAACGGACCGCAAGGGTGAGGTACGACCCACACATGCATCATCGGGTGCACATGTACTTTAGAACCTATTGTGCAATCTTCAGAGCCATCGACAGACATGAGTGCATTAACCCCGTCCTCAGGAGTGATGGTGGCGCATACATCTGAGTGGGTGTGCCAGGGGATGAGTTCCCCTCCAATGGACGGTAAGGGCTTATCCACCCACTCTGCTCCAAGCATGTACATGATCGCGACCAGCTTGTGCTCTTCAGTAAACAAGTCTACTGCGTATAGAAGGCTCTCAGGTCTTTGGGGATCAAGGAT
>Ga0208226_1000296_pt1 | contig 14338 bp, 9 predicted proteins | sample LakMenE18May11ns_FD_150713 | JGI IMG/M metagenome (GOLD analysis project Ga0208226, IMG submission 150713) | Freshwater microbial communities from Lake Mendota, WI - 18MAY2011 deep hole epilimnion ns (SPAdes) | ecosystem: Environmental > Aquatic > Freshwater > Lake > Epilimnion/Euphotic zone ... | reverse complement strand
TACTTACATGTCCTAGACATGAATTAAGTAAAATTTACATGCAGGCTTTGCCTGATTATGTAAAACATACATGTTTTCATTCTAAATGTTTAATGTGTAGTGTGTGCAAACACAAAAGGTCAAATGACTTAAGGCGTAGGGTGGATACCTAGGCACCTAGAGACGATGAAGGGCGTGGAACCGACGATATGCTTCGGGGAGCTGGAAACGAGCTTTGATCCGGAGATTCCCGAATGGGGTAACCTTTTTTACTACCTGCTGAATTCATAGGCAGGAAAGAGAAAACTCAGTGAACTGAAACATCTTAGTAGCTGAAGGAAAAGAAAGCAAAAGCGATTCCCTTAGTAGTGGCGAGCGAAACGGGAACAGCCTAAACCAATGTTTTTACATTGGGGTTGTGGGAAAACATAACATAATTACTAAAAATTTTTAGACGAAGCAGCTGAATCCTGCACCAAAGAAGGTGAAAGTCCCGTAGTTTAAAGAAATTTTCAAAATTCGTAAATTCTTAATCAGAAAATACATTATGTTTATCCCGAGTAGCATGGGACACGTGAAATCCCGTGTGAATCAGCGAGGACCACCTCGTAAGGCTAAATACTCCTAGGTGACCGATAGTGAAGTAGTACCGTGAGGGAAAGGTGAAAAGAACCCCTGTAGGGGAGTGAAATAGAACATGAAACCCTATGCTGACAAACAGTGGGAGGTATTTTAATACTGACCGCGTACCTGTTGAAGAATGGGCCGGCGACTTAGAAAAAGTGGCAAGGTTAAAGAAAATTATCTGGAGCCGAAGCGAAAGCAAGTCTGAATAGGGCAAATAAAGTCACTTTTTCTAGACCCGAACCCGGGTGATCTAACCATGACCAGGATGAAGCTTGGGTAACACCACGTGAAGGTCCGAACCCACCGATGTTGAAAAATCGGGGGATGAGTTGTGGTTAGGGGTGAAATACCAGTCGAACTCGGAGCTAGCTGGTTCTCCCCGAAATGCGTTGAGGCGCAGCGGTTCGCGAGGCTATCTAGGGGTAAAGCACTGTTTCGGTGCGGGCGGCGAAAGCTGTACCAAATCGTGGCAAACTCTGAATACTAGATACGCTATTCTCGAGCCAGTGAGACGGTGGGGGATAAGCTTCATCGTCAAGAGGGAAACAGCCCAGATCACTAGCTAAGGCCCCAAAATGATCGTTAAGTGGCAAAGGAGGTGAGAATGCAGAAACAACCAGGAGGTTTGCTTAGAAGCAGCCACCCTTTAAAGAGTGCGTAATAGCTCACTGGTGGAGCGTTCTTGCGCCGAAAATGTCCGGGACTAAATGATCTGCCGAAGCTGTGGGATATTTTGAATAAAAATATCGGTAGGGGAGCGTTCTGCTCTAGGGTGAAGCAATTATGTAAGTAATTGTGGACGAAGCAGAAGTGAGAATGTCGGCTTGAGTAACGCAAACATTGGTGAGAATCCAATGCCCCGAAAATCTAAGGATTCCTCCACTAGGTTCGTCCATGGAGGGTGAGTCAGGACCTAAGGCGAGGCCGACAGGCGTAGTCGATGGAAAACAGGTTAATATTCCTGTACTATTTTATATTTGGTAACGAGGGACGGAGCAGGTAGAAGTTAGTCGATATTGGATTTCGATGGAAATTCTCGAGGTGATGAGAGGTAGAAGAAAAACTATCCTTGAGCTGAGAAATGATCCGTACAAATTCTTTGAATTTGTATTAGCTAGCTATCATACTTCCAAGAAAAGCTCGCACTACTGTAAAGTATAAAATACCTGTACCGTAAACCGACACAGGTGGATTGGTAGAGTATACTAAGGGGCGCGAGATAACTCTCTCTAAGGAACTCGGCAAAATGACCCCGTAACTTCGGGAGAAGGGGTGCCCTCTTTTAAGGAGGGCCGCAGTGACCAGGCCCAGGCGACTGTTTATCAAAAACACAGGTCTCCGCAAAGTCGTAAGACAACATATGGGGGCTGACGCCTGCCCAGTGCCGGAAGGTTAAGGAAGTTGGTTAGGGTTTACCCGAAGCTGACGACCGAAGCCCCGGTGAACGGCGGCCGTAACTATAACGGTCCTAAGGTAGCGAAATTCCTTGTCGGGTAAGTTCCGACCCGCACGAAAGGCGTAACGATCTGGGCACTGTCTCGGAGAGAGACTCGGTGAAATAGACATGTCTGTGAAGATGCGGACTACCTGCACCTGGACAGAAAGACCCTATGAAGCTTGACTGTAGCTTGGAATTGGGTTCGGGCTCTTCTTGCGCAGCCTAGGTGGGAGGCTATGAAGGTAGACTTTTGGGTTTACTGGAGCCAACAGTGAGAGACCACTCTGGGAGAGCTAGAATTCTAATGGCGTTCTTTGAAGCAAGACGCTTGACAGTTTCAGGTGGGCAGTTTGACTGGGGCGGTCACCTCCTAAAAGGTAACGGAGGTGTGCAAAGGTTCCCTCAGGCTGGACGGAAATCAGCCGTAGAGTGTAAAGGCAGAAGGGAGCTTGACTGCAAGACCTACAAGTCGAGCAGGGGCGAAAGCCGGCCTTAGTGATCCGACGGTTCCGTGTGGAAGGGCCGTCGCTAAACGGATAAAAGTTACTCTAGGGATAACAGGCTGATCTTCCCCAAGAGTTCACATCGACGGGAAGGTTTGGCACCTCGATGTCGGCTCATCGCAACCTGGGGCGGTAGTACGTCCCAAGGGTTGGGCTGTTCGCCCATGAAAGCGGTACGTGAGCTGGGTTCAGAACGTCGTGAGACAGTTCGGTCCATATCCGGTGTAGGCGTTGGAGCATTGAGAGGAGTCTTCCATAGTACGAGAGGACCTGGAAGAACGCACCTCTGGTATACCAGTTCTCACGCCAGTGGGAAACGCTGGGTAGCCAAGTGTGGAGTGGATAACCGCTGAAAGCATCTAAGTGGGAAGCCCACCTCAAGATGAGTGCTCCCTATGAGGTCACGGCAAGACCAGCCGGTTGATAGGCAGTAGGTGTACGCCTAGTAATAGGTTTAGCTGAGCTGTACTAATAGACCCATTGATTTTGACCTTACATTTAGTAAAAGATTTTTACTTTAAATTCAGCAGTATTCAGTTTTATATAAAACTGAATACTGCTAATATCTAGTGTTCTAGCTGATATTGACCCACCTTATCCCATCCCGAACTAAGAAGTGAAACGTATCAGGGGCGAAAATACTGAGAGGGAGGCCTCTCGGGAAGATAGTCTAATGCTAGGTAAATTAAAAATAGTGACAATTATTCCATCAAATTCCATTAGAACTTTTAAAAGAAATTTAAAAATCAAGGTTCAGATGGTAAATTTGCATAAAAACTATATTTTGAAAAGAAAAATTTTTAATAAAATTTGAAATTATTAAAAATAAATTGAGAATTTGCCTTTGGTCGGACTCGAACCGACACGTCGCAAGACACCAGTTCCTAAAACTGGCACGTCTACCATTCCGTCACAAAGGCATAAAAAATTTTCTATTATTTTTTATTTAGTTTATATTAATATACATTATATTAATATATATTGCAAAAAGAAAAAAATAATAAGTTAGTAAATTTTATCTATAACAAGCACACAAGATTGCATTGTAAAACAACTTAGTGCCTTGACACGCAAATTAAGCTTAGCTTTATAGTGAGCACTTATATTCTTGACAAGCTGAAATCAAGTTTTACTTGCATTTTAAACAAATCTTAAATGTAGGAAGCTACCATTTGTCAATTTATTTAGAAGGATTGGATAATGTCTAACAAAAACTTTTTTTTAATTGTAATACAAGTAATTCAAACTAATTTTAAAAAAATTTCGTTATGGATTTTTTTATTATTTTTTGCTTTTAGTTGTGGAAATATTTTTGGGATGTACACAAAAAATATTAATAATTTTTACTTATATATACTAAGTAATCTAATACTCGTTGAAATTATTAGTTTTCTAAAATATTCAAGAAAGTTTCAATTATATGAAAAATATATTTCAAACAACAATTTTTTAACAAAAAGTTTTAATACCTTAAAACGAGGTTTTTTAATTGGTATTTTTGTAGAAGCTTTTAAAGTTGGAAGTTAAAAACACTTCAAAAATAAACGTGAGCGCCACTTTATTCTTAGTAAACGGTGATCAACATGCGAGCTATGGTTGATGGATGGTGATCATCACTCAAAATCACTTATGAGTACAAAGTATTTATAATACTTTGTACTCAAAATTAATAACTTTATTGTAGTTTAGTTTTAATAAGCTAGGCCCATACTACGTGTTGTTTCGGCACCTAGATAGACACGAACACTTAAGAAATCAGTAGGACACGCTGATTCACAGCGTTTGCAACCAACACAATCTTCAGTACGCGGTGCAGAAGCAATTTGACTTGCTTTACAACCATCCCACGGAACCATTTCTAAAACATCAGTAGGACATGCACGAACACATTGTGTACAGCCAATACATGTATCATAAATTTTTACAGTATGCGACATAATTTAAAACTCCAATACGGAATTCTTTTAGAAAAGTAAGTCAAATATTCTAACTAAAAGAAATTTTGTGTAAGATTAACTATAAACTTAATAGTTATTGTACTAAATAAAAAAGTGATTTTCAATTCTTGTTTCTTCTCCCCAGGTAGGACTTGAACCTACGACCAATCGGTTAACAGCCGATCGCTCTACCACTGAGCTACTGAGGATTTACTAAAATTTTATCAAAAAAAAATGAGTTTGTAAATTTTATATTGTAAGCTTTGCTATAATTTGGCTGTACCAACATCGTTAGCTCCGCTAAAATGTGTTGAGCCAACATTGTTTAATAATTAGGTCTAATATACAGTATTAATTAAATTAATATTGTATATTAGAATTCTAATTAGTTTACTTTCTTAAACAAGCCAATTTTTTATATTTTATTCTTTACCAAGAAAAAATTCTTGAAGTTTTTGAAACATTCCTTTATATGGAGTATTTAAATCAATAAAATAATCTTGTTTTCCAATTAATCGTCGTGCAGCATTTTCAAAAGCAATTCCGGATAGAGTTAATTTTTTATTTAATACTAACGGTTCTCCGCGATTCGTTGAAATGATAACGTTAGTATCTTCTGGTATTGCTCCCAATAAAGGAATACCTAGCATTTCTTGTACATCTCGAACAGACATCATATCATTTTTTTGAATCATGTCTGGACGAACGCGATTAACTAAGAGTTTTACATTATAAATATCATTTGCTTCTAATAAGCCTGCTACGCGGTCAGCATCTCGAATTGCTGTGATTTCCGGTGTTGTCACAATCACTGCTTCAGTTGCTGGAGAAATAGCATTAATAAATCCAACGTCAATACCAGCTGGACAATCAATTAAAATAAAATGGAATCCTAATTCCTTAACAGAATCAACAAGATTTTGCATATTCTTGCGAGTAACATTATATTTTTGTCTATTTTTTGAAACTGCTAAAAGTGCAAGATTCTTCCATTTTTTATCACGAATAAGAGCTTGATCCAGGCGACATTGTCCTTCTACAATATCCATTGCAGTATACAAAACACGATTTTCTAATCCTAATAGTAAATCTAAATTTCGCAAACCAATATCAGCATCAATAAGAGCAACTCGATAACCAAGTCGGGCAATAGACATACCTAAATTTGCGGTTGTAGTTGTTTTTCCAACACCCCCTTTTCCAGACGTTACAACGACTACACGACTTTCAGTTTCAGAGTTTTTTAAGATATTAACCGGGTTTTCCATAAATAATAAGATTTCTAAACTTCGATTAAGATAATTATTTCCATTTTCAAAATGGAATGTATTCTTTCAAACTTAGTTTGAATAGTCTGAGTTGACACTAAACCTAAAATAGTTTCCTAAATTCTTGTTTTATTGTTTATTTATAAAATAATAACAATAGCATAACATTATCTAATATTATACTGGTGATATCTATCTTATGCCAGTGTCCGTAGTTTATTTCTTAAAGATTTGGGCAAGGAGGGATTCGAACCCCCGACACCGTGGTTCGTAGCCACGTGCTCTAGTCCACTGAGCTACAAGCCCTTTTAGAAAATTATACGTAGTTTTAAAAAAAAATTCAATTCATGCGAAAAATGTGCAATAAGATATTATTTTGTAATCGTCACAAGTATCAGTGATGCTAGATGTTAGCACTATAAGCTTTGTTTATATTTGGCATAGTCAAAACCAAGGGTTCTTTGCTTTGTTAAAGACATACTTAATTTAAAGTATGTCTTTAACATATAGCAAAATGTAAAAAAAAATGAGTGAATTAAAGTTAGTTTTTATAAAAAACTTGCAATAAATTTTTTACATAAGTTACTATTTTACTAATTTATCAATTCCGAGATTTTCTAAAGCATTATTTCTACGTAATGGTCGTGTAACTAACTCTAAAATATCTCGAGAATTAGTAAATCCGTGAATTTGTGCAAAAGTAAATTCAACTGACCACTTTGTATTAATTCCTCGAGCTTCAAGAGGATTAGCATGAGCCATTCCGGTAATTGCTAAATCAGGTTGAAGTTCACGAATTCGCTGAATTTGATTATAATTATCTGGTTTTTCGACAATTCGGGGCATTGGTATATTCATAGATTTACAAGTTTTTTCTAAAAGTTCTAATTCAGCTTTTTGAAAACGTTTGTCCATATATGGAATACCAATTTCATAAATAATCATTCCACAGCGTGCTAAAAATCTGGCTAAGGAGATTTCTAGTAAATTATCACCCATAAAAAAGATTGATTTTCCTTCAACAATCTCAAGATAATCTTTTAAACTGTCCCAAATTTTTTCTTCACGCTCTTCTAATCCAACTGGTGTGATATCAAAAGTGGAACAAATTTTTTCTATCCAAGCTTTTGTTCCGTCAGGTCCAATTGGAAAAGGAGCATTGATTAATTTACATTTTCGACGACGCATTAATGTTGTAGCAGTACGACTTAAAAATGGATTAATACCACAAACATAAACATCTTCGTTCAAAACAGGCAAATCTGTATATCTTTGTGAAGGTAACCAACCTGAAACACTAATTCCTTGTTTTTCTAGTTCACTGATCAATTGATTTGCAACCGTATTTGGGATGGATCCAAATAAAACAAGTGGAGGGTGATTTTTTAAACTAGTTGAATTTTTGTTTAAATTGGACAAAATTTTAATAGAAGATGTTGAAGAATCACGAATTTCTTTATTGTTAGATAATGAAGATAGAAGATTTTGTTTATTTAATGTAGAATCTATTTCATTATTTGTTGTTTCGACGCCTGGACAACGGTGAACCATTGCAGCGAGAACAGTATCTTCCCCTTGAGTAAAAGCATAATCTAAACCATTCGCTCGGGCCACAACAATTGGTATTGCTAATTCGGCTTCCAGTTTTGGCGCCATACCTTCTAAATCCATTTTAATAATTTCAGTAGTACAGGTACCAATCCAAACAATAACACTTGGATTTCGATCTTGTTTAATTTGTAAACATAATCGTTTTAATTCTTTATAGTCATTTAATTGTGCGGAAATGTCACTTTCTTCAAGTTCAGCCATTGCATATCGAGGTTCAGCGAAAATCATTACACCAAGTGCGTTTTGTAGAAAATACCCACAAGTTTTTGTTCCAATAACTAAAAAAAAGCTATCTTCAATTTTCTGATAAAGCCAAGCGACACAACTAATTGGACAAAATGTATGATAATTTCCTGTTTCACATTCAAATACTAATTCATTATCGATAACACTATTTGTCATAATTGAATAAATTTAAATAATTAAAAAATCTAATTCTTGTGGTTTTGAATCTGAAATTTCATTTGGAGTTAAATAAAAATCTGAAAGTAAATTAAAAAGATCTCGATCACCGAGCTCAAGTGCTACAACACCTTCAGGTTGTGAGAGAAGTTGGTCTGCAATATTTAAATAATAATCACAGATATAATTTAAATTCATATCAGATTCTGCTAACTCAAAGAGAGTTTTACCTTTAACTCGAGAAACTCTAATATCTTCGATTAAAGGAAGAACTTCTAATACTGGCATAGGACAAGCTTCAACATATTTATCGATTAAATCTCTCTTAGACGTTCGATTACCAATAAGACCTGCTAAACGAAGTGGATGTGTTCTTGATTTCTCACGAACAGAGGCAACAATCCGATTGGCTGCAAATAAAGCATCGAAACCATTATCAGTAACAATTAAGCAATAATCTGCATAATTTAGAGGTGCGGCAAAACCACCACAAACTACATCACCTAAAACATCAAACAGAATAATATCATACTCATAAAAGGCATTTAATTCTTTTAAAAGCTTAACGGTTTCGCCAACTACATAACCCCCACAACCTGCACCAGCAGGCGGTCCACCAGCTTCCACACAATCAACACCTCCATATCCTTGATAAATAATATCTTCTGGCCATACATCTTCATAATGATAGTCTTTAGCTTGTAAAGTATCAATAATTGTTGGAATTAAAAAACCCGTTAAAGTAAATGTACTATCATGCTTGGGATCACAACCAATCTGTAATACTCTTTTTCCGCGACGTGCTAGAGCAATTGAAATATTACAACTAGTTGTTGATTTTCCAATTCCACCTTTTCCATAAACAGCTAATTTCATAACTTAATTTCCTAAAAATTACAGATTTATAATCTATAATTTTTATTATAGAAGAATGTTTGTTTTAACACTAAAATAAGTTTTAGTTAACAAAGAAAATTTTTATTTAAATATACGAATTAATTTAATATTTAAAATACCTTGTGTTATAAGAAACTAAGTGGATTTGCAATCCAACCTTGTATGCTGAAAGCATACAATCCGGAGTTAGACACTAACTTTTAGTACTCTGAATAACGTGTTATTATAAAGCGGAGATTGCATCGCGTAAGTTATAAAACAACTTTGAATATTAAGAATTATATTCTTCTTTTTGTAATTCCGTTCAAAATAATCTATAATAGGTAAAAATAACTATAATAGATTATATTAATTTAAATCATATTGTAGTCTTTATTAAAAATAATATTAATTAATTTTTTTATACTAAAACTAAAATTTAATTTTTTATGAATATAGTTTTTTCAGAAGTTCAATCCTTACTCGGAAATATTTGTTTTCTATTAAGTTTTTTGACAACAATTTATTATTGGTTAAAAGTTATCTTTTTTTCAGAAAAACAATCTATTTTTTATGGTTTATTTGGGTTTGTTACAATTAATATCATATTAACAATTCAATTAAGTAGTCGTTGGATAGATTCAGGGCATTTTCCATTAAGTACATTATATGAATCGTTATTATTTTTATGTTGGGGAATTACATTTATATATCTTCTTTTAGAAAATTTTGTCAAAACCGAATTTATTGGTGTTCTTGTAGCGCCTTTAGTCTTATGTATTTTAGCGTTTACAGGGTTTAGTTTACCTGTTGAATTACAAGCTACAAAACCTCTTGTACCTGCTTTACAATCGAATTGGTTGTTTATGCATGTTAGTGTTATGATGTTGAGTTATGCTGGATTATTAATCGGGTCACTATTATCTATTACGTATTTAGTTATTTATAGTTTTGTTAAACCCAAATCATTATCGCAAATAACGCAACATTCTTCTTTATTATTAGAGTCAAATACAAGTTTTAAAACGGTTCCTTCTTCCAAACTTGAGACTTTTTTAAATATTTTCGATAACTTATCATATCGAACTATTGGAATTGGTTTCTGTTTTTTAACGTTAGGTATTTTATCTGGCGCAGTTTGGGCAAATGAAACTTGGGGGACTTATTGGAGTTGGGATCCTAAAGAAACATGGGCCTTAATTACATGGTTAACGTTTGCCGCTTATTTACATACTCGCTTATTATATGGTTGGCAAGGTGTAAAACCAGCGGGAATTGCAAGTATTGGTTTTTTATTAGTTTGGGTTTGTTATTTAGGAGTAAATTTATTGGGAAAAGGTTTGCATAGTTATGGCTTTTTAAGTTAAAAATTCTCATCTTAAAATTTTTTTCAAATTAAGTTAATTTTAGACTTTACGATGGATTATCTTTCACGTATAATAACAAATATTAAATCTTTTTAAATACAAGAAAAATTGATTAATTTTTCTTTTTTCTGATTGTATTTAATTTATTTATTTTTTATATTAATTGCTTGTTATTTTAATTTAGATATTAAGTATTAATGAAATTTCATAATATCATACAAAACAAAAACAAAAAATTAAAGGAGATTTTATGGCTGCACCGAAAAAAAGAACATCAAAAACAAGAAAAAATTTACGAAAAACTCAATGGAAATCTAAAGCGACTATTGAAGCAAAAAAAGCACTTGCAACAGCTAAAATGGTATTAAATTCGCTTTCAAATGAGACGAACTTAAGTAACTAAATTTTTTTAGTTAATAAATTCTAGAAATAGAATCCGAATATATGGCTAAAAATCGATTTCAATCTATTTCCCAAAAACCTTCTTATAATATAAGTCTATTTAAAACAGTACTAAATATTAATAATTCATTCTCTAATTCTCCTATTATTTCAATTATTTTTTTAAGTACATATATCTTTTTTTTATTGATCTTGCCCCTTAGTGCACTATTATTTATTCTCTTTACAAATAATTGGGAGCAAATTATAGAAAGAGCATTGGACCCTATTGCTGTCGCTGCTTATATATTAACCTTAAAAATGGCATTTTTTGCTGCTTTTATTAATACAATTTTTGGTTTTATTATTACGTGGGTACTTACTCGATATAAATTTTTCGGAAAGAAATATTTAGACGCAGCAGTTGATTTACCATTTGCTTTACCAACTTCTGTAGCAGGTTTAACTTTAACCACTGTATATGGAGAACAGGGGTGGATTGGAAATTTGTTGCATAAATTTAATATGCAAATCGTTTTTACTCCGTTTGGCGTTTTACTAGCAATGATATTTGTATCATTTCCTTTTGTAATTCGAACACTTCAACCTGTTTTACAAGAAATTGAAATTAGTTTAGAGGAAGCAGCTTGGTCTTTAGGTGCAAATTCATGGCAAACATTTTCAAGAATTATTTTACCAGCTTTATGGCCTGCTATTATTACTGGATTTACGTTAAGTTTTTCGCGGGCATTAGGTGAATTTGGTTCTATTGTTATGATTTCGTCTAATTTACCACTTAAAGATTTAGTAGCGTCAGTTCTAATTTATCAGTCTTTAGAACAATATGATTATTTGGGTGCCTCTGTAATTGGAATTGTTGTGTTATTTATTGCTTTATTAAGTCTATTATTTATTAATACATTACAATCTTTTAAATTTAAAACTTAATTGCTGGCATATATTAATTAATAAATTCTCTTAAGCAGTCTCTCTTAAATTATAAGAAATTATACCACTCTAACATTTATATTGTTTGCAAAGCTAAAATTTGGCTTAGCCAACATTGGTAGCTTCGCTATAAACTTCAGTTGAATTGAATAAATAGCATGCGTGTCAAAGACATCGCCCGAGCAGAACAATCATCAGTGACGTAGTCACAATTAGCGTCTGTCTATTATATTTTGAAATGTATAAAATAAATAATTAAGTATGTCATTTGTAACTATAACTCGAGATTATGTTGAATTTTTAAATAATTTAGGTGACACTTTTAGTGGAGTAATTCCAATTTCAGAATTCCTTAAAGAAAGTATTATATATTTTTTAAAAACAATTCAATATGTTTTTATTTATATTATTAGTTTTCAATGGATTCGTGACTTTTCATTACTACCAATTGTAGTGCCACAATTATCCACTGCTTTAGTAAAAGAGAAATTTTTTTTAGAGAGTTCATCGAATATCTTTTTTAATTTTTTAGAAATACCAAGTTTAAGCCAAAATAGTTTTATTTTAGGGTTTTTTAATAGTTTAAGTTTAACTTTTCCTATTTCAATTATTCATATTTTAACAATTCGTCGCCTATATATTAAAGGAATTCCGGCAGCGGTATTTTCAATTTCTGGTTATCTAATTGGCCAAATATTTTTTATCATTTCCGTTATTTTTGGCTTTAGAAATCTTATTACCCCGTGGTTTACTCTGGAGCCATTAAATTACCTGTTGGGTTTACTTATTATTTTCAGGTTAATTTATACAATGACCCAAGAAAATTTACGAGAATTAAATGGTTGGAGCCAACCCCAATATAAAAATTTTTTTCTAATAAGTTTTGTATTAGCTTGGTGTGAACAAAGTTCAATTTTTCAGTATTTAGGCAATTTAAATTTTGGTCCAAGTTCCAGTTTATTAGAAATCAATACTTTTTCTACCAATTTTAATACTTTTATTGATCATACATTATATGTCTTTGGTTTAAGTCTTGGTTGTATTTTATTTACAATTTTTTGGGGAGTTGTTCTTTTACAAATTAAAAATTTATTCATTCGTTATACCCCATTATTTTTAAGTAATTTTGTTCAAAGTATTAATACTGGAAGTTTTATTTTAGCGATTGGATTAAGCTTAAGTTCAATTCCTTTTTATGGTTTTGATTATTTAGCTACTGCTCCTTTTGGTTTTGTTTCACAAGATCGAGTTTTCAAAAACACTCTTTTTGATCAATATAATATAAAGGATTCAGTTTTAGGTTTAGGTATTTCAAGTCAATTTGCAAGTTTAGATATTGATGTCAGCCCGTTTGATCGGGGTCGATATATAGTTTTTCCAGAACGAACTATGCCATTTGATTTCGAAGATTTAAACTATCGAGGTGAAGCTGAGTGGACAACACGATATGATAAAGTTTCAACCGTAACTGATTCAAGAGCAGGGTTTTTAAGTCTAGCAAAACTTTTTAAAAAACAAAAACCTGAAGAAAATATTGGTAGTTCCAGACAAACCGAAGACAATCAAAATGTATTGCCTTTAAAATCAACATTTTCAACGCAATTAAGCGCCCAAGCAGGATTAGAAACTAAAGAATCTCGTTTTAATGATTGGTATACATTAGACCCGACAATTTCACCTGATGATGGTAAACCATTGGAAAGTATTTTTGCTGAAAGTCAAGATACTACATTTCCATTAGATTTTGCGCGAACAGCATCTGTAGAACCGGGCAATATTGATTTAAAAATTAAACAAAAATATTATTCAAATCCTATTTATCAAAATCTTTTAGGTTTAGATGTTGATTTATTATTAAATCGACAACCAACAGATTTTCGTTTAAATGCTAATCAAGAATTAGATTTATATACAAAACGTCGTATATTAACTGCTTATTATGATTCGTTAAGAGACTACTCAAAATTACCATATTCAACAGAGTTTGAAAATTTTTTTGATGGTACTAAAAGTTTTAGTAATAAAATTTATAATCAACAATTTAAGGGTACCTTACGTTCTGTTTCTAGGTTATTTTCATTAACCACAGATCCTGATGCAAATACTACTAGCAATCAAATTGTTTTAAAATATGATCAACCTTTATATTCGTTTCCGACGCGCTCCTCTTTTTCACCATATCATGAAGAATTACTAAATAATACTGCAAATTCTCAAAATTCGAGGTTTTTAGATAATATACTTTCTGGACCTTTATACGCCGGATGGGATGAAAAAGTAAGAAAATTCGTTATTACTAATAAATTTCTTCCGCGAACACTTGCGGGTTATAAAATTAATTTAAATCCAGATTTAGAACCGAAATTTGTTAAAACAAATCAATTTAAAAATAATTCTCAAGCAAGTAAAATTAAATTTACTAGCTGGCCTATTAATCAGAAAATTCTAGGTCAAGGGAAAACTAATTCATTAATACCATTTGTAACTTTATATACGCCATCATCCGAATTCGGAACGGCAGGTGATCCTGCTTTTGATAATTTATCAACTTTACCCGGAAACTGGGAAACACGAAATCGACGTAGTAATATTGGTTTAGGTCAAACATATGAAAATATTTTTGATTATTTAGCTCCGCAAAGAGGTGGTTTTATTTGGCCTGGTAATAAAAAATTAGATTTTAAAGTAAATCAATAACCTTTTCTATTATAAGAGAGACTGTAAAAGGTTTCTCTTATAAGTTAATTAAGTATCTGCTTAAAATATGCAATTATTTTAAGCAGATACTTAATTAACTTAATAACTTTTTAATATTTAGTATTCAACTTTCAATTTTTTTGTTATACTATTATTAACAAATTGAATTTAGTCAATTTTGAGAAAAATTCCTCAAATAGGAAACAATTTTAAAAGGTTTTAATTATGACTGCAATTTTAGAAAGACGTGAAAGCACTAGCCTTTGGGCTCGTTTTTGTGAGTGGGTAACTAGCACTGAAAACC
>Ga0208226_1000293_pt1 | contig 14395 bp, 13 predicted proteins | sample LakMenE18May11ns_FD_150713 | JGI IMG/M metagenome (GOLD analysis project Ga0208226, IMG submission 150713) | Freshwater microbial communities from Lake Mendota, WI - 18MAY2011 deep hole epilimnion ns (SPAdes) | ecosystem: Environmental > Aquatic > Freshwater > Lake > Epilimnion/Euphotic zone ... | reverse complement strand
CGTAATCGGGATCTTTATAATTTACTTCAAAATTATAGGCAATCAATGTTTCATCACTCCAACCAAAGCCACGCCCAACAATAGGACTTCCACCGTTATACTCGCCATGTGTTTGCGGCAAAACTATAATCATTCCCGCAGTGATGCCCGTTTGCCAAATCAATGTCGATTCGGGGTCAGTCATTAACTGTTGGTAAAATGTTTTGTGTATCAATGCCACCGAACGAACGCGAGCAAGCTCGATGCTTGTGCATCCTCCGCTTCCGCTTAAGCCGCAAGCAAAATGACTTTCAATAGTATTACAATTAGATGGATAGAATGCCATTATTTTAAAGTATTAAAGGCGGCCACCTTACGGGGTGTTACCGCCAATGATTAAACTACGTAACAAGTAAACAAGTTAGCAGGAATAGCTGACTCTTCAGGGAAGTTGTCAGATGTCCACTTAACTTCTACATCCCAAGTGCGCTCAACTTTTAAGTCGTTAGCAATCGGATTCTTTGGTACGATTGTGCAAGGCTCATCACTGATGGCAAGCACTGTTTCTGATCTAAATGCTACGTGAAAATTACGTGAGCCCTTAACGCTATTGTAATGGTTTCTATTGCCTACATAGTTAGGGTCTTTGAATGACAATAAGAAAGTGTAAGAATTTAAACTCTCTTCAGTATCGCCATAACCTTGGCCCATGTTAGGTGTTCCACCATCAAATTCGCCTTGTGTTTCAGGGTAAACAATGATTGCGCCTGATGCTATGCCCGCATTCCACAACGCTTCATCTTCGAAGTCAGTAGATAATGTTGGGTAATAGCTTTTATTTATAAATGCAGTTCCTCTAACGCGAGATAACTCAACGCCGCAAGTACCACAACTGTGGGCGGTAATGTTTTCATCACAACCCGATGGATAATATGCCATGATTATTTGTTTTTAGCACTCGCAAATGACTGTGCAGCCTCTGCGATATGTTTGTTTGATTTCGTATCGAACTGCAAGCAGTCCATGGTTTAGACCGACTCTCACATCGGGTATTGAACATTCCTCTCTAAACACTAAAGTTGAATTCATTTCGGTTTCCGTTAACTCGAATGTGCAGTCAAATACGTTAATGCTCTCACACACTAATTTACTTAACACACTGGGAATAGCCGAAACAAATATGTCCTTAATTGTTTGCGATGTTAATGTTTTATTTGCATAAATGACAAGCGTAACGGGTGTTGTTTCCTCCACCTTATCCATCTTGTCACCAAAATTGTTTTCAATTACTGTTAGTCGTGATGACTCCGAACGATGATACCAACTTATTGCGTATTGATCTTGCAATAAACAGTTAGTTACTTCGCCATTAATGTTAATGCCAGGATAACGCTTCTCGCCATCGTAGTAAAACTCAGCAAGTCCAAACGCCTTGTTAGGTGTTAATGGTAACGCTGCGATAATAGCGTTGTCAATTTCGGTTATTACTTGCTTAAGATTCATTTGTTCATTATTAATAAAGCGGTTTCTTGCGCAACGATTTGAGTCATCTCAAGCTCACGTTCTGACAATGCCCAAATTTCACCGTATTTCTCAGTTAAATATTCTGTTTTTGTTTTACTATCGTTTTCTATTGTGTTGCCTAAATTATCAATTGTGTAACCTTTCTCAGTTGCTTTTAATGTATAAGCACCCTCTAACTGCCTTGTCAACGATGCAATAACAGTACTATCCGCAGTTCGATTGTATTGTGATTGTCTTATCTTTAAATAGCTATTGCTATACGTTCCTATCTTACTACCATCCGTTTTTTTACCGCTTGTATGAATGCGATAATGCAATTCAGGCAGCACCGCAACTGCCGCAGCCCTTGAAACCGTTTCAGGGTTTCCAAGTTCGCGAAACTTTGCAAGGATATTGCCAATCACAAATGGTATGTTAGATGTTATGTCCATTAAGGTAGTTGTGTAAACACTTGTACTTGACTATTGCACTCTAAACATGCATCACATTCTAATTTGATGCCGCCTAATGCGTTTTTAATTGCCTCCTCATAACGTGTGGTGTAAAGTGCTAATAACTCGTTTGCCTCCTCACGTTTTACCGTTGTGTAAAAGTTAGTTCTTTCCGAATATAAACGCTCGGTCATAAACTCGATGCCTAATGCATACCAATAAGCCTCTGCAAACAGCATTCTATTTGAGCACACCGCAGAATCATAACTGCATCCAAGTGTTAATAGTACTTGTAATGAGTCAGCAATGGTGTTATATGATAGTGTTCCGTTTGCGCTTGTATTTGATGAAACAAAACCATTGATTTGGCCGCATGTTCCACAATCATAATAGGCGCTAAAGCAACTTGCAAAAAACGTATCTGAATCGGTGGTCGAATAGGTAACACCGTTAATGTTTGTGTCTAAAAAACCGATGGCCAAAATAGCGCAATCAAATTGTTTTATTATAGAGAATTCATTCCAACCATTAACCATATTTGCAACGGTTAAAGTCTTAGTGAATAGTACTTCCTTAGATAAGTAATTAAAAAATTTTACATCAATTGTCGTTGCAGTTGTGGTGCTTGACTTGTAAAATCTTATTTTGTCAACCGTTGTTGTTTGCAATGGAGATATCTTCCAATTGTCAACAAGTGTGTAAGCCGAATTTATAACGATGCCCTTAAACAAATTATTACTTGTTGAGGGTAATTCATCATCTCCAAACACATCGACTGTCCTACGCACTCTTTTAATATCGTAACGGGTTGACATATACGATATAATTTGATTCTTCATACGCGCCTCAGCACGTTCATTGATAGCATTCCATACGCCAATATAGTTTTGTTGCTCACTATTGGCTACTTGCTCAAATGATTTTAATGAAATGCCTGGCAGGCTGTTTAAAGAATAAACAGCCTGCGGCACCTCTGTAATTGAGCAACCGTTAAGTTTTACGATTCCGTCAAAACAACTCATTTATTAAGAGTTAGTTGCGGTGTAACGTAAACTTCCATTGTTGCCAGTTAATCTGTCAGATGCTAAGTAAGCATCACTTGGCACTTGCCATAAAGCAAATCTCTTAGACATAATCAAAGAATATCCTGCTCCAAGTGTTGCAGATTCGTAACCAACTGTGGTTTCAGTAGGGCAGTCAATCTCTCTTAATTGGAAATCGATGTTTAACATACCTAATGTACCCTCACTTCCTGGCATTTCAAATGGCATTGCCATGTTCCAGAATGTAGATAAACCAAGTTGTTGTGCTCTGAATCCTTTGTAACGGTCTAATTCAACAATACCAAAAGTTCCAGGCATCAATACTGCAAATTGATTTGACCCCCAAGATGTACCTGAGTAGATATCGTGGTAGTAATCAATGTTACCAGCAGCGGCCGCGTTGTTTAACGTAGCGTATTGAGTCATTGCAGGATTTAAAGATTGCACGTAGGCAGAATCAACCAAACCACTACCAACAACGATTGGTCTACCTTGACCCTCATTGCTTCTGTAATCAGTTAACACTTTTGTCCAACCCTCAGAGAAGTTGTTTACAGTAGAGTCATCGTTGAAGTTAACGGTTGTTGATGTATTTACACCCGTAACGACATTTGTACCCCATGTAACTTGACCTAACAATGTTTGGTCAATCTTACCAACGAAACCATTCATTGCAGCCATTAATCCTGCTAAGTGCTCTTGCATAAATGGAGTTGGTGCACCACCGATTGATACAGTTGCAGAAGCCTCATCGCAGTAACGTGCGATAGTTGCTTGGTCAAAATGTAATCCGAATTTTACGATTGAAGTTGTATCAATAGTAATCTCATCATACGCTTGTACTAAGTCAATATCACAGTTGTCAGCGGTTGACATTTGTGCAGGAGTTGTGCGTTGGTAGTATTTCAATCTTAAATCTTTAATATGACCCGCAGTGTTTGCAAGTTGTAAAGAGTCAGCGATTGGTGTCGCGTTTGCGCCTTTCTCTAAAGCAGCGCGTAAAAATCCCGTAGGAGTAATCTTATGTTCTGGTGCGTTTTGTCCAATTATGAATTTCATATGTTGGAGCATCGCGGGGCAATAACCTAATGCCATGATATTTTAGTGTTTATTTCTGCCCGAAACCTTGCAATGCGATGTCTAAGTCGCTTAAAGCGTTGGCTGCCGCGGCAGATGGTTTAGATGAGCTTTGTGGGCTCTGTGTCGACTTTAGTGGCATACCGCCTCCATTGTCAGATACTTTCAAAAACTTGTTGTCGGCCAAGGCCATATCTGTGAGAGTGTCAAGGTCGAGTTCCTTTCCGTTGTCAAAGATAAGCATTTTATCATCATCTTTTGCAACTAATTTTAACTTACCATCAATTTTTTTTATTGCCGCACTTTTTTCAGCAAGTTTTTTATTCAAAAACTCACGCGCAATCTTACTTTCAACATCCAAACCAAACTGACCTGGCAACTTCTTAGATGATATGATGCGGTTAATCTCCATCTCTGTAAACTCTCCATCATACTTTGCAACAATTGCATCGATAGCACTTTGCTTTTCAAATGCGGCATCAGTTGCAGCCTTGGAAAGTTGTGCGCTTAGTTCGTTAATCTTACGTTCAAGTTCTGCTTTATCACCTTTGCCATCGATTTGCTTTGATTTCAATTCAGCAATCTTTTTAATTGCAACCTCAACTTTGTTGTACGTGTTAGGGTCATCGGTAATCAGTTTGATAGTGTCATCATCGGCACCATTATCCTTTAACCATGTTGAAACTTTATTGTTAAACGGATCAAGTGCCTCGGCTTTAAAATGTTTCTTGATATCGATGTTATTCTTAGCCTCATTTGCACTCATAAGAGTAGTCAATGATTGGTCAACCTCATCAGGTATCTCAGCAACAAGTTCTTTGATGCCTATAAGTTGTCTGTATGTTTCAGAGTTAAGGTCGAAACCCGCTTTGGTAAGTAATTTTTTAATTGTATCAGCTAATATTGCCATTTTGTTTATGTTTTAAATTATAATTAACGTGAGCCACCGCATCCTTTGCAGCCGCCTTTAGGTTTAGTTTGCTTTGCCATTATTTCTTTGGTTTAGTGGTTTCGTTTTTAGCCTCTAACATCTCCATTAACTTAGCATTTTGCGCAATAAGCATCTCCATGATGTTTGTGTTCGCTGCATTCGGTTGCCCTTTGCGTGTCGGTGGGTAAAGAATAGAGTGTGCTTCAGCAACACCTAACTCTGCCGCTTGCTCGGTTGTCAATTCAACTTCCTCAACTTTGTACTTCTCGCGTTTTTCATTGCTTAAAGAACGCTTGTAAGTTTCGTGAAATTGTTTGTTTGTGCGGTTTAGTGGGAAGTAATTAACTTCGTTTCGCACGTTGGTAATCTTTAATAGTTTAAATAGTGTCGGATTTGTTTCCATTTTATTATTGGGTTTAATTATTTATTTGCAAATGTAGCAATTATATTCTTAGGTACAAGCGAAGCGGGTATCGGATATGCTTGGTGACCGCAGTTATAACCACCGCGATAAGTTTGGAAGTTACTTGGGTTGGTGTCTTCAATCATTCCTTGCGGTAAGTCAGTGCGTGGATTGATTTCTCCTTGCATTTCTTTAAATTCTGCAAAGTTGCCTTTGATAATCTTTGGCAGTTCGCTTCTGTGATAGTATTGCTTTTGCGTTAATGCCTTACAAAACGTTCGTGTTGTCTTTATATTACTGCCTACATAACGAAACCAATCCCAACCCAAATCCGCGCTAATAGCTTGGTTAACGGTGGCGTTGTATTGATTGATTGAGTCGGTTGCAATCAGTTTAGTGTATCTAACTAATGCGCCATCAATTGTTGGTGTGCCATTGATGTAGTTGTTTAGTTCCTTTGATAGCTTAGAGTAACTTCCACCAGTAGTCACATAGGTGTTAATCATTTCGCGCACTGGAGTGATGAGGTTTTGATTTAATCCCGATTCGGTTAGGTTATCTAACGTAACCGATATTGATTGTTGCCTTATTGCCTCAACTACTTTCGGCGGTTTGAATTTCTTTTCAAGTGCTTTGTAGTAAGAAAAGTTAAGCGCGTTTACCTTATCGTAAAGCTTTGCAAATTTCGTTACACTTTCGCCATAATCGGAATCATCTAAAATGATTGTTTCCAAATCACTTTTAAGACTGGATAATAGTTTGATATTCTTAACAGAGTTCGTTATCGTATCGCCTTGAACACCTAACTCGCGTTGAAATTGTAACAGTCTCCGATAGATTTGTTCTTGGATTTTAGGCATCGCCTCATTCCAAGTAATCAAACCATTGTCAATGGCGTTTAATGTTGCTTGTATTTCTTTATTCGCTTGCGCCATTATCTACAATAGTAGCACCAAATATCTGATTAAACAATATGTCTTTAGTGTTTATTTCTTTCAATTTCTCAACTGCAAATGCATTCAATACCGCTTGTTGCTTTGACTTATCTAAGCGGTTAAATTCAGGATTCTCAGCGTATGCACGTTGAACAAAGTCTTGAATGTATGTGCTTATAACCGCATCAGTTTTAGATAACATTTTATTGCTTACCAATAACGCTTTCTCCTCTTGCGTTTTACCACTCGCAGGATCAAGGTTAAATGCATCGCGCAACATATCTTGCATTGCAATGTCGTTAGGGAATCTTTTAACGATATATTCTAACTCTTGCGCACTTAATACCGCATCGTTTAGACCGCTATCCTTAGCCGCTTTAATCTCCTCAAGTATTAGTTGACTACCTAAGATATCAAACTGATTAGGCACAACGCAAACGGGCACCATTGACTTAATGGTTTCCACATCGTAAATCTCTTTATATCTCCACATCGCACATAACTCAGCAATGTTAGTCATTATAGTTCCTATGTCAACTGCAACACCATAAAAAGTGTTGTTTGTTTCATCTCTATCGTATGCCTTTGCAACACCACTTTGAGCCGCGGGTTGTGCCTCTAAAAACTGCATATTGATGGCAGCTAACGAACGATAACGCATCTCATTTATGCGTTTGTCCTGCAACTCAGCAATCTCGGTTTGTTTTTGAATGTAGCCCATCGGTGGAGTCGGTGCTGGCACTTCTCCCATCGTTGTTTTGGCAGGTCTTACACGTATAGTTTCGTAAGGCGATGTCGGTATTTGCCCATCCTTACACTTGCTATTAGTACATGGCACACGCTCTTGCTCTTTTGTAAACGTAAAGCCTTGACCGTTGCAACTTTTACATTGCTCATCTTGGTAAATCCAAACCGTTGAATGAATGTGCTGCGTTATTTCAGCACGTAAATCACTAAACTCAACCGTTGCCACGTTAAGCCATGGGAGCATCGCTTTCAATCTACTTTGATATTCGCGGCCAAGTTCTTCTTCTTCTTCAACAACACCTCCGATAGTAAAGCCAGGGAATACACCTAAGCCATGGAATGTTTCCTCAACTAAATCAAACCCGTTTCCTTTCTTTTTCTTTCGCCACTTAGACCAACTAATCTTATCAATCGAATAATATACATTGCCATTGTCATCATCTTTGTAAATAATGCTATTGCCCTCGTAATGGTAAACAATACTGCTTGAATTAATTACGTAAGGTTTCGGCTTCTTATATTCGGTTGGCTCAGCTTGTTCTGCCCACACAATAATAACACCATTAGCATCAATTGTATATTGTTTTAAGCCCACTTGAAAAGCCCAATTTATTAATGACTTGGAAGCGGTAAAGTTTTTAGTAAGGTATGTTTTTAAGTCCTCATCTTTGGCAATTCGTGGATATTGCGTGTCTGGAAATTTTAAAAAGAATCCATCCGCACGTTGTATTTTATTTAGTGCATTTAACACGCGATCGTAAACCTCGCTAAATACCGCCTCATAAGTTTTCTTACGATACTCCTTAACGATTATGTGTTCGTTAGGTCTTACCTCATCGATTAATTTACGCGGATATTCTCCATCGGAATAGTATTGAAAGTTAACATACTCCTCATCTTCTATGTGTGGATTACGTGCGACATCTGCAACGATATCAGCATCAATAATAATGTATTTGTTTTCGGTTTCCATTTAATAAGTATGGCGTTCTGGAGCCCATCTTCTTTTAGGCTGTTGTAAAAATTTATATCGCATATTCATTCTTAATGCATGAATTTGCACAAGGTTGTTATAGATTGTTAATTGCACTTCACTTATTCTGTTACCTCCAATAGATACACCACAATAGTCATCTGTTAAATCCTTTAAGCGCATTGTTTTAGTTGAATCCATTGGCCAAAAAGTAGGGTGATACATCTCTTGATGGCAGTCAACACCTAACTGGCACATTGCAATCCATAGCGGTAACTCATCGGGTATGCATCCAGCAAACTCAATGTTCTTTACACGTATGTTTTCAAAGTTTTCTACCCACTTTGCAAACAATGGATGTCCTTTTTTCCACCATATAAACTCGGAATGCACATTCCAAATCTTTTCAGTTGTAAATCCAAACGCTTCTTTTACTTCTAATAAGTTAGCCCATTGCTTTGAATCGGCAGTAATCTCATCACTATCATAGTTTTTAAACCCGCTATTCTTTACCGCGAAATCAATTCCCTTTAGTGATTCGATTACCTCGTTTATTTTATGATTGTTAATCATAATCACATCGGCATCAATAAACAACGTATAGTCATAAGGAGTTAACTGATCCATGTGCGCCTTTGCTTTAATGTAACAAGTTTCATTATCCTTTAACGTGTAACAATGTGGCGGGATTTCTTTTATCTCTGTAAACAAAGCTTTATAATCCTCATCTAAACGCGTGATAGTATCGGCTTGCGTTACTAATGTTATAGGTAAGTGACAACCGTTTGCACGTAATGACATTGCAAGGTTTGCAGCCATGCACCCATAGTTTTTATGGCCGATTCCGATTAAAAGTATTCCAGTTGTCATTCGCAGTTAGAATTAAAGTTGTTAAATGGCGTTTCAAAGATAGTAAAATCTGAGCTCCAAATGTTTACGTTTTGCATTATTTCGGGATAATTATTGTTATACTCATCCTCAAATCGTGCTTGTATTTGAGTTGTAAAGTTTTCGGGTGTGAAGTAAATGCCATCGTGATTCAATGCAATTACTAAGTTTTGATGCACTTCCTCTGGCACATCATCGACATAACCTTTATAACGCTTTGCCAATCGCGCCGATAATAGTTGGCGGCTTCCATCAGGGCGAACGTAAACAGTTTTGTCGCTGCTAATGTTTGGCTCTTTAAAGTATAATGGTAAACGGATTTTATTTATTGTCAATGCTATGTTTGGAAACGTGCCAAATGCTCTATAAACAAACCCAAAAGCGTTAGATGTGTTTATGTATTCAAGTTTAGTTGTCAAACATTTATCGTTAACCTTTTTAAAGCATTGGTTGGATACAAAATATGCTAAATCAATACTGCCACCCGTAAGCATACCTATTTGAAAACAATCGCCCTCACTTATTCCATTAGTTAAATCACTCCCAAAAAAGTTAATATAAATATTATAAATCGGTATTGAGCCTCCATAAATGCCATTAGCCACAACTGAAATGCTATACCCAGTTAAGGTTATTCCCGTTCCTGATGCGGGTATTAATTGAACATCTATATTGGCAGAAGTCAATACTTCGCTTGATGCAATGTTTACTTGAAAAGCTAAATCTTTTTCATCATAAATCGGTAAGCAAAAGTCCTTTTGTATTCCGCATTCGGTATCAGTTACATACTCGGGAATCCCTAAATCATTCGCCAAGTTGTAAAAGGTTACAAAGCTATTAGGTATATTTAATATCGCTGCCATTATCTTCTAATTAAAAGTTTAAATTCTGCTAATCCCTCGTTTGGATCGTGATTGATTTCAACAATGTTACCAATGTAGTAAGTGTCTGAGCATCTAAAACGAATCGCACCATAAGGATTTACTTTAACATCTTCAAAGTCTGCCATCGAAAATGGTGCGGTAAAGGTCACATATTCAGTCTTCCAAATTGGTGTTTCATAATATACATCGCCCATTATCGCAGTGCTTATTGTTGCGTTTTCGGTTATAGGTTGGTTTTCTATTTGACAAATTGAAGTCATTTCACCCGTTGCAATATAATTACCAGTGCCACTTGTAAAGATTTGCGATTCATTTGTTGCTATTGGTGTCGCTGCGGCAATAGATTTAAACCACCTTAACAAGTTGCGCACTGGTGTCAATACATAATTCATTCGTGTTGATGGCGAATAGATGTTTGCAGCTCCATTGTCAACACCTCTATAAGCATATAAGTTAGCATCCTCAACAATAGCGTGCACAATAAACAAGTCATCATCATAACGCCAATCACTTGTGCCCGTTATTGCTTGGTTTTTTCTGCGTGTTATTTCAATCGTATATCCTGCACTTATAAGGTCAGACATTAAGTCTAACTCAGTTGGGTTTGAGTCGATGTTTCTGCGATATTGTCGCTCGGTATTCATCTCATCAAGCCCGTTATACTCTTCGGCTTCCCACTTGTTATAACCTACGTTAATAGTTCCGTAAATCAAATCTTTTGCGGTTGTGAATATAGCTTTGTCAACCAAACCGACATCGACAACTATTGTTGACTTATAAAACTCTTCAATACGTGCAATCTTTAATTCAGTTTCGTTGTTGTCAAACCCCCAACCGATGTTAAATATTTTGCGACATTGCTCAAATAAATATTCGTATGATGTAAATAATTTTGGAACACTTGGCTCGGTTACTTGGCGAATAAATGAGCCCTTAGTTATTTGATAAAAGTCTAAACATTGATTTAACTCCTCTTCCATAACTACGGATGGGCAATCCTCATCCATGTATGCAGTTGGTAAAAACTTTAACAACTCTGGCAAATAAACTGATGTGGCAACTGATGGCTCGCATGCTGAGCCTATTTTTTGCTCAAAGTAGGTATCATTTTCGTATACAATTTGAAAATCAGTTGGGTCATTAACACCTATACCTCCACCAGTTGACTTAAAAATTTCTATGTGATAGTAAAAAAACAAATATTCATTGTCATATAAAATTACTGTGCTGTTCGTTAACCCCTCATCAAATGTAAAGCTCGCAGGCACACCATTTGTTAATGTAATGCCTGATGCTATTGTAGTAGTTCCTAAATCAACTAATGCTCCAGTAAATGGATTTCTTTTGTTAACACGTAATATAACTGAAAAGTTTCCATTATACGATGGTGTTAATGTAAATGTACCTTTTGCATTCCAATTTACAACAAACTCATTTCCATTAACGCAATTTTCAACATCGTTTTTGTCAAAGCCAGTAATGTATAAAAACTGACCATGTTTTACCCAATCAATTAAATCCATTGGGAATGCTAAGTTATCATCGCCTCCCGCTTTTGCTACATAATTTGCACTTACATTATTAATATTAAATAAATAAAATTCATTTATAATATTGTTAGGTAAGTAAACTGGTATATCTATAAACTTATTGCCCGTTGAAACTGTATTAAAAAAACCCGAATGCGTTTGGCCAGTATTGTTTGCCTTATCTTGCAACAATATATCTTGCCCCTCAATGTTTAATACCCTCAACAATGGTGGTGTAATCGCTTGCCCATCAAAGTTAGTTGTTGCCTCAATGTCAACATCTTGACCCATTCTACTCATAAACACATCGGTGCACTTCGATGCGGTAACGCTTAACTTAATGAAGCAATAATCGGCACATTGTCTTTCAAATGTATTGAAATCAAATGCACCAATAAAATAGTTTGTATAGCCATCGCCATCGGCACATTCGTAATCGATTTGCACTTGGTATTGACCGTTAGCGCCATTGGTTTGATACTCGGTATAAAGCAAATCGTAAGCCTCACCAACCCATTCAAATGAATCAGTTGAGATGTTTATATTGATGCCATGATGCACAATGTTACGCGTTAAGTTGCCACCAATACCATTCCAACCTACTGGCGATTCAACAACGGTTGAAACACTTGAACTGTCTATTAATGTGAACTTCCAATTCATGCTCTGTATCTCATTTTTTTGTTTCTAAATTCAACGCGGCTATTTTCTTTCAATAAAAAAGTTGTTAATCCTTGCTCATCAATATTGACATTCAAATTCGATTTGTGCTTGGCCATAATTCGGTCTAACTTATCGTAGTTAATGCCATCACTACTTGCACTCTGTTTAGTTTGAAATTGTGCCGCAAGGTCGAATGTTCCGTTGGCTAATGCAGTTAAGATATTGTTTGCGAATGTAGGCTCAACTTCGCCGCTATTAAGCACTTTTAAAGATGGTAAATAGTCGGATGTAGATTGTCTATTGATTACGTATTCGCCTCGCTCAGCCTCAATCAATGTGCCTCCGCTTGAATGCAATTGACCTCCTACCATACCACCATCGGCAAACTTTGGCGGTTGTGTAGAACTAATGATGGCTATTTGTGCCGCTCCTGCAACCCCAGCGGCAGCCGCAGCAAATATGTTTGCAGGCGGTGGAACTGTTGCAAATGCCTTGGTAACTGCTAATGCAGTATTGATAATTGCTTGTGCTAAATCGGCTTGTTTTTGTGCCTCCCAAGCGCGTTGTTTTATTTGTGCTTCTTGTTGTGCGTATCTCTCCTCAATCTGTAAGCGTTGTGCATCTGTTAGATTCTTGTTTGCCAACTCAGCATCTTTACGCTCACTAAGTGATTCTAATATCGATGCGGTTTCGGCATCTCTATTTTGTTGGTTGATAGTGAAGATGGTGTCGGAAAGAGTTTGTGCTGAGGAAATTGCTAATTGAGTATATTCCTTTATTGCTTGTTCTCTCCTTAGTTTGTCTTCGGCTGCTGTTTTTGCTGCTGCCGCTTTTTCATCATCTTGTTTTTTTTGTGCGGCTGCTGCCCATGCTTCTAAATCTGCATCGTAATAGTCATCTTGCGCGTATTTTTTATCCACCAACATTCTAACAAATGCATCATATTCTTTGTCAAATTGGTCATACTTTAAAATTAATTCGCTATCAGTAAAATCTTGAGTTAAAAAAAATTGTTCTTTCTTTAATTGAGTTAATTTTTCAAAGTAAGCCGCTTGTTCTGTAATTGATGTGGAAGACTCAATTGCTAATTGATTAGCCGCCATTTCTTCACGTATTTGTCGCAATCTATCTTGTAGTGATTTATCGTTAGCTGCCTTTAAATCTTGCAATGCTTTATTATCAGAAATCTTTTTATCTTGTGCTGCCTTTTCGCGGGCTGCTTTATCTGCATCGGCTTTTTGTTTATTGTACTTATCATTTATATCAGCCTCTTCTTGTTTAAATTTCTTAAATAATAAAATAGTGTTTTCTTCAATAACTGCTCCATCGGCTTTACTTGTCATCAAATCCGATTTTTCCTTTTCGTATGATTGCCTTAATAATGCCAATTCACGCTCACGTGCATCTTTAATTAATTCAGCACGTATTTTATTATTCTTTTCAATCAATTCATTGTTAGCGCCAAGTGTAGCAAGTTTTTTTTCTAACTTTGCGGTTTCATCTTCTGCAAATATCATTTCGGTAACCAAATAAGCTATACCCGCAATCAATAAAGTTAATCCAGCAGTTGCAACCGCAGATGCAGTAGCTATGCTTGTACCCATTACTCTTGCACTAACAGTCACCGCCTTTTGTGCCCCATCCAACACATACGTTCTTAAGGCCCCCTCAGTTGTGGCTATGTTTGCTAATTCTTGAACACCTTGCAACAATGCCATTGCGCCTTGGGCTTGCGCTAATGTTTTCGTTAACTTCTCGTTCTCACTTCCAAACAATGATGCAGCACCCGCAGCAACTGAAGCCGCTGCCGCTATTCCTCTAAATGCAGTCACAACCGCATCAATTCGCTTTGTGTCGCTCGCTAATGCCTTAACCTTATCGTTAACATCGCCGATCGTATCGGTTAACTCTGCGGCGCGTTTTGTGGCTTCTCTTAATTCCTTTTCGCCTAATGACCCACTACTAATCTGCGCCTTTAATTCTTTCAACTCCTGCTTCATTGACTTAAAGCCACCACCCGCTTGCTTGGTTTCTTTCGTTACCTCAGCTAAATGGTCGGCAAATCCTTCCATCACACCCGCTTGAATCTCGGCCATAAGCCCATCGACCTCGTTGGACAATTTGCCCATTTCGGTTGTGGATTTATTTAAGTTTTGGATAAATTCCTTTTGCTCATTGTTTACTTGCGCAAACGCGGCCGCATCATCTTTGCTTATCTTACCAAGTAATTCAAGTTGCTTTATAGCAGGCTCAAGTCCTGATGTGTCTGCAACGAATTTAATTATTACATTTTCCAACTGCCATTACTTTTTAGGCGTTTTTGGTTGTGGCTTCTTTGCCTCATTAGCAAAGAAAAAGAAATCCCACAAATTTAGTAAATTAATTTGA
>Ga0208226_1000292_pt1 | contig 14450 bp, 17 predicted proteins | sample LakMenE18May11ns_FD_150713 | JGI IMG/M metagenome (GOLD analysis project Ga0208226, IMG submission 150713) | Freshwater microbial communities from Lake Mendota, WI - 18MAY2011 deep hole epilimnion ns (SPAdes) | ecosystem: Environmental > Aquatic > Freshwater > Lake > Epilimnion/Euphotic zone ... | reverse complement strand
CGTTGAGCTTTGCCTTTTCAATGAGGTTAACGGCAAGTTCGTCGAAACTCGATATGCCATGTCTCACCGCAATGGACCTATTTGGCATGGTTACCTTGCCGGAGTTCGACCAGGCCAACGATATGGATACCGCGTTTATGGTCCCTGGATTCCTGAATACGGAATGCGTTTCAACGAAGCAAAACTTTTGCTCGATCCTTACGCACATGTGATCGATGGCGATGTCGTTTATTCGCCAGAAATTTATAGTCACGTTTCAGTCGATGCTTCTGGCAACGGAGATCTGGCCGAAAAAGATTTACGTGACAGCGCGGGCAAGGTTCCGTATTCAGTTGTAACAGATCATGGAATTCGTCCAATCAATCGCCCGCTTGTTCCTTGGGCCAAGACAATTGTTTATGAAGCACATGTAAAAGGCTTAACCGCTTTTAATCACGAGATTCCAGAACATGAGCGGGGAAGCTACAAAGCCCTTGGTCACCCAAGCACGATTGCACATTTGAAATCAATTGGCGTTACAGCCTTAGAGCTGCTGCCGATTGCGCAATCAATTACCGAGCCAGTTATTCATAGCCGTGGTCGCAAGAATCATTGGGGATATAACTCGTTACTTTTTACCGCCCCCCATAAAGAGTATGCATCGACTGCCGACCCAATTGCTGAAATTCAATGGTCGGTTGATCAGTTACACGCTGCCGGTATCGAAGTAATTTTGGATGTTGTCTACAACCACACCGCCGAAGGTGGCGTTGCTGGCCCAACGCTTTCTTACAAAGGCATTGATGGACATGCCTATTACCGACAAGATTCAAATGGAAAGTATGTAGATGTAACCGGGTGTGGAAACACGTTTGCAGCAAGCAAACCGCATTCGGTGCGCCAAATCATTGATTCGCTGCGTTGGTGGATTGAAGTGATTGGCGTAGATGGTTTCCGCTTTGATCTCACTACTGCGTTGTACACAAGTGATAGCGCATTTAATTCATCACTGATGGCAGCAATTGGCGCTGATTCTGTTCTTCGAAACTTCAAAATGATTGCAGAACCGTGGGATGTCACACGGTATTCATTGGGAGATTTCCCGCATCCATGGCGCGAATGGAATGACGCTTACCGAGACTCGGTTCGCCAATTCTGGCTGGGCGACTTGGCTCGTGGATACGGTGAAGGTGTTTCAGATATCGCATCCAGCATCAGTGGCTCTAGCAATATCTTTCATTACCGCGGTCCAACATCGTCAATTAACTTTGTTGCAGCCCATGATGGTTTCACGATCCATGACATGGTCACTTACAACGAGAAGCACAATTTGCCGAACCTTGAAAACAATGCTGACGGAAATGATTCCAATCGTTCGTGGAATGTTGGTCATGAAGGCGAAAGTGATGATCCAGGTATTCAAGAGATTCGACTTCGCCTAAAGAAATCTTTGCTTGCAACTTTAATGCTTTCATCAGGTGTACCGATGCTCAATATGGGCGATGAAGTCAGCAGAACACAAAATGGTTCTAACAACGCTTATTCGCTACCGCTCGATGGCACACAACATGGCGAGGCATCATTTAGTGGTGGTTGGGCGCTGCCATGGAATTTAACAGCTGAACAACAAGACATTTTGAGCACCGTTAAATCCCTTGCCGAGATTCGTGATTCCTACTTGGCAGATGTTGCATCAGAGTTCTTTACAGGCGCAGTCGATAAAGGCACTAATAGAAAAGATATTGCTTGGTTTTCACTTGGTGGCAACGAGATGAGCGATGATCATTGGCGAGATGAAGAAAAACGAAGTATCACTGTCTTTGTCGAAGCAGATCCAACTAAGGGTTTGTTGCTGATGCTCAATTCCTCACGTGAAGTAACAACATTTACATTGCCAACAGTTAACACAGTACTAGCTGCATTTGCTCCACGTACAATTACTCCATCAATATCCCATACAGCAATATCAGTTGTTCCACTTTGCTTAGCTGTAATAGAACCTTTAAATCTCATTACTTGTTGATTTTGTAAAGCTAATTGTGAACTGGCATTATCACCAAATGTAGTGGCATTATTTGTTGTTAATATTGTAGGAGTTGCGTTTGTAGTTCTTTGTCTATATGATATAATTCCTTTTTGATTATCACCTGCATTACCTAATGAACTACCACTTAAAGCTATTCTACCTAAAGTTGAAAATGTATTGGCACTATCTCCTATTGCTGATGAAGATCCAGCCGCAGTGGTTCCAAATCCCAAACACATTGACCTAGATCCACTTGCAGTTCCATAACCTACAACTATTGAATTATCACCACTTGCAGTAGAATTGGCAAAGAAATAACTAGCTAAACATATAGAAGAATCGCCAGTTGCTTTAGCTCTATTACCCATTGCAATAGTATTAGCATTAGATGCTGTACAACTAGTTCCCATTGCAACTGTACCTGTATTACTTGCTGTATTACCACTTCCCATTGCAACTGAAGCTCCTCCACTTGCTGTATTACTACTTCCTAAAGCAACTGAAGAACTTCCACTTGCTACATTTCCATAACCACTTGTAAGACTTTGTTGACCTGAAGAATTATTTGAAAAACCAAAAGCTGTTGCATAACTTCCTGTTGCATAAGTTTGTAAACCTATAGCAACTGAATAAAATGCATTTGCAACACAACCTTTACCTATTGCTACTGAATCATCTGCTGATGCTGTATTATATGAACCTGCTGTAAATGACCTTGCTCCTCCTGCAACTTGTGAATTTACATTTCTTATTGTTTGTAAATCTATAGCATTAGGTCCTCTTTTAGTACCACCTGCAACTAAATTATCAGCAACTGCTAAAGTAAATGCTCCTATACCTTTAGGAACTATTGCAATATCTCCATTAGTTGTTGCGGTTACTGCTGTTAAACTATCTACAGGAACAGTAGCATTAGGTGCTGTTGTGTTTTGTGCTTCTGTAAAGTAAGTTAAACCACCACTTAATGGCATTAAATTCCATATTGTAGTATATTGATACGTATTACCATTTGCTGTATCTGTATATCTATCTCCTGCAACTGCTGTATGTACAGGTGCTCCTGTTCCTGTTGCAACTGTTAATCCTTGGTCAGTTTTTGTATATACTATTGCCATTTTCTAACTATTTAATAATTCTGTACATATAACTCCTACCTTATCTACTATTGCTTTATCTTCAGGATTCATTTCAGAAACAATTAAGCATACTACCTCATTATCTTCTCCTTGTACATCTAATCTATTTACATCAGTTGTATAAACTATATATACTAATGGGTCTTTTTGTGTTAAACAAAATGCTTCAAGTTCATTAAATGATGCTTGTTGTTCTGCTGTTAATTCATTTACAAATCTTGGTACTACTTGAAGTTCCTCATTTTGTGGTATAATCATCAGAGCTTTATCTGATTGTCTATATACTATTTGTTTAAAATTTTCCATAATTAGAATGAATATGTTGTGTCTTCATAATTAATACCACCTCCTAATATGTTAGGAGCATAAGCTGTTCCGTAAGTTGTGTCAGTAAATGTATTTGCTAATCTAAAACCTACTGCACAATTATCAACCAAACCAAAATTAAGTACATCTTGTGCTGTCCCCGTATTGGATAATATTTGTAAAGGTGCTAAACCATTTGCTACTTTAAAGTAAGGTTGTCCTAATATTACAACTTTTCCTCCACTTGCAGTTTTTCTTATAAGTCCTGACTTACTATCTGCAAGTTGACATTCTAATTGACTTCCTGCATTTAAAATTAATGTACCTGTTGAAACTGCTATTGTTGGTGTATTAGCAGCTGATTCACCAGCACCTCTTGCTAAGTTTATATAAGCAAAGTTTTTAAAAGTTCCTGTTATTGTAGATATATCCTGAATAGTCATATTACCTTCATTAATGAGTGTTCCAGCTACTGTACCTATATAACCTCTAAAATAACCTTTATTATATAATGTACATCCTACTCCAATTGTATAAGTACTTACACCATTAATCATATATCTAGTATCTAATACAATTAATTCAGCTGTTCCTGATAATGTTGCTGAAAACGTATTCCCAACATCTGAAGCACCTCTAATTGTACCTTTTGATGAACTACTTCCTGTATATATACCCATCATTTCATTTACAACAATATTTCCTAATGCAGCATTATTTACAACATTTCCTCTCATTTGACCATTTATAATTACATGACCTGAATTAGTGAAAGTAGTAACTTGAATATTACCATTATAAATAGAAGGAACAGCACCTGTACCACCACCACTATTAGTTAATGTAGTACCAAATATATTTCCATTAAAAACACCATATGCTAATGCCATTGAACCTACTATAACTGCATTACTAATAATTGTAGCACCTTGAGTATTATTGATAATATTAACTGATGATGGAGATTGAATTTTACCAAAAACATTAAATGTGCAATATCTTATTAAAAATCCTTGCAATAAACTATAAAAATATCCACTTACAGTTATAGTTCCAATGCTTTCAAAATTTGCAATTGAACCAAAAGCACAAATATAATTTGGACACTCCAATGCAAAGTTATTAAATTTATATACTCCATTTTGCTGTAATTCTATTGAATACCCTGTACCTATTGAGTAAAAATAAAAAGGTTTAAAAATAAAATCAGCGGAACTACCTGAATAACTACTATTAAATAAAAATCTTGAAGATGCACTTGTCCCATTCCAATTTCCTCCAATTACACTAAATGGTACTAACTGTGAAGTACTTAAAGTAAACAAATTAAATGCTCCCCAACTTATTGTTGAATTAAGACAATTAAATGTAAATCCTTGTTTTTGCCAATTTCCTGTTGCAACAAAATCTCCATTTAACATAATTAAATAAGGTGTCCACCAAGTTGCAGTTATTGTAGCACCTGCTGTACACACTTGACTTAATACAATTGTATTAGACGTTTTACTTACAACTATTGTGTTATAAGGTATTCCTGTTCCTGTAATAAATTGTCCTATAACTATATTAGCTGTTGAACTTACTGCTGTTAATGTAGCACTTGCATTTGTTGTAGTTGCCGTTACTGTTCCTGTGTTAGTTATATCAGATAATGCGTATTCAGGTGTTAAGTAAGGATTATTAATATTACCTCTACCTGTTGAATTAACTCCATTAAGTGAATCTACGTAAATTTTATTAGCTTGCGGAATACTTGTTGATAGTGTAGCCCATTGTGCCTTACCATCTGCTGTCATTGAAGTAAGAACTTTACCTACTCCTTCAGTACCATCTTGTAATTGTACTGAATAGTTTGAAGTAGCTAATATTGCACTAAATTTACCACCTACATTTTCAACACTTGTACCAGTTGCTTGTCCATAAACTCCAATATTTTGAGTTGTTGAACTTTGTGCTGTACCTCCTACACCATAATTAGTAGATGCACCTACTCCTTGATTTACTCCTGCAACACCAACTGCCCCATTAACTGTAGTATTACCATAAATGTTATAGTTCTCTCCAGGAGTTGTACTATATACAGCAAATTTATATGCTGATAATATTGAACCATTAACTGCTATATTAGCACCATCATCTTGAGTTTGACTATTACCTATAGTTCCAGTTCCAGTAAATTTAGATAAATAATTAGTAGTACCACTTCCTCCTACTTTAGCATTAAATACTGCAAAGTCTGAAGATGATAAATATCCATCTGCTATTGCTGATGATTGTGCCATACTAATAGCTGGTGTTATACCTCCTGAAGATACTACTGGAGCTGTTCCTGTTACAGATGTAACTGCTGATGGATTATATGTTGGATTTAAAGTAGTTGTTGCTACTGAGTAATGCTGAGATCCTTCTGTCCTAAATGTAACGGTTTGAGATACACCAGTAGTATTTTCCATTGAAATCCTTACTACTAATCTATCTGTTGTAAGTAAAGTAGTTGCAGGAAATACACCATCAGAAAGATACATTGTAGTTACTGTAGCCATATTAGTTACTACAATAGGATCTGAAGTAAATAGTAATGTTTCAATACCACCTAAATCTCTTTTCCAAACAGTAGGTCTAATTATCCAATTTTGTCCTGCAATAGCAGCATTAAAATGTAAATAAAGAGACCATAGTCCAGCTGCTATTTGAGTAGACCCTGGTACTCCTACTGGAGTTTGATATTCTGCAATAACTGATGTTACTCCTCCTGCTACTGTTAGTGGAACTAATTGTTCTGCTGCTGTAGTTACTATAGAAGAAAATTCTTTATAAGGAGCTTGTGTAACTGTTTGATTTAAATAATAAGTTATAGCACCTACACCACCACCTATTGTAACAGTAACATCATCTCCTATTGTAGATGCAACTACACCTGCTCCTACAAAATCAATACTATTAACATCTTTAGTTAATATTGCAGATTCCTCTAGTATTGTAATTCTTTTCTTTATGTTTATATCTGTACTCATTAGTATACTTTTTGTAATGTAAAGTTATATGATCGAATAGTATTGCCTGCATTACCTGTATTAAATTGAGCAGTAATAACTAATTCATTATTCACTGTTGTATCAAATGTAGTAGCATTAATAGTACTTAATACAAATCCTTCAAATTGAGTTCCTCCATTTCTAATATATGAAAATAAACCACCTGATGAAATTGATGCAACACCTGCTCCTCCTAATGTTCTAACTGTAAAGTATAAATTTAATATCCAAGATTTATTAGTTGCTGCAGCTAGTGACACTATACCTGTATCAGCAAGAATTGCACCTGCTACTGTTTTTACATGAATATGTATTGTTGCTGAACTTACACATGAAATTATTCCATCTAATGCTGCAGTAAAAGAATCACCAATTGAAAAAGCATTTGCAGGAACTGATAAAGTGCCTACTCCTGCACCTATTATACTTTGTTCTGCAATACCTGTTACATTTGGTCCAGTTACTGTTTGAGCATATAAACCATAACTTGTAGATGGAATATTTCCAGGAATATCTACTGTAGCTGCACCTCCTACATTACTTACAGTAACACCAGATCCGGTAAAATTTATAATGTCATTAGAAAGTACAGTTGTACCTTCATCTTGTACAATTGTTTTTGTAGAGATTTGAGTACTCATATGTATTATGAATTATATGTAATAAGTAATTCAGTACCTGTTCCATCAAATGTAAATGTAGAAGCAGCATAAGAATTATTAATACCATCAGCTCCAAAATTTACTGATTCACCTGGTTTAATTGTATCACCTAAGAAAGTTCCATTACCTGTTCCTACATTTGCTATAGAAAAGCTATATGTTACTGCAGCTATTGTACCTGATGTAGTTGTTCTAAAATAAACTGGAGTTCTAGTAACAGCTGTTGTATTACTTACTAACTGAGATACATTTGAATCAATATTATTTAATGTAGTTTCTGTAGCTAGTCCTGTTGTATTAGTTACTATTTGAGCTAAGTAAGAATTAGGATTGATATAGGTAAGCGGTGCAACTGGTGTACCTGGAGTATTTGTTCCTGCTAAATAATAAACTGGTGGATCAAATGTTCCCGTACCTGTATTATAAATTCTTATTTCTAACCAAGTAACATCATTAGCATCAATAACTAAGGCTGCTTCATATTCAGTTCCTGCTTGTATAGCTGCAAGTATTTGAGTTAAAATTATATTAGTAGCTGGGCCACCGCCACCACCTGGTATTCCTGCTATTGCATTAACAACTGATTCTTGTCCTATTAGCATTTTTAATTGCCAGGGCATATTGGTACCTTTACCACCGTATGTTTTTAAATTTCCTACAGACATAATAATTTGATTTTATATATAATAATATACGTAAAAGATTCTAGATATACAAATATAAAAAAGAAAAGCCACATTACTGTGACTCTTGCTTTTAATTTTCTTGAACTAGTTGAGGTTCTGCAAATAAAACTCCTAATGCTTGTGTTATCATAGCTGCATCTTGTAAACTAAATGCTCCTTTAAGGAATGCTTGATTTAAAGCTTGTTCAATTACTTGTTTAGCTTCTTCTGATTTCATATTTTTTGTAATTCAGTTACTTGTTTTTTAGTAAGTCCTCCAACAAACCATTCTTTAGCCATCATAATACGGATGTGTCCCTCATTACGTGTTATTGTTGCAGCTTCTTCTTCAGTTAAAGTTTCTTTAGCTTTTAATTCTGCTAATAATGCAACACTATCATATGCTGCTGATACTGATTGTGCAATTTGTTCTGCTGTTAATTCTAATTCCATGATTTTATTTTTTATAAAGTTAATATATTTATTTTTATTACGCTAATAATATTTTTCTTGCTACTCCATTAATAACTACATTCCATACTTGAGAAGATGCGTTTACTTCTACTGTTACTGCTCCTGCATTTACTGCTGGAGTACCAACTACAAATTGATTATTTGCAGTTGCTGCAGCAGAACTTCCTAATATAACTGAACCACTAAAATTTCCACTTTGCGTATTATATCCTAAAGCTGAATTGCTATCTCCTGTTGTATTATTTCTTAATGATTGAAAACCTATAGAAGTATTATTACCACCTGTTGTATTGCTGTATAATGCATCATTACCAGTAGCTGTATTTTGAAAACCTGTAGTATTTGTATTTAAAGCATATGTACCAGTTGCAACATTATTAATACCTGTTGTATTATATAATAAACTTCCTACTCCTATAGCAGTATTTTGATAACCCGTTGTATTTTCTTGTAAAGCACCAACACCTATTGCAGTGTTTTCACTAGCTGTTGTATTATGATATAATGCATAAGTTCCAAAAGCTACATTATTATTACCAGTAGTATTTAATCTCAATGATCCTACTCCAACTGCAGTTACTTGAATTCCAACCGTATTACTTTGTAAAGCATTAGAACCTACAGCTGTATTATTATCTGTTGTATTAGCATATAAAGCATTATATCCCAATGCTGTATTTCCATTACCTATAGTATTAGTATATAATGCAAAAGAACCCGTTGCAATATTATTACTTCCAGTTGTATTAGCAAATAATGAATTATAACCTACAGTTACATTATCAATACCTATAGTGTTATTATACAATGCTTGTGAACCAATTCCAACATTTTGTTGACCTGTAGTATTAAAATATAATGTTTTATAACCAACTGCAGTATTATTAATTCCAGTTAAATTAAGTAGCATTGAATCTCTACCTACTGAAGTATTTGCATTACCAGTTGTATTTCCTTGCAATGATCTGTATCCAACCGCTGTATTATCATTACCTGTTGTATTTAGTGCTAATGCTTGAGAACCTAAAGCTGAATTTTGTGTACCTATACTATTTAATCTTAATGCACTTACACCAATACCAGTATTATGATTACCTGTAGTATTACTTAGTAATGCTTGAAAACCAAGTGCAGAATTATAAAGACCTGATGTATTAGCTTTCAATGCTGCTGAACCTACGGCAACTAAACTATTACCTGTAGTATTATCTTGTAAAGCCGAATAACCTACTGCTACATTATTATATCCAGTAGTATTATTAAGTAATGCAATACTTCCAACTGCAACATTAGTACCTCCAGTTGTATTAGCAAATAATGTTTGACGTCCTATTGCTGTATTATCTGAACCTATTGTATTATTTCTTAATGAATTGTGACCAAAAGCAGCATTATTAGACCCAGTTGTATTATTTCTTAATGCTGTTATTCCTATTGCAGTATTATAATTTGCAGTAGTATTAAATACTAATGCACTATCTCCTATTGCTATATTTTCTATACCAGTTATGTTATAATATAAAGCATTATAACCAATACCTACATTAGATATACCACCATCATTAGTATATAAAGCATTGTTACCAAGTGCAACATTTTTAGTACCCGTTGTATTGTTTAATAAAGTCTGATATCCAATAGCAGTATTTGAACTACCTGTTGTATTAATACTTAAAGCACCATCACCATAAGAAGTATTTGTAGCAATATTACCTTGACCATTATTCCATAATGTTAAGTCAGTAGCATTAGTTTCTACCCATGGTGGCAATGTACTACCAGCATAATTAGGAATATTTAATACTGTACCAATTAATGTTGATACTCCTGATGTACCTGTTGTAGTTAAAGTAAAAGGAAATGGTAATAAAGGAGCAATACTATTAGCTAAATTAGTTGCAGTAATTAATGCTGGCTCATAATGTCCATCAAAGTTTGGATTTCTAACACCAATGGTAAATAAATCACTTGCTTCTAAAAGTGTTTTTATTTTCCCTGCTTTAATCAGTGGAGAAAAATTAGTTAAATTATTTAACATGATATTTATTTTTAGTTTAATGTAAAAATACCACAAACATATTATATCTGTGGTATTTATATTTTTTTATTTTTTTTTAATTACGGTACTATTGGTGCAGGTACTTTTGTAGTTTTAATATCACCTGATATACTATCACGGAAATATACTCCTAATCCATATTCATTATATACATCAGTATTATTATATGGATTAACAAAAAAATCATATATTGCAGTTAATGCTACTGCTTTTTCATCTAATGATACTGAGTTATTCATCAATACTGATGCGTATACTTTAATATCTGCTTCTCTTAATGCTATTGGTGCTGCCATTTTATTTATTTTTTATAGTTAATTAATTTATTTATGCTTTATCTTTTTTAATATATTCACTTTGTTTTTTTTTAAAATTTTCCATAGTTTTTTTTGTCACATCTGTTCCATACTTTTTTATTAAAAAAGCGGTTACTCTATTTTCTTTTTCCATAATTTTTAAGTTTTATTAATTAATAAATTCTACTGTTTCATCTTCAGGTATTGCTATTGTAAAGTCAATATTTACTTGAGCTTTAAATGGAGCAGCTGCTGCCATTACTAAAGTATACCAATGATCTTGTATAGTACTAATTGTATTATCATCTGCTATAAGAGCATTTGTTGTTGAAATTAAATTACCTGCATTATTAGCTACTAAAACATTAACGTTCATTGCAGAAGCAACAGTGTCATATATATTAGTATTTTCTGCTAAGATTACTGTATCTTCTCTTACTCTAAATGAAGTATTAGAACCTGAAACAACTCCAATAAGAAGAGCATATGAACTTGAACCTGCAAGGTCAGCAATACCTTGTATTCTATATCTTTTAAGTACAGTACCATTTTGTTTAGTTATTGTACCACCTATTGCAGTCATAGTAGCTTGAACGTTTGGTTCAATTGAACCTTGTACAAAGGTTACTGAAGGATCTGAAACTACAGCAGCAAAGTCAGCAACTGAAATAGTACCAGCTAAGTAGTCATCATCTCTACGTCCATCTTTAAGACCTAATGGTATTACTGTTTTAGTAGTATCAACAGTACTTACTATTCTCTTACCTTTAATCCAACTTATAAAATTTAATATATCCATGTTATTTATTTTTTATTTTTATTTATCAATTAATTGTGTATAGTTCATAATATACATACAATGCACCATTCCAGTTATTAACTCCAGCTATTGCAGGATTTGCATTATAAAAATTAAAATCTAATCCAGTTGTAGCTCCTGTAGCAATTAAGTGTGGAATAGCATTGTCAGTTATAGTGTTTTTGTAATATACAGAATACTGTACATATATATTATCTCTATTGGCTAAAGTAAGATCTAAATCTAAATTATCAATTGTAAAAGATACTGAAGTAGCATAAGCTGGATTAGGAGTTAAAGGAGCAGATGATCCCATATTAAGAATATCAATAATACCACGAGGAGTATCTACTGTTACAGTACCAGTAATTGCCATGTCTAACTCATAATGTTTAGTATTACCAATATTACCTGCTGTTACTGCATCATTTAATGTCATTGCTACTGTAAGATATTTGTCATCTCTTTTTGTTGACGGTGTACCTACAGCAATTAAAGATCCATCTGGAGGTGTAGTAGTTACACGCTTTGCTTTGATCCAGGAAATAAAATTTAAAATGTCCATGATTATTTTTTTTATATATATATACTATAATATACAAAATAATTATATAAAAAACAAAATCCCAGAAAATTAATCTGGGATTTCCTTACCTAGCTAGTCGAATAAATAGTCTAATACTGAGAATAATAGTTTAGCTAGTGCAATATATAAATAATATTTTAATCAGATATACTTTTTTAATTTTTTATTTCTAATTTTTTTTGCCTTATGTATACTTTTTCTAGCAGAGCTTCTTGTACTAACCATTTTATTTTTAACTCTCAGGTCTTCCTTGAATACAATCTTACTACGCATTGCCATATCATCATTGTGACTCCCTCCTTGATTATAGTTAGGACCAACTGATGCACATGAATACAATAATAATATCAAAAGCCATTTCATTTCTTTAACTCAGCTATTCTTCTTTTTAAATATACTTCAGCTTTTTCCAGATCCTCTAACTCTTTAGCAGCATCTTTCTTTCCAGCACGTGCCAGATACTTAATTACATTACCTAAGTAAAAATCTTTATCAAGTCCCCAAGCTTCAAGCACGTTGAATACTTCATATACATTTCCATCACAACCATAGTGAGCTGGTCTTAATGGAGAAGCTTTAGCAGTACAATCTGGTACTGTAACTGCTGTAGGTTTTGTTCCTGCAAAAGGATCTCTTCCTACATAAGGACTTGCTTCAGTTTTTCTGATATAATCTTTATACATTTCTTGGTTTTTATTATACATTTCAGCCATAATCTTTAAACTTTTTTTATATGTATTAGATGTTTCAGGTTTTCCTACCATCCTTTTATAATCATCACAAATTAAAGAACTCATCTTACCAAACAATTGCAATATCATATTCACTTACCATCAACTTAATACCTCCATCAACTTCAAGAGCCTCTGCATTCTTGATAGCATTAACACCAATGTAAACTACATCACCTGCTTCTAAAGTTTTAACTTCTTCACCAACTGCATACACTGTTAACTTGGTCCATTTCTTCATGTCCTCAGCATCCATGTGTGCTTTGTCAGCTTCACTTAATTCAATCACAGATTCTTTTCTTTCTGGCTGACTGATTAATACTCTACGTCCCTTAAGACTTTTAATTGCTTTACTCATAATACTATGTTTTAATTATCCAGTAAAGATAATAAATTTATTAAACAATTAAAGTTTAAACAAAAAAATAAGTCTAGAATTTTACATCTAGACTTACCCTGATAACCAATCAAAACAATAACCATTATAAATCGCAAAACAATAATGATATCACAAATATAAGTATTATTCAAATACCTTATACATTCTATTAAATTTTTTTTCTGGCATGAGTGAATATGTACCGGCCCAATCCTGTATCACATAGTCCCCCGGTACTAATCTAATTTCACCATTATCAGTAGTGAGAAAAAAGCTATCAAATTTATGATTGATATAATTAATATGTCCCTCAAAATTCTCATATCCGGAAATCTTAATAGCACATTCCTCTGTACCATCATACTGTATAGCCTCAATACTCTTAGGCCTTTCTCTATATAACTGCATAACAAATAATTTTTACAAATATAATAATAAAAACAAAACCTCCAGATTACTCCAGAGGTTTCCTTACCTAACAAATTATGAAATGTTTTTTTACCAATACAAATATATAATAAAAACCCCAGGTAGTAATTCTTGATCAGAGAAACTTTCCTGGGGGTAGTAAAGTTATAGACATTGTCCTTTCCCTTACTAAGAAGTCCAAACCTGGGACGCTGATCTTACGGGAAGCGTGTCTGGCACCTAATACAAATATAAAACAATTCCCCCGGAATACACCTTACCTATAATAAATAAATACGGAGATGGATTTATTATGTGTAGGAGGATGTAGTGGACCCTAGCTCTGAAGCCCCCGGCCTCCGTCCAAAACCATGGGTCCCCCATACCTTTGTACAAAGACCTAAGGAGCTCTGCACAGAACTGCGCAAACTTTTACCTCTGGCAAAAAGTTACTCAGCTCTGCTTGCTCTCCTTGAGCTTTGCATCCTGCATCCTGCTGCTAGCAGTCAACAGTCTGTCTACTAACCCTGAGGACAACTTGAATTTAAAAAATTAAAGTTATGAAAATACTTATTAGTACTGCACCGTTCAGCAAAAATGCTGAAGCTACATACGTAAACGTAGTAAATGGCAAAGTGAAAAACTTTGTCATTAACAGCAAATATGCTCACGGTGTGGGCATACCTGCTGGGACATTTGCTATGGTGGAATACACCACAACAAAGTCAGAATGTGAAATGTATGATAACATACAACTCACATTGATCTGCAAGTTCACTGCAAGTGAATTTGCTAAGCTAGTGCTTGATGAGTAAAAACTCATCAGGCATTAGCCTTTTTTTTCCTGTTGTAAACTTGAATAGCTTATGCATACAGTGTACACATATGCTGATGTCATGTTCCCTCTTT
>Ga0208226_1000290_pt1 | contig 14606 bp, 15 predicted proteins | sample LakMenE18May11ns_FD_150713 | JGI IMG/M metagenome (GOLD analysis project Ga0208226, IMG submission 150713) | Freshwater microbial communities from Lake Mendota, WI - 18MAY2011 deep hole epilimnion ns (SPAdes) | ecosystem: Environmental > Aquatic > Freshwater > Lake > Epilimnion/Euphotic zone ... | reverse complement strand
CGGTTCTACAGACTTCTCTCATCTACGAAAATACCGCTCGTCTATCTCAGATGGGTTCGGACTACTTCTCTCTCGTCAATCCTTGGTACCATGCTCCTTCTATTCCGGAGAGAACTGGTTTCCACTGCTATTCTTACTCTCTCGACTTCTATTGCCTCGATCCCATGGGTTCTACCAACTATGGTAAATTGACCAATGTATCCATTCGTCCGGAAGCTTCTGCCGCAGCGATTAATGTATCAAAGGCTGTTCCTGTAGTTACCGATGCTGGTGTTCTTGCTGGTAACCTGTTCACCCAGAACTTTGACTTCATTGTCACTGTTGTCAACAATAACATCATCCGAGTATCCGGCGGTGCTCTCGGTTTCCCCGTCCTCTAAACGATTTCATTCGTTCTTCGTTCTTCGTACTTCTATCTTATATACAATGTTATATATAAGATACAATCACATATTTTACAAATTGAATTTATACTCGATTTTAATAAATGAGTAACATAATATCAATGTTAAACTCAATTATTAGTGACATTAAAAGTATTGAATTATTTGACAATGATTCAAACTGGATTATCGATATGATTCCAACATTATCAACTTACAACTGTATTCGAGCTTATATCTCCGGTTCTAAACTAAACAAGATTTTAAAAAAAACAAACTTAATTCAAACTCTTTTTTATAAGATTATTATTTATATCGATGATTTATCCATTAGAGAAATTTCTCCCTATAGTTTAAATATAATATATTTTGATACTGAAAAACAACTTGAAAAAAATATAGATATTTTAAACTTATGTTCACTCCTAAAATCATATACTGTAATTAAAGACTCGATAGAGATTGAGAATATGATGTATTCAAAATTATAACTAACCGAAATACAATTAAAAATCGATATCTTTAAACTCTAGATTAGTAAAGATTAAATATTAATTTAAAATCAAGGTGATTTTAAATTAGATAATGAATTATAAAATTAAAATAGTTTATGACTATCCAAAGGAGGATGAATTAAATCAGATCAGGCAACGAGAGTTTTTGTTTCGAGGTAAATTGATATTACCTGGTGATAGGTTCTCTCAAAACGAGATAAAAAAGATTATGAATCAGTTTGATTATATTAAAAAAGCTAATATTGTCGAACGAACTATTATAGAAAAACCAATGATTTTTGAACCTCTTTGCAATCAAGAATTAACTTTAGAAAAAGAAAAAAAATTATTGATTTTTGAAGCTCTTTGCAATCGAGAATTAACTTTAGAAAAAAAATCAATAATTTTTGAAGCTCTTTGCAATCGAGAATTAACTTTAGAAAAAAAAATATTGATTTGTGAACGAGAATTAACTTTAGAAAAAGAAAAAAAATTATTGATTTTTGAAGCTCTTTGCAATCGAGAATTAACTTTAGAAGAATTACAAGAATTTGTTACAAAATTAAAAAGATGTGGTTTCAGTTCAAATTCAATAGTCAGCTTTATTAATATAAAATGTAAACCTAATATCTACATCCATCAAATCAGTTTTGAAAGTGGCATGCCTATTCATTATAAATTCTGTGGTGTTAGAAAAAAACTTAAATCTACATACAGTTCTTATGTTCTATATGAAGATTTCAAGACTAAGGGTGAAACTAAGGGTGAAACTAAGGGTGAAACTAAGGGTGAAACTAAGGGTGAAACTAAGGGTGAAACTAAGGGTGAAACTAATGTTGAAACTAAGGGTGAAACTAAGGTTGAAACTAAGGTTAAGAATAAAAGAGATGTTAAGAAAGAGGTTAAACCTAAACTACAAAAATGCATTAGTTGTGGAGGAAAAGGAATTGGACTTGTTAATGAAAGCGGGTTTTGCGACCATTGCACCCGAACAAAAAACAAGTTAAAATTATACAGTTGTTCAATCTGTAATAAAAAGTTTTCTACAAATATCGCACAAGATATGCACTTAAAAATGAAACACTTAGAATGTGAATCTTGTGGTTCTTTTGGAATTGAAAAAGAAGGAGGTTTATGTAAATATTGCATCGATGATGCAATCGTGTATAAATAAAATTTTGAATTACTGGCTAACTCAAAATTTAAACTCATTTGAGTATAACTCTAGAGCAATCTTTTATGTTTGTATAAGTGATTAAATAATTTATATTCGTGATTATTAAAATTTCCAGTTGCAAATGTCCCTTGATTTGATTGTAAATCAGTTTTATAATAGATTACTTGTTGTTCCATATAATTAAATAAATCTAATAATTTTCTTCCTATATTCAGTATCTTTTCTTCGTTTGAAGATTCGTTACAATAAATGATGATAATCATCCCACTTAAACTACTTGCCCTTGGATTTTTAAATAGTGTTGAACATTTGATGGAGCTAACACCAACCAGTCTATTTTCTCTATATAATTTTTTAGCAAGAATCCATTTTTCATCCATGAATTTAAGTGGATAAAATAACATCCATTTACCAGTATCGTAACCGCATGCACTTGTTTTTCTTTCATAAAGCCAAGGGTTATCTTCAACACAAGACGGTAATAAATCGGTATTAATATAATCATCAATAGATTTACTCTTCGTTTCACTCATATGTTTTCCATCATCACTTATAAATTCGGCTTTATAGTCACACTTCAAGCCTGATAGTTTAACTTCTTCGCAAGTAAGTTGTTTAGACATTTTAACTATTGTATTTTATTTATCTTAAATTCAATTTAGATTCAATTTAGATTCAATTTAGATTCAATTTAGATTCAATTTAGATTCAATTTAGATTCAATTTAGATTCAATTTAGATTCTAAATAAAGTTGTAATATCAAACTATATTATAACTCAAAAGAAACAACATTTATTATCTCCAATCGCAAGCTTATTGATATTTGTATTCCCTTTGGTTGCTGATACCACAGCTTCGATCACATTAGGAACAACCACATTTACAATTAACTTTAAAGCTATTTTTGTTTCAGGTGTTAGATTTGGAGCATCATCTAACAGTTTACTTATAACCTCAACTACAACTGCTTTTTTCTCGAATCCGGAGAGGTTGTTATTCTTCTCAACTAGATTCATCACTCTCATGACATAATCGATTACATTATTTTCGTTAAGGCTATACTGGTTGAAGCTTAATTTAAGCTGATTAACAAGACCGATTATAAGTTCGGACATATCATTAACCTTGTTTTCCATTTATATTAAAGAGTTTGATTTTTAAATTTCTATTTAGATAAAACATATACAGTTGATGGTACAGGATAAAAATAAGGTTTATCTGCAAAAGGAAAATACCACCGTGGTATTCTCTTTGTATTTTGAACATGCAAATTCAAATCATGAAACACATCTAACCATTCATCATTTGTTTTAAAACATTGTATACAATGACCCCATTCTGATTGAGCATGAATTTCAACAAACCAATAATCCAAACTGATTTCAGGTGTATTTTCAATTACCAAAATGTACTTACCAACCCTTTTAATCTCTTTTAGCAAGTCATACCAATTGGGCACATGATGCAACACAAAACTACATAAAACAATATCAAATGAATTATCATCATAAGGTATTGTTTTACCATCGTATATTTCTGGTCTCTTACATATAGATTTGTCTATTACATCTAACGAAGTCACTTGATATCCCATCGATTCCAATATAGTCGAATTACAACATGCACCGCAACCTAAATCCAATATTCGATTGTAGGTTTTATTATTAAAGTGTTCCCGAAAAATATTGATTATACGGTTGCTTTTGTTCTGATTATAAACAACTACTAAAATAATAACTAAAATAATAACTGATAAGACAATTATCTTTTTCATTTATTATCGTAAAGAATAAAACTTATTTTCAATTGAACATAAGTTTAAATAATCACTCTACATCTCTTTTCTCATTTGTAGCAACTTATTAAAGTCGGCTTTGAGTTCAATCATACCAGTTCCGATATTAGCCCTTTTCCCACATATGATAGCTGATGATACACCCTCTGTCGGTTCAATTGTACCTGAAGCACCAGCATTCAGAAAGTTATCAAGTGACTCCTCAAAGCTTGCTTTTCCCATAGGACCACACTCATCCTTTTTCAATGTATATCTTGTAATCGATGCTATAGAACCTCCATGAAGCATTCTATCGACAAGTAACTTGTTATGACAAGTATTTATTCCTTCCATAATGGTTGAAAGTTCTTCAATTAGAAACTCCTTTACGGCTTCAATTCCAAGGACTTCGTATATATCCCATATGTTGTTTGATAAGGTTCTCGTTGAATCGATATTATCGAGCGAGAGTAACTTCTTGTATGCATTTATCTTATTTGTGCCTTTGCCCGGTATAGCATTCGTTTCGACAAGCCACTCCTTTGTTTTTTCATCTTGAGAATAAAATATCTCCTCAATTCCAAGAACACCACATATATGAATCTCAGAAATTGTTGTAATAACACATTCTTCAAGGTAAATTTCAACTTCATTTTCAGGATTAATAAACATTATTCTATCTTCCGGCAATGTAATATCTGTAGTATCAACGAATATATGAATTTCTCCTACTTGACAAGGGGAGAATACACAATGTAGGTCAGCAAACTCGTTACTGATTACATTTGTGATTTTTTCTAAAGTCAGCTTATTTTCAAACAGCTTATTCATATTAAACTTAACGATAATACAATGTGGAAATCGGGTAAAATCATCATTGTAAAACACCTTATATATATCATACCAATCTTCCGGTTCTTTATTATATCCAACTGTAATTGAAGTTGTAATATCAATTAAACGAAGTCCTGTAATTGTATGACCAACTACATCCCGTAGGTTTTCAATTGAATCTCGACCCTCATTAAAGTAGATTTTATGATTGACCATTCTTGGATTCTTAGTTGCATTTATCAACTCTTGAAATCTAGGAACACCTGTAGTCATAGTCTTGTTCGATATACCAGCAGAATGAAATGTATTAAGACATGTTTGAGTCTGTTTTTCACCGATACTTTGAGCACATATAATACCAACACTTTCACCTGCTTGAACAAGAGAATTAAAATAAGTCTTTTCAATATCTTGTTTAAGCTGTGGAATGATTTCGCTGTATATGGATTGTCCTCTGAGTTGTTTTCGAAATCGTTCCTTGTTGTTTTCTACAATAGCCATAGCACTATCAAGTGGAATACCAACTTGAGGGCGAATAAAATCAATAATAAATTCAATCTCTTCTTCTTTTATCAATCGTAAATGAGTCATTTAATATCCTAATTCGGTTTAGCAACTAATTTTTATTTCATTTTTATAATAAATGAAATGGTATCTGATAGTTCTGATGATACTAATTATTGTATTCAGTTTATTTTTTATCCTGAAACGAGAATACTTTATTATTAATTTAGGATTGCAGAAAATAATAGATAATGAAGTGACAATTGATAGAATATTGAAAACGAGTTTAAAACCAGTTGAATCTGCCCTTTATAATAACCAATCAGTTCAACTTCCTTCTTTCTTCTTTTACAAACCTACTCTTCTAAATGTAAACGAAGACCAAGGAGTATGCGGATCATGTTGGGCTTTTGCTTCATGTAATGTTTTATCTGACAGAGCAACCATATTTACTAATGGTGTATTTCGAAAACGATTGAGTGTTCAACAGATTATCAGTTGCATTAAAGATGGTTGTAACGGAGGTAATCCAGAAAATGTATTCAAATGGGGTCTTTCCAATAAAATCTATACTGAAAATAATTTTCAATATTTACAAGAACAAATAAATGATATTAAGACAAATTGCAGTTCATTTATAGACGGACAAAAAGAATCTTTTAATGTTTTACAAGATAGTATCAAATCACTTACCCAGTTTATTCCAAATGGAAAGTCAGACGATAAAACACTTCAAAATAATATAAACAATATGAAACTGGAACTGTATTTGAACGGTCCGTTTTATGCTACTATTGATATATATCACGATTTTATCAACTTTTCAGGTGATGGTGTTTACCAATACGATAAAAAAGGTGTTTCTCAAGGCGGTCATGCTATTGAAGTGATTGGATATTGTAATAATGGTGTAGATAAGAGATACAATGTTGGATACTGGATATGTAGAAATTCGTGGTCAAAAGACTGGCCTCGACAAACAAACGATAAAGGTTATTTTGCTATTATTATGGGAAGAAATGAATGTGGTATAGAATCAAGGTGTTGTAAAGCTGATTTAGATATTATAACTCAGGAGAGACCAAATCGAGCTACATTTGCCTATTCTAATATTGATGAGTTTTATAAAGATATTCCTCCAGATTGTTCGTTTAATACAAATAAAGAATTGTAATACATTTTAGGAATTTGAAAGTATTACAATTCAAAATATGAATATTGTCTTAAACATCAGGACCCCATCTAGAACTCCATCTGTTTTGATTCAATTTTTGAATTTGTCTCGATAATATATCTTCTCTTGTTTCATTACTATCTTCAATCCAAGATAAACTGTAATCAAACGACTTCCTACCAGTAATCTTATTTGTATCCTTATTCGGATGTCTTATGTATTGTGGTCTCATTCCACCCATTGGGTCTTTATACATGACTGAAGTCGTATTAAAATCAGAGGAAAATACAGGTGAATAAAAAGGTTCTTCATTTCGTTTATCAACATAATACAATATATCTCCTCCTTCTATATCTTTATAATTTTTAAAACCTGTCTTGTGTTGTTTAAACGAATCATCAGTATATATTCTATCTAATTCATTAAGGTCAAGTCCGGAATCTCTAAAAGGAACATCTACAAGAGTATACTGACCATCATGCATGTTTGACTTTACAGAACCATCTGGAGTTGAAGTGATAAAAACACACTTGCCGTCCACTTTAATTCTATCAAATTTGTTTGAGTACTTTGATTTTACGGATTGAGGATTTAGCATAGTGTAACCAGTTTTATTTTCTTGAATTTTTGAATAGTGAAAAGGCTTATTTGCATATCCTTGGTAATTATCTTCGAACTCACATAAGTTGCTTGGTTCGATTATTTCTGAATCATCCATATACTGCATTATTTATTATATTAAACTTAATTTTAGTTTATATTTAAATTGAAATATAAATAGTAAAACAAGAGTAGAATAAGAGTAGAATAAATGACAATTAAAGTATTAGTCTGTGGTGACCCTCATATTCAGGTTAACAATATCGCCGAAATCAATATATTTATGCAAAAACTAATGGAATCTGCAATTCAAAACAAACCTGACTTTTTCGTTTGTTTAGGTGATGTGCTTCATACTCATGAAAATGTTCATTCGATGGCTATGAATAAGGCTTACGAATTCATCAACAACATGCGACAAATTACAAAGACATTTGTCCTTGTAGGAAACCACGATGCATACAATAACCAAATCTTTCTTAACGATAACCATTGGATGAACGGAATGAAAGAATGGGATAATACTACAATAGTCGATAGAGTTATCAAATACGAAATCGATAATAAAAAATTTATATTTTCCCCTTATGTTCCACCTCAAAAGTTTGAAGAGGCACTCAACACGATTAATGAATCATACACCGATTCGACTTGTATTTTTGCTCATCAGGAATTTGCAGGTTGTAAGATGGGTGCAATCATATCTGTTGAAGGAGACAAATGGTCTCTTGATAATCCCCTTGTTATTTCCGGTCATATTCATTCTCGTCAGATACCACAACCGAACATTTACTATTCAGGTTCAGCCTTGCAACATGCTTTCGGAGAGAGCGAAAAAAACACGGTTGCTTACTTCAACTTTGAGGACGACGGTAACTATACATTTGACGAAATCAACTTGAATATGCCCCGTAAAAAAATAGTCTATATGGATGTTGAAGATATAGTGAATTACCAAATTCCAGATTCTCAGGATCAAATTAAACTGACTTTAAAAGGAAACTACGAACAGTTCAAAGCAATTAAAAAAACAAGAATATACAAAGAAATAGTTCAAAAAGGAATCAAGGTTGTTTTCAAACCGAAAAAGATTGAAAAGAATGTAGAAGAACTCAAAAGGGAACACAACGAAGAAGGTAATGATGAGGTTGAATCCGAAAAAAAAACACAATTGAACTTCATCTCTATTTTAGAGAAATTGGTTTTGAAAGAAGAAAACCAGTTTCTAAACGAAACTTACAAACTTATTGTAAATACAAAAGAAAATCAAGGACAAGGCAATTCAGAATAATATATGAAATTTTATATTGGTATCCAATATAAAACTTTATTAGTGACTTATTAATACATGTATGTGTAAATGATTACTTTACTTCCGTAACTCTTGTAAGCTGTGAGCAAAATTGCATCTTGAACCATATCTGCAGTTTCCCATATTGCCACATAACTTTGTCTTCAATCTTGAGTTGACTTGAGCAAATCCTTCCCTTGGTAGTGGCGGTTGAACATGTAGCGGTGCTTCCCTTGGTAGTGGCGGTTGAACATGTAGCGGTGCTTCCCTTGGTAGTGGCGGTTGTGCAGGTAGCGGTGCTTCAATTTCTAACGGCAGTTGAACTTCATCTGGAAAGTATTGATGAAAGTTGTTCCGTAAAGCAAATTGTTGACGAGTCTCATCAGAATGAACATACGGACAAGGCTCATCACCCCTATATTTCGAGCATATTCTCGATTTACATTGGGTCTCCCTCAACTCTCTGTATGTATGTGCAAAAGTACACTTTTCATCTCCAAATTTACATTTCAACTTCTTCTTGATGCTTTGACAAACCAATGTCTTGATAACCTTCTCGTCTGGTCTTACTGTAATTCTCCGTTGACGAAACATAATACCCTTCTCTTCATCTGTTCTCTTGTAATATCCATTTCTTTCAACTTTTATAGGCTCCACAAATGTCGGTCTCTGGTTAACCAATCCATTTCGTATGAAAAAATCCTTTCTTTTCTCGTTACCATGCACATTGAAACACCCTTCACCAACATTGATAAAATACCCATTGCGGTCATACACCGCATTATGGCATAAATGTTGGTCTCTACAAGTGAACAATGTCAGGTCGTGTAAGCTATGCAAAAAATTGCAATCTTTTCGAGAAATACAATTTATACCTTGAGGACACAACCTGTTTTTACGAGCTGGTGTACAGGCTAATGTCTCTTGGTAAGAGGAATCTTCGAGATCAATTTCCGAATATGCTATTTTCAGATTGTTCTGAACTGCATACTCTTTATCTTTCTCATTAAGAATGACGAAAATATCATCATCCGATTCATCCTCAATAGTCATATTAATAGTCATATCAATAATCTTTTCAATAGTATCCATGGTTTCCTAATTTTAACCTTTTCGTTCAGTTCAAAATCATTTTTTTTAAACTAGATTCAAATATAATTTAATTTAAATTATATTTATATTTATTACTTACACAAAAACTTATTGATAAACAGTTTTAATTTAGACTGCTGTGGTTGCATACACTTGATACAATCAATCTTTTTCACTCCTGTTATACTGATTACATGGCATTCTTTACAAAGTTCTTTATGAGTCAACAAGTATGTAGGCTTATAACAATTATTACAGTATCGTATTGCTTTGAAATCGACAAAAATTGATACGATAATATAAAACTCAATGAAATGTTCAGTAAAGTTTTCAACTGTAAAAGAATATTTTTTCTTGTTCTTAATTTCTTGATAATCATAGTTTTTCATCATACTCAACCTGAATATAAGTTCTTCTTTCTTTCTATTGTAAAAAACTGATACAACACCTGATATATATTTCTTCATAACAAAACAACTTATATTATCAATCATTACAGATGATATTGGGCAATGTTTAATATTCCAAGAAATGATATTATAACAATACAATGAACAGCATTTAGCAGATTCCAAATCATATTTAGTCTCTCCATCAATAGTGATATTCTTTATCTCAGCTTTTTCAAACTCCATGATACTGATTTTTAACTTGTATTCTTTATTTTTTTCAATTTGGTAAACAAAGAATCTTTTCGAGAGGAGTTGGTGCTTATATGGAATCTCGGGTTTCCTCAAAAAAAATGATTTTACGATTTTTAAGCAGGAGTAAGTTAGGAAACAAATACAATGAATCAAATCGCTTTTAAATCGACTATGACTATGACAATGACTATGAAAATGACTATGAATGATATCACCAACACCACCGGTGATTATGACTATTCTGCCTTCTGGAAAAACTTTTCATTTCATCAAGTTCCAACTGGTGAAAATTGGGAAGAGTTCTCCTTCTTCGAAATTTCGAGGAGAAGTAGAAACGAGTTCGGGCTGATTACACCGCCCATTATTATGCAAACAGCTTCTAAGGAAAGTGGATTTTTCCTCGCCGAAGATGCTAAACTCGCGATCAACAAACGGCTTTCTAAAGAATTCGCTATGAAATTACAAGAAATCCGTGAACAAAAATCGCGAGAGGATGCAGAAAAAGAAAAACTCGAACTTCAGGCATTTGTTGAGGCTCAAGAACTGAAAGCATTAGAGGCTAAGGCTAATTACAAGCCCGAACCTTTTAAGAGGAAGATTACTACTTTTTCTAGCACTTGTGCTGGTGGAACTAAAAAGTTCGATAGCAGTAGTAAATTTTTCTCGAAAGCTGTTGTTCCTCAAACGGAATCGTCCCAAGCCAAGAAGAAGATTAACGAAAAGAAGGTACTTGAAAGAGCTCGTGGTGAGTTTTTCAGGAAATCATCTCTCCTTTTCGACGACTCTTGGATAATGGAAATTGCAAAAGAACTTGGATATAAAGAACCATCTCATCATCTCCAAGAGATTCGACAGAAACTAAATGTTTCCTCTCTCGAAAAACCAAAAGTAGTAGAGCAGGAAGATGAGATTAAACAAATTGAAACAAATTCTCTAAGCGAAGAGCAAGTTGATGAACTAGCGAAAATTGAAAAGCAGGATGAAGAAGCAATTCAGAATCTCGCATTCTCTTTCGTTGATGTATTCGAGCTCGCTCAGAAGCAAAGGGATAAAGAGGCTAAAGATCTTCAACTCATGATCGCCCAAGAGGCTGAATCAAAACTCATGAACTTGGAAGTCTTAAGGGCTCAAGGCGAGACTGCAAATATGGGTTTTGCAGACCTTGAGTCGAAAGCTATCAGCGATGAAGACGACTATGGCTTTGTGTTGGTGGGAAAAAAGCCAATCGTCGAGGATGCTTTCCCGATTATATATGTTGGTAAACCTGTAAAGGTTGCCAAAAAGCTAGTTCGTGTTGTTGTTGTTCCCGTGGTGGTTCCTGTCGTTGTGGAAAGTCCTCTTATCAAAAAGAAGAAAAACCGCATCTGCAAGAGCTTACTTATGGAGAACCCAAAAACTTGTAATGGTGATTGTTGCTTCCTTCACAATTTAGATGACTTGGTCATCGATGATTGCAGATTCAAGAAATGTAATAAAGTCACTGAGGTTGCACCTGGAAAATATGTCAACATAGGTTTCGGATGTAAATTTCTCCATCGTTTTGGTGGGGAGACTCGTGATTCATACTTTAATCGTGAGGGATTTTTAGTACCTGAATGCAAGGTGGTAGAGACTAAGACTGAGAGTAAGGTCTATGTCGAAATCACCGAGGTTGAAAGTGAAGTCGAAACAGCTTTGTTTAATTCGTGGGGAGAGATTGAACAAGTTGTGAGACCAAAGCCTCAAATTCAAGTGGCAACATTCGAGTGCAATGCTTGGAGGGAGTCAAATCCTAAGATTTATGCACACCAAAATCAAGTTCATGAACATGAACATACACCTAAAGTGGTCGAAAAGGAAGAGATTGAAAGACTTTTAGTCCAAAAATCTAGATCCAAATTGAGTAAGACTCGTCTCTGTGAGAGTCTCTCAACTGGTAGTCCTTGTAGACATGGAGATAAGTGCAGATTTGCTCATTCGTTTGATGAACTTAACATCGCTGAGTGTCAACATGGGTCTCGTTGTGGATTCGTGAAGATTATTGGTGGAGTGTTTAGAAATTCCGAAGGCAAGTACTGTTCTTGTATCCATCCCGATGAATCTCGAGAGAACTACTGCTTGAGAAATGGGATGTCACTAAAGGTTAAGGCTAAAGCTAGGACCGATGCTAAAGTTGCGGCTAAAGTTGAGGCTAAAGTTGAGACTAAAGTTGAGGCTAAGGTCGATGCTAAAGTTGAGACTAAAGTTGAGACTAAAGTTGAGACTAAGGTCGAGTCCAAGCCTAATAAGCCTAAGACTGTGGGTAAGCTCAAGACTGTGATTTGTCACAGTGTTCTCAAAAGGGTTACCTGTTCTCGAAAAGTGTGCACCTTTGCACATAACGAGACTGAAATAAATCCCACTCCTTGTGGATTTCAAAATTGTAAGCTTGTTGATACATGTAACGGTGTTGTGATGAACATCGATTATTATAACAGATGCTTATACATCCATAATGGTGAGACCAAATCGAGCTTCTTTTACCGGTTAACACAGTAGGATCCAAATTAAATTGTAAGTAGAAAATTAAATTGTAAGTAAGGGGAAAAAATGGGAAAAACAAATTAATTGTAAGTAAGGGGAAAAAAATGGGAAAAAAAGAAAACAAAAAAATTAAATCTGAAAAGATTTAATTTTACTGTATTATATCAACTTGGCTTAAATTCAAACCACAATGTTGAATATGAATATAGACTCAAATAATCTATAATCATCTTGTTGTAAATAAGAAGGAAGAAAGTAAAGTCGAAGTTGTTATGATTAAGAAAACTTCGATAGATACAAAATCAAGCTGTAAACAAAAATTTTATTCTATATGGGTAACCATATAAAATCATATTATAATAGGCATTATAGTCAGCTTCTCTTTTCGATTGGTAATTACAACTATAGACACTGTTAAAATGATGCCACCAATCAAACATGAAGTTATTAAAACACCAATATACATATGTTTATTCATTTATATTAGTTTGTGTTCATAATTTTATTTTGAATTCACACTCAATTTAGTCTTAGTATCGTTTCATTCCATTTATAGAACATTACAACCATCCAGGTTTATATTGAAGGAATTTTTTAGAACCGGCTGCATGTCTTAGAGTTGCAAAAGAAGAACTCTTCCAGTCAAATCCAGATGCCTTTTCGCTCATGACATATATATCACCATGATTGATTTTCGGTATATCTATTCTTGGTCCAATTATCTTATGTCTGTAAAACCATTGGTAAGCTAACGGGATACTGTATCCAAGTCTAACAGCAAGTACTTTTTTCCGTTCAGTATCACCGTGCCAACCGATACCACAGATACTGATATCGTAATAGTAGTTACCCTCACCTGCAAGTTTAGTGGTTGACGGTCCAATATACTTTGGAAGGGAGAAATGAAGATATTTTGTTAGAGGGACATCGTCGTATTTAATAATTCTCCCTTTTTTATTATTGTAATCAGGTTCTTGTTCAGTTTCGTCAAAACAAAGGTTATGACGAGCTACTTTATTAACGACTCTTCCTTTCATGAATGCTTTTGTATCAAGGTTCAAATTAGCCTGTTCTTCAAACATATCGTCTGCACTATAACCAACTTCTTTTAACATATGAGATACTCCATTTCTTATCAATAGAACACCAGCCTCTTCTATATCTATATTATCAGGGTTATTCCAGTTCTCAAGTAATCTCTGTCTGAGATTAATGTATTCACAAACACATCCTTGACTTTCTAGTAGGATTTTAGCCTGTTGTAATTCATTTATAGAAAGACCATGTTCAGCCATCTTACCTATAATCTGCATACCTGCATGGTTTTCAGCTTGGTCTCCGAAAGTTATGGTGATTGCTGTTTTTTCTTTCGTTAGAATTGTCTTTTGAAGTAGAGTGAAGTTTCGTTTCAAAATGTAAATCTTATTATCAGTTATCAATTTGAACGATTGTTTAAGAAAAGGATGTTCGTATCCCCTTGAGAGAAGAACAGTACATAACCGAAGGAGAAAGTCTTTACTATCATCAGAAAGGTCCAATACAGATAAACTGGATTTCCCTTTACACATATCAACTATAAGTTGCTTATCCATTTATAATTAATTAGAAAGTAATTAATTATTAAGTTCACAAATTGAAATCATTTAGGTTGAATTGGATATCAATTTTGAGTTGTAATACCATATGGTATTATAACTTATATATAATTAGGTTAGGTTAGATTGTTTGGAAACAGTTTACTTGTCTGAATGCATACCACAATACTTCTTGTTTCCTTTGGCAATCTTATTACCACAAGGATACCCAGCATTTACTCCACTTTGCAGTATAGCTTTACAGGTTCCAGCTTCCTTCTTATCTTTGATTTTCTTCGGCTCCTTAGTCAGTTTGACTTTCTTGGTCTCTGTGATTTCGGTAGTTTCAATGGTTCCTTTGGTCTTTTTGACCACCTTTACCTTGAGTTGTACCTCAACTACTTCTGTCTTTGATTCTTGCTTCTTCGGAGCTTGAATTACTCTTTGACCAAAAATGTCACGATACATAATCATACCCGTATTATTGTTGATATTAGCCATGATGTCCTAATTTAGATTGGCATATGGGTTAAAACTCAATTTTTTATGTTCGATACGGAAA
>Ga0208226_1000287_pt1 | contig 14688 bp, 11 predicted proteins | sample LakMenE18May11ns_FD_150713 | JGI IMG/M metagenome (GOLD analysis project Ga0208226, IMG submission 150713) | Freshwater microbial communities from Lake Mendota, WI - 18MAY2011 deep hole epilimnion ns (SPAdes) | ecosystem: Environmental > Aquatic > Freshwater > Lake > Epilimnion/Euphotic zone ... | reverse complement strand
TATTATTATATATATAATATATACAACTTTATTTTTTATATATTTTTCTATATATTTTCATATTAACCTTTATTTCATAAGTTCCTAATTAAATATGTAATATATTTTATTTATTTGATTTTATATATTTGATTTTATATATTTGATTTTATTATATTGTCAGATATTTTTTCAAAATTTTTAATAATAAAATCTTTATCAGAACTAAATAACAATTTTTGTATTTCATAAAATGACAATCCATTATTAATTAAAATATTATAATATCCTTTTTTAATATGATTATTAATTATAGCAAACCGTAAAACACTTGTATCTCCTTCCGCAACTTTATTAAGTATTAATGTTTCATATGTTAAATTATATGAAGATGCTCTAACTCCAAATTTTATATGTAAATCATTAAATATTTTAATACATTCTTCAACAATATGAACTTTATAACAATTTATAAGAAAAACATCTAATGTTTCTAAAAGTTTTTTTTGTTTTCTTTCTAATACAGTAATTGTATTATTAACTTTTAAATCTAGATTTTTTAGATAAACATCATAACCTAATTGTTTAAATTTTTCATCATTTTTAATATCATTTTTAATATGATTTATTAAACCCAATATACTATATATAACAGCAGTTGTTATCATAAATCTACCATACAATATACCATTTAATATCTCCATTTTTGTTTTGTTTTTTGTCAAGTCTAATATATTCTCTTTATTTATATGAACTTGATTTAATTTTATCAATGCTAAATCAAGTGTTATTACAAATGGCACATTCATTTGTGTTTTTTCAATTCCATTTTCATTCATATTAACCAAACATATTCTAACATCTTTGTTATTATTTTTATTTGCTGCTAATATTAACCCATATTTAGCATATATACCTTGCGATATATATTGTTTATTCCCATCTTCTATAATAATATTATCATTATCAATTGAAAATTTAGTATCTATAATTAATCCTGATAATACACCTGCTTTAGTTTCTGTTAAAGCAAAACATCCTAAATCATGTCCTATTTTATTAAATATAGATTCATAATTAGAAGAATATGTTTTAATAGTTCTTAAAAATAAATTTACTTGAACATTTAATCTGATACCAATACTAACTAAATCTGGTCTATTATATGCTATATAATTACCAACTTCAAATATTAAATTTGTATTTAACCACTCATTTAAAGAATGTTGTGTATATGGGCAAAGCCCATCCGAATAATCCCTACGGGATTATTTATAAATTTGCTTAGATGCATGATTAATAATTGTGAATATTGACATTTTATAAATCAAAATCTTATAATTTATAAATCAAAAATTATATAAATTCTTTTTAACATTAAATTTGATTAAAAGTTATATTACATATTAATGGTAATGTTCCACCTATAACTATTTGTTCGCACGCATACAACTTCATTTTAAATTTTATTTGTATTATATCATCTTTTAATAAATTACATTCAACATTTGGAGGATTATCTTCACTTGATTGTTGAGGTGTAGATTTAGAAATATCTATAATTGTATCCAATTTATTACATGGTGCTTGTCCATAAATAACATCCCAATATACAATATTTGACATAATAATTTCTTTTTTTTGTCTTATTAACACAACATAACTATTAAATTGTGTGATTTTACAAATTAAATTAAAAGTTGATGTTATTATATGTGATATATTATATTTTCCAGACTTTATTATTGTAATATTATCATTATTAATATTGAATATATTATTATATGATATTTTTTCCCAATTTTTAAATATAGTTAATGGAACATCAAAATTATCGGCAATATTAGGATAAAAATTAAATGATATATTATTGTTTTCAGTTTGAACAGTTGATAATTTACTTTTTATTTTGGACATAATTTTTTAATAATCTTAATAAATTAATTATACATAGAAATATTAATATCGACATCTTCCATATCATCTTTATTTAATTGTTTTTTAATTTGAATAATAGCATTATTTACCATTTCTAAAGTAATAATACTATTATGTTCTACTTTATTATTATGTGAAATAGTTTCTTGAAATTTAACATTACCATATTCTAATTTTAGAAAGAATGCTAATTTTTCTGTTCCACCACCTCCAAATTTAACAACTTCTTTATTACTATTTAGTATTTTTTCAATATCAATATTACTATTTAAAATCCACGAATCTTTAGCAAGTTGTAATTTTAATATTTTAACCAATCCAGCAATAGTATAATCTTGTATTTCAAAAAACCAAGTACATCTTCTTTGTAATCCTGGTTGAACTTTAAATATACTATTTAATAATTTATCTTTATATCCAGCAAATATTATTATTATTTCATCTGAATGTAGACTCATAAATTCATTAATGGTTGTTAAACATTCTTCGCCATATTTATCTTTTGACCCATTATCTAAACAACAAAGAGAATATGCTTCATCAATAAAAAGAACACCCCCAAGAGCACTTTCTAATACTTTTTTAGTTTTAGGAGCAGTTTGTCCTAAATATTCAGCAATTAAATCTTCTCTTGATGCAACTATAAATTTAGGGTCTTCATTTTCATAAGGGTCTATCAATTTTTCACTACTATTTGATTTTGTACTAATAGAGGGTTTTTTGGTAATTTCTCTAATCATTTCATCAAAACCAAACCTTAATTCACGAGTTAAAGATAATAATTCATCCCAATTCTCATCTATAATATCATCATTATCTTTATTTTTTAATTTTATAATACTACGACGAATTTCACAATTGTTATTATGAAATTTACTCAATAATTCATTAATTCTATCTAGTTTTCGTGTATCACTACGATGAAGTTCATCAAGTTCAGATATTTTTTTTCTATATTCTTCAATTGAAGAAAATAATGCTAAATTATTTATTATATTTGGATTATTTGGTATTTTAGATACTTCTTTTTTCTTGACAAAACCTAAAGACATCCAAATTTTTGATAAAATCATCGCTACTGTTGTTTTACCAGTTCCAGGATTTCCTGATATAACACTATGCAACATATGCCCTTCAAAATTATCTTTCTTTGTGAAATTTTCACTTGTTCTTCTAGCACTATTTGTGATTAAAAATTTAATTTGATTTACTATTGAATGTTTAATATCTATCATTTCAACTAACGATTTTAAATCTTCCAAACTTCTTATAAGAAGTTTAGGTGATTTAATTTTACTTATTAAAATATCTTTCCTATCTACTAAAACTTTTATATCTTTAATCAAATTATCAATTAATAAATTTGCAGTTGTCCCATCATTCGTAATCATATGTCTTTTATATAGTATATAATAATTTATATTATAAATTATAACTTGTAATAATTATATATATAAGATAAAATTATATTTTAAATTTTTTATAAATTATTATTTTTATCTTTTTTATAATTATAATATTCATTTATATCATTTATATCATTTATATCATTTATATTATATATGGGTAATGTTTTAGGTAAATTTTCAGTATCATTTGTATTAGATTTTGGTTTAGGAGCAGGAGGTTGGAGACTATTACCAGTATCTGTTTCAAAAATAGCATAAAATATAGTAGGAGCACTAAATAAATATAATAAAAATATAAATGTTGTGACCAATGCAATTATCATAGTATGATAAGTGGATTCTTTATTTAATTTTAAAGTATTAAATGTATAATTCTCTAAAGCAGTTTGCCACACACCAACTAATAATTGTCCTATTATTATAGCAAATAAAACTTCTATAAATGTTAATTCTGTAACAAGTGTATTACTAACAACCATTTAAAAATCTATAAAATTTAAAATTGATAAAATAATTTTTTATTAATTAAAAAATTAACTTACTTATTAAGTAATTTAAATATGGATAAATCTTTAGATAAATCTTTAGATAATATTTATAAAAATATTGATTTCTTTAATAAGGATTTTTTAATAAAAGATTTATACGATTTAGATCTTTTTATATTATCAAATACTGAATCTGAAAACTTAATTAATAATTTATTAAACTATGCATCTAAAAATATAAATATTGAAGCGGTGAGAGTAATTGTTCAAGTTTTTGATAGTGAAAGAGTTAAAGTTGATATACTACCAGCATTAACTAATTTATTTTTAAATCAATATATTGAAAAAGATATATTAATATTTGCATTAGGATGTTTTCCAGAAAAAACTCCCATTAATTATTTATTGGATTTAGTAAATATGGGTAATGATATAGAAGCAGTATATGTTGCTAGAAAAATATGTGATATATATAATAATATATCTATTGATGATTGGTGTCAATTGGTTCAATTAACTGAAAATTTTGAAGATGAAGAATATCCAAATGTTGAATTAAGAAAGTTTTTTATATATAAATTAACTTATGTTGATAAAAATGAATTAAATGAAATTATAATTGATGATAATAAATATAATATTATTATTGAAAAATATAAAACTTTACCCAAAGTAGAAAATGTAGTAGAAATAATGTTTGAAAATATGATGATGTTTTTATCATATAAACATAAAAAAGATATTGAAGTAATTAAAAATGGATTAATGATACAATATTCTATGTCCTCTTATATTGATAAAATTAAAATGTTAAAATCATTAAATAACACAGAATTTGATAAAGATTTTAACGATTTTTTAGAATCTAAAGAAATTTTAAAATTAGATAAAGAATTAAATTCTTTATTAGGAAGTGTTAATACTATGTATTCTCCTATTGAAGATACAAATCACATATGTGTTAAATATGGTGGATGTAGAATGTTTCTATGTAGTCATTTTGAAGAAATAAATCACGATGGTATAAAAGTAGATATTTTTGATGATGATGATATTAAAGTTGATTGGTACAGAGGTAAATGCGATTGCTGTGATAAGAAAATTTTATCTAAAATTAAAGCAATAAGACAACCCTTGTTATATGGTGGGTGGAAAGGTTGTTATTGTTCTATGTTATGTATGAAAAGTCAAATTAATTATAAAACACATCAAAATACAATAATGATTGATTTATTAAATAAAAATATTAAATAATATTTTTATTTAATAATTTTTTTATTTATAAATTTATAAATGTCATATCAATCTGATAATGATGAAGTTAACTTTAGACCAGGTGTTCTAGTGCCTAAATTTGAAATACCCGATGAAGATGATGAGGTTTTTGTCCAATCACCTGTTATGCCAATACCTAATGCTAAATTTACAAATTTAAATAAAGTATTATCCCCTCCTAATTTTATGGTTGAAAAAATTTTAGAAGATGAAAAAGAAGAAAAAGAAGAAAAAGATGAAAAAGATGAGAAAGAAGAAAAAGAAGAGAAATTACAAAATTTAGAAAATTTTACATATGTAATATTTTTTGATGTTAATGATGAGTATTATAATAATGTTCTATATGTAGATTTTCTAAAATATAAAGACCTATACTTTAAAAATCTTAAGATTATAAATGTACAATTATATCCAGAATTAGATAAATATTCTTATGAGAATAAACTTTTGGTATTAAAAGTTTTAGATGTTGAAAGTGTTTTTAATATTATTGATTATAATCATTTTCAATTAGAAAATTTATGTAAGCAAATTATTTCTATTGACAAATCTGTACCTGATAATAATATAATACTTAAATCTTTATTAAAAAAAATAAGTCATTTATTTGAAGAATATGAAATACCTGAAAAAAGAAAAAGAATAACAAAATACCTACTAAATGGTTCTTATCAAGATGACAAGAAAGATGACAAGAAAGATGATAGCAAAGATGATAACAAGTCAGTTCATCCAAGAAATAATGATCAAGAAATTAAATTAATTGGTAAGTATATTAATTATAGTTTATATTATATGAGATTTATATATAAAATTCCAGATGATTTAATTGCTTTATGTAAAAAAGCATATAATATACTTAAAAATAAATTTAGAACTCAAAAAATATTTAATAATTTAACAAACATTATCAGTAGGAGTAGTTTCATATCTGTTTTAAATGATATAAGCCTTAAGGATATAGAAATTGTTGAAAAACTTTTCGCTGTAGAATTAGGAGATATTTGTCGTAATATTGACATAAATGATAAATCCCCTTTCATTTTTAAAAATAATAATACTTCATATGAAAATATATTAAGATATTATGTTGGTGATTATCTTGATGAATTGGATTTATCTAAAAGTTTTATAACTGGTTCAGCAATTACATCTGCTATGTTTAATAGACGAACAAGTCATTTTTCTAAGGGTAAAAATTTTAATGTTGACAATCATATGATAGATTTTAAAAATACAGATGAAGATTATAATAAAAAATTAGTAATAGATTTATTATATCCCAAAATATATACAATTATGAGTGATACTGAAAAAAGGTTAATATTAGATAATAATTATGTAAATTGGAAAATTAAAGTTATTGGTGATGAAAATGGTAAAGTGGATATTAATAATATTAAAGGTAAAGCTAAATTAGGTAGTAAATCTATATATTTTGATATTAAATCTGGAGCTGATGTTGATATAGGAATTAATACTACTGATGATATTGAATATGAGAATATCGTATATAAACATTATAATACTATTAAAAAATATTATCCTTATAATGAAAATGGTGAGTCTTTTATTAAAATTAGACAAATAGCAGTTAAAAATGGATGGAATTATTCTATTTATACTGATAATGCTAAATATATTCCTATATTTAGAACAGTTGAACTTTACAAATCTAATCTAAGAAATATATGTAGTCATCATATGTCATGTGTTAGAGGTTGTTATACTTCTGTATATGGAGAAAGGCAGTTTTTATACACAGCATCTTGTTTATATTCTATGTTAACTTATGAAAGTCCTAATTTATATTACTTTTTAGGAATTAAATCAAAACCACAAGATATAATTAATAAATATTATCAACGTGGTATTGTATTGACACCTGAACTTGGAAGTAAATTATATAAATTAATTGATTATATGAAAGAATATAATCTCAAAAATGATATTGTTATTAGCACTAATATTTTACAAAGCAGAAACATTCCATTTTCTATATTTAATAATTGGGATGTGGCTAATAATTTATATTTATTAAAAATGCCACAAGTAAAATATTATAAAACACCAAATGATGATAATCTCAATGCTTCTGATTTAATTAAAACACATATTAAAAATTCAATAGGCAATATTGAACAATCAATAATTAGTAAATCTCCAAAAAATATACAAACATTAATCCCTAAAAACACACCAAAAAAATCTAGTGGTTCAATAGTCAGACCCAGAATTAGACCATTGGGATCACCAGTATTTCAAATGCAATCTCCGGCATTTTTAGAACCAATACCTTCACCACAACAATTATCACCACAACAATCACCATTATTTCAACCACAACAATTATTACCACAATTTGAACAACAACAATTATCACCACAACAATCACCATTATTTCAACCACCACAATTTCAACCACAATTTCAACCACAACAATTATTACAACAACGATCACCATTATTTCAACCACCACAATTTCAACCACCACAATTACAGCAATCACCATTAGCACAATCACCAATAGGACAATCACCAATAGCACAATCACCAATAGGACAATCACCATTAGCACAATCACCATTAGCACAACAATTTCAAGTTGGACAATCACCAATATTAAGACAACAATTTCCATTAAGAAGACAATAATATAATAATATATTAATTAATAATAAAAAGATTATATATTTAGTATATACAAAAAACTTTGATACATATACAACAACATAAGCAATATAATAATCAAACTATAAAATTAATCTGTATATTATTGATATGTAAAAAAAATCAATCTGTATATTATTTATATATAAATATATTATATATAAAATATAGAACTTATAAAAATATATAGAACTTATAAAAATATATAGAACTTATAAAAAAATATAAAACTTATAAAAAAATCAATCTGTATATTATTTATATATAAAATATAGAACTTATAAAATATATAAAACTTATAAAAAAATATATAAAACTTATGAAAAAATCAATCTGTATATTTCATATTTCATAGTCACTATTCACTAAATATATAATAATCTATATATAATATATACCAAACTATAAAATCAACATATTTTATTTATACCAAACTGTAAAATCAACATATCTTATTTATATATAAAATCAATACCAAAATTATAAAATCAATATATCTTATTTATATATAACTTATAAAATCAATATATCTTATTTATATATAACTTATAAAATCAATACCAAACTATAAAATCAATATATCAAACTATAAAATCAATATATCAAACTATAAAATCAATATACCAAACTATAAAATCAATATATCAAACTATAAAATCAATATACCAAACTATAAAATCAATCTGTATATTATTTATATATAAATACATTATATATAAAATATATTATTTATATATAAATACATTATATATAAAATATATAACTTATAAAATCAATATAACCAAACTATAAAATCAATCTGTATATTATTTATATATAAATACATTATATATAAAATATAGAACTTATAAAATCAATATACCAAACTATAAAATCAATCTGTATATTATTTATATATAAATATATAAAATATATAACTTATAAAATCGATCTGTATATTATTTATATATAAATATATTATATATAAAATATAGAACTTATAAAATCAATACTAAACTATAAAATCAATATACCAAACTATATTATTTATATATATTTCATAGGCACTAGACATATTATATATAAAATATAGAACTTATAAAATCAATATACCAAACTATATTATTTATATATATTTCATAGGCACTAGACATATTATATATAAAATATATAACTTATAAAATCAATCTGTATATTATGTATATATATATTTCATAGGCACTAGACATATTATATATAAAATATATAACTTATAAAATCAATATACCAAAATATAAAATCAATATATCAAAATATAAAATCAATATCAAACTATAAAACCAATATCAAACTATAAAACCAATATATCAAAGTATATTATTTATATATATTTCATAGGCACTAGATATTTTATATATAAAATATATAACTTATAAAATCAATATACCAAACTATAAAATCAATATATATTTCATAGGCATTAGAACCTATAAAATCATTATCAAAATATAAAATCAATATCAAAATATAAAATCAATATCAAAATATAAAATCAATACTAAACTATAATATATATATATATAACTTATAAAATCAACATATCTTATTTATATACAACTTTGTTTTTATTTCGTAAATATTAATTATTATTATATTTTTATGAGATATATCGTAAATTTTTAATATTAAATGATATTATACCAATTGCACATAAATATTTATGCGCACTTGAACAAATCCAATTAGATGTTAAACGAATACAAGAAGACATATTTGCTGTTTTGTCCCCTAATTTTACTATTGATATTCTATCTATAATTGTTAAACCATCTAATTTATCTTTTGATAAAGTATAGTTATTATCTTTATATAAAACCAATGGTAAATTATTAATATTCACTCCTGTATCACCAGATGAATTTACTAAATTTTCATAATCTGCTATTGCTTGTGTTACTTTAAGACTTACATCTAATTCTTTATTTGTTGGAACAACAGTTTTATTAAGAGGAAAATCCCCTATACCAGACCAACCACGCATATACATACCTAAATGTAATAGTTTAGTCAAAATATTTTTAACAATCTGTTTATTATTTAATGAACTTGTAAGATAAAATTGAGCTAAAATTTTTGTTGGATTATCAGCAATATTAAGATAATATTCAATATTATTTATAATAGTTCCTAAATTAGCACGGTTATTAATAGTTTCTTCTGTAAGTGGTTGATTATTTTGACCATATGAACTCATAGCAATCATTTTTAATTTATTAATTGCTTGTTTTGTAAAAATCTTATTAGCATCAAAAGGAGATGCGAAATTTTGATTTGCTGTAAATAAACTATTCAATTCATTTATAGATACTGGTCTTAATTTAGAATTAATCTGTCCATAACACAGTAATTCTCCATACGGAATATCACTTATTTTATCTAAATCAATTGGTGTGGTATCAGTTTCAATATTAGGAAATTCACCTAAATAGAAATTTTCGGATAAATATGATAATTGCAATAATTCATAATGATCATCATTTCTAATTTCAACATCTGTAAATCCTTCATTAGTAACTAATTCTAATAACATATTTTTATCATAAAATTTTTTAGAAAAAAGTGGATTAAATGTTTTGGTTAAATCAAACATCTTTTCATTTTTATTATACCAATATTTTAACCAATTATCATTTGGTATAAATTGATTTTTATCAACAGTTCTCAATATTTTATATTCAAAAATTGGATTTTTTGATTTACTAATATCAATATTATATATTATAGCAGATAATGCTATAGCACCACTATCTGTTATAGGGTCTATTTTTTGTTGTAGTGTTCTAATATCACTTAAATTTTGATGTAAAACATTTAAATATTCGTGTGTTATATCATGTTGTGGTATTATATTATAATTTACAGTCTTTTCTTTTGCTAAAAATTCAGGATCTTGTATTTCTGTATTAGCATTTAACAAAAAATTTATTATATGTGTTTTCTTTGCTTCTTTATCCAAAAATATTTTAGCACGTCTAATTACTGATGCTGGATTTTCTCTCAATAATTTAATTCCATATGCCATTTGATTAATTGTAGTATTAACATTCAAATTAATTTTATGAAATTTACAAATTTTATATAAAATACAAGCATTAATGCTATTTGGATTTTCAGGGGTTTGACTTCCTATTATATATTCTTTTTCTATTCTTTTTAATGGGTCATCTATATTTATAAAATCCATTAAAAAATTAAATGCTATAATAAGTTTTCTTTTCGTCCAATTACATCTATTATTTACAAATCTACCTATTTTTGTTAAATCATTTAATGATAAATCATTTAATGATAAATTTATCGCATTAAAATCAGTATTTATTATACTTGATATTATCCATATTGGAAATTTATTATTTTTAATATCATCTATTTCATATTTAATTCCATGAGCATCTGCTATTTCTAATAATACACATAATGGTGTATATTCATTCAAATTTCCAGTTATTAATAGTCTATTAAGTTTAATTAATTCATTTTTATTAACTTCTGTTTTAATTAATTCATTTTTATTAACTTCTGTCTTATTAACTTCGTTTTTATGAATTTCATTTTTAATATATTCGTTTTTATTAATTATCATTATTTAATTATTTTATTAATTATAATATTAATCCTCTAAATTATTTTAAATATTATTGAACTGAAGACCATCTTACATTTAAATGGAAAATATTTTGAGGTGCGAATATATTATTATATTGTTCATATGTATCAAATGTATGACTTAAAATGTGTGTATTTGAATATTTTGATTGAGTATTAAAAATGTTATATACATTATTTAAACCAACACAAAATATTTTATCTATTTTTTTATTTGAATGAATAGTTAAAATAATTGTATATTTATTTTTATTATCAACACTTTCTTCTATTTTATTATTTGCAATTATATTAGTAATCTGATAACTATCACTAGTTGAATACGATATGGCATAACTACCTATTGAATCTTGTTCTGATATAAATGTTGATTCAAATGGTCTAGGTGTTGAATCTAATCTACAATTACCTATTTTAATTATATAATTAGAGAAATTATTAGATATTGGACCACACGGACCCATCAGACCTGTATCTCCTTTTGAACCTGTATCACCTTTTGGTCCAGTATCACCTTTTGGTCCCGTATCACCTTTTGGTCCCGTATCACCTGTTGGTCCTATATTACCTTGAATACCTTGAATACCTTGAATACCTTGTTCGCCTTTCTCTCCTTTCTCTCCACCAGCAGGTCCCTGAAGTCCTGGAATGCCTCTTGGACCTTCGTTGCCTTTTGGACCAATTTGTCCATCTTTACCCATTGGTCCTTGTGGTCCTTGTGATCCAGCAGGTCCTCTTGAACCTTCATCACCTCTAGGACCTGCTGGACCTGCTGGACCTTGTGGCCCTGCTGGACCACAAAGACCAGGAATACCTTGAATACCTGGTTCTCCTCTCTCACCTTTTGAACCAGCAGGACCAACAGGACCACCACTAGGACCAGTTGGTCCTTCGGGTCCAATATCGCCTTTTTGACCTTTAGGACCTTCTGGTCCAGCACAACCTCTAGGTCCTCTTTCACCTAGAGGTCCCGGTGGTCCATAAGAACCTCTATCTCCTTTAGGACCAGGAGGTCCAGGAGGCCCACATTGACCACAAGGACCAGCAGGTCCAGCAGGACCAACAGAACCTGGTAAACCTCTTTGTCCAATAGGACCTATTTTAGTAATGATGTTGTCAATTTTGTCATTTGTATTATGTTTTTCATTTACAACATTTCTTTCATTTACAACATTTCTTTGATTTACAACATTTCTTTGATTTACAACATCTTTATTAAAATTTGTATTAATCATAATAAAAGGACTATTTTATTATTTTATTTTAAATTATTTATATTTTTATATAAAATAATAATTATTACATAATAAATATTATGGACAATAATAATTATCAAATCTATAATACTCAAATGTATGATTATCATACATTAAATGTAAAATGTTATAATGCTACATTGGAGCAAATTAAAAATGTATTTAATAATGCTTTTGAAAAGTATAAATTAAATCATAACAAAAATATAGAATGTTCTTTTTATTATAATTTAATTTTAAATAAAGAAGGAGTATCATATGGTATAGCATTTGTATATGTAAGTAATAAAGAAGTATATAATATGATATTAGGTAAAAATCCAGATGGAACTGAAAGATTAAAACATAATAAAAAATTAAAAGCCAAAAAATCAAATCAAAGTATCAATTGGGGTGATAGTAGTGATGATGAAGAAATAATTGATACTATTATATTAGAACCATTAATAGTGTTAGAACCAATACAATTAAATGATGAACAAAAACCTTATTATATAGAACCAGTTGTTAATTTAGTAATAAATAGAGCTTTGATTTATAAATTAGAAGATAAATATATACATAACATATTAAAAACTAAAAAAATTCCACACTGGATAACACATTTAATGATAAAAAAATTGTTTAGTCCATTTGCTAGTGATAATACTACAAAACATTCAAGAATTATTAAAGGGAAGAAAATAACGGACACGTATCCATTTGTCAATATCAATAAAGACGGTATTTGTTTTATAATTTATGATGTTAAAACAAATGATGCGCAATTTGCATTACATATGATGAAAAAAACTACTATAACTCAAGATAATAAAACTATTACATTAGTTTTTAATCATTCTTATAATCTTGTTAATACTTCTACTAATAAAAATTTTAGTAATTATGTTGATGATAATAAATTTATCTCTTTACAAATTGATAATTAAATTATTATATATTTACTTTTTAAATTTACTTTTAAAATTTACTTTTAAAATTTACTTTTTAAATTTACAAATTGATAATTAAATTTACTTTTATATATTTACAAATTGATTTAAATTTAAAAATTATTATGTCAATTACTTTAACATACAAAAAAGTTAAAAATCTAAATAGCAATGATGATGTTATTATATCAGACCATAGTTGCTATATATTATTATCTGCAAATAATAATAGATTTTATATTGGATATACTACTGATTTTAAACATAGATTAAGACAACATAATGGAGAAATAGTTGGTGGTGCTAAAAAAACAAAAAAATGGCGCCCTTGGATGCCATTATGTCAAATTACTGGATTTGTTGATAAATCGTCAGCATTAAGATTTGAATATAGATTACAACATCCAAAACAAAAAAGAAAAAAGAATGATGATATTACATCATATATAATAAATATATTAACAACTTTAATATATATAAAAGATGGTTCTAAAACTAATGATAATTTTATTAATTGGCCTGTTTTAACAATCAAATGGTATAAAAATTTATACCATATATATCATCCTAATGTTATTAATACATATATTATAAAATAAACCATTTACCATTAACACCCCATAAACATATAGATTCAAAAGAAGTTAATTCAATAAATGGTCTATTTTGTTCAAATGTATTCATATCACTTGCTGGTTTAATTTTGTGACTACCGGCTGTAGCACAAGCCGATTTTATATTTATAATAACACCACTATCTATTATACTATTGTCATCTAATATTGATGACATAGATGTATTATCTGTTTGATTATTTTTTACTTCTAAATGAGGTAATATTAAACATATAGGTACTTTTGTATTCATTAAAATATTTTTATCATAAAGAGAACAAGAATAATTTTTCTTAATTATTTTAATACTATTTCCTTTATTTATACAAGAACAATTTCCCATCGGTCCTTGTTCCCCTTGTACTCCTTGTTGCCCTTTTGGTCCTGTAGGTCCTAATCCCCCTGTATCTCCTTTTGGACCTGGTGGTCCATATGGTCCAGGTGCTCCTTCTGGACCACAATCTCCTTGTAAACCTGGTTTTCCAACCAAACCTTGAGGACCA
>Ga0208226_1000286_pt1 | contig 14728 bp, 13 predicted proteins | sample LakMenE18May11ns_FD_150713 | JGI IMG/M metagenome (GOLD analysis project Ga0208226, IMG submission 150713) | Freshwater microbial communities from Lake Mendota, WI - 18MAY2011 deep hole epilimnion ns (SPAdes) | ecosystem: Environmental > Aquatic > Freshwater > Lake > Epilimnion/Euphotic zone ... | reverse complement strand
CCTTTGTTTGTTGACAAACTTGAAAATGTTTGGAAAGAAAAATCACAATTTTCAAAATATGATGTAAGCAAAATGTTTACTGATTTTTGGAATGCTCTTGATTTTTTAAAATCACAAAACATTTGTCATGGAACTATTCATGAAAATAATTTGGCTTTTGATGGAAAAAATTGGTACATAAGTGGATTGATGTCTACTAAAAAAACTGGAGAAAGTCAAAGTGGATGTTATGTAGAATCATCATTTAAATCAAGACGTTTTCTTTGTTCTCCTAATAGAAATGATATCAATTTTGTTTATTTTCCAAATGATTATCTAATTCCAAGTGACGATATGTGGCAATTGGTATTAATGTATGTTATTACTTTTTATGGATTTAATCCATTTTTAAATTCTTTCACTGATTTTATTCAACTTAATATCAGAAAAGGAAAATGTAAAGAAATATCAAATTCTAAAAATGCAAAATACTTGAAAGAAATTCTTACATCAAAAAACAAAATTAAAGATGAAGATTATAATTATATTTTAGAAATTTTTAAAAATAACAATGATGAAATAAAATTATTCAAAAATTAAATTACAAAAATAAAAGAAAATGAAAATTTATATTTTTTATCTGAAATTTATTTTCTAAAGAGAAATCTTTAGAAACAAGTTTTAAAAAATAATCAGCTACTTCTTGTGTCAAACACTTGTTTTGCTTTTATTATTTATCTAATTTTTCAACATATTCATCCCTCAAATTACTAGTAGCCACCATACATCAGGACTACATTATGTATTTCATTTTTGAAAATAAAAAATCAAAAAGTGTTTAAATTTCAAAACTGTTTAGTTTTGAAAAAAATATTTATTTTTAATTTAATTAAGATTTATTGAAGTTACAAGATTTAAAAGTTGATTCATATCAATTGGTTCATTTTTTTCAACAGAAGTCATTGCTGATCCAACAGTTTTCAAAGTTTCACGAGTTTTTTCATCAACATTATCTTTAACACTATCTATAACATCTGTAACAGTTTGTGTGATATCTTTTAAACTGTAATTTCCTTTTGATAAATTCGTTTTAACTTTTTCAACAATATCTTTGAATTCTTGACGACCAAGTAAATCATTAACATCTTGAATTCCATTCAAATCTAGAGAAGTTACAGCATGATTCAAAACATCACTCATCAAAGGATTATTTTTAAATTTTTCTAAAACTCCAGAAACACCAGTCAAATCTGTTTTTGAAATTTCCAAAGGTTTTCCATTTGGAAAAAGAATTTTTTCCAATTTTTGTAATTCATTCCAGAAAATATCTTCTTTGTCATTTACTAAAAAATTTTTCATCATTAAAATTATATCTGATTTACCTGTTTTAAATTCCAAAACATCAAGAATTTTTTCTGAAATTTTTTGATTTTGAATCAAAAAATTTTGAAATAGTTTTACTTCTTGTTCTTGTTGTTTTTCATCATTTATCAATGATGTTAAATATTTAGTTCTATAAGTTACAGATTGAGGATATTTTCTTTTCGCATATGAAAGAAATTCGAAAAAAGTACACAAAGCTTGAAATTCAGATAACATTTTATTTAAAATCATAATATTGTTAAATCGTTCATATAAAAATTTTTCAAAAGAAAATTATATGAAAGATCTTTCAATCTTTTTTGGAAAATTAGCCCATCTTAAAACTTGACTTCTTTGAGGTGTAAAAAGTTTCCCATCAAAAACTTGTCTTCTGCATAATAAACTTTGAACAAACATAAATTTAGTTACACCTGGTCCAAGATCAACAATTTCTGAAATTTTTTCTAAATTTTGCATTGCTATATTGTAATCTTTTTCAAAATTACTAGAATCGTAAATACCGTTTATTCTACTGTCTGGTGATTCTTCAAGATATTTTTCTGCTTGCATTTTTGAAAAATCACTTAATGGCATATTTTTTATTTTTTCAAATTCATACATTATCAAAGGAAAACAAGCACTTATTTGAACTTTAGTTAAACCTGCATTTTCAAAAATTTTCAATTCAGAACTTGTTGGTTGAACTTTTTGATATTTATCGTTATTCCAATTTTTTCCATAAATAATTTTTAATTCTTTTAAATTTGGTGTATCTAACAATAACATTGCATTTCTAAGTTCTAAAGCCCATGAAAAAAACCATGTTTTCAAAACAACATTAGTATCAACAGTAGTTTCTCTAATTTTATAATTTGGAATTTGTCCATAATCAACATTGTATCTTAAAAAAACTAAATATTTTCCAAGTATATTTTTTCCTTCTCCATTTGGTCCCAATCCTAAAATTGAATCAATAGAATTATATTCAATTTCAAGGTCATATGATGAAAAAAGAGTATGCATAACAGGAATATGAAATTGAAATTTCATACTTGTTCCATATTCGCAAAGTTTTTTCAAAGTAAATTCAATCCATTCATTTTTTAAAGTTTGATAAATTAAAACTAAATCTTGAATTTCAAAATCATTCACATTAAAATTTTCAAATTTATCAAATGAAGAAATTTCTCGAAGATTTTCAATTAATTTGAAATAAACATAATGAATAACTGAAACGAAATTTCTTCCATCAAGTGTAAAAGGAGATTTAAAATTTGGTAAAAAAGAAGAATTACTTTCAATTTTTATTTTTGAAAAACTTGAAAAAGAAGAATTAGAAACTGAAGCATATTTTAGAGAAAAATTTTTAGGAATTTTTTTAACTCTTGAAATGATATCTTGATGAAAATGAAGATCAGAACCTTTTAAAAATATTTCAAAAATTTGTTCTTTTATAAAACCGACCGTTTCACTTTTTTCTTTGTTAAATTGTTCTTTTTTTGCTTTTGAATAATTTTCTTTAGAAATATAAGGATAATTAGTTTCTAAAACATAATTTAAATATTCATCTAATAAATCATTTTTAAAATTATTTACAATTTCATTTGTTTTATCATTATGAAACCTAATTTTTGCTATTTTAACAAGTTGATTAACATCAACTTTATCAACATCAAACGAATCGGTTGTATCTTCACCATATTTTTTAACATCTTCAAAAGGTAAATTATCATTTAAATTATTAATTTCGTCAAAAGAATTTGAATTTTTTAATCTTTTCTCTAAACCATAAAGAACATTTCTAACTTTTGATTTTGGAATCATTTTTTTCGAAAGTCTATCGTATAAAAATGAAGGTGAAGCTTCATAACGAATTTCTTCAAAAAGTTGATTGATAATATCAGCATTTTCTATATTTATATCAAATTCAAATTCAAAACCTTTTGTTTTTTTAAGTTCTTGTGTTAAATTTTTATCATTTTCAAATCTTTTTCTCAAACCATAAATAAGTTCATGTTCATAAATTTCTAAATCTTGCATTGCATGAAGCTCAAGCATCTTTTCAAATGGATTAGGTAAAGATTCACTTATTTTTTTTCTATAAACTTCATTTTTAAACATATTCACATAAATAAATTGATTGAGAGTTTGCCATTTTCCATTTATTAATTTATTTTCTGTTTCTACAACAAATTCTGTAAAATGATTAGGATGTAAAACACCAAAAGGTTCAAATTGTGGATTTGATATTTCTATTTTTGGATAATAATTATTTTCTTCTATAATAACATCTGATGAATCATTTTTTTCTATAGTAACATCATCAAAATATTTTTGAAAATATTCATTTTCTATAGTATTAGAATTTTCTGTAGTATTAGAATTTTCTGTAGTATTAGAATTTTCTATAGTATTAGAATTTTCTGTTATAATAACATCATTTTCTGTAGTATTAGAATTTTCTATAGTAACGTCTGGGTTTGTAGAATTTTCTTCAGAATTATTAATATCAGAACTATTTTCAAAAAAATAGTTATAAAAATTATCTTCATCTGATGAAATTTCTGATTCAATATCAGATATATAATCTGATTCCAATACAATTTTTGTTTTTGATGGTCGAGGTATAGAATAATCTTCAAAATTTTTTGAAATTACACTTTCGCCAGAATCATCTGAAGAATAATCTTCATTTTTATTTTTTTTAAATTTAAAAGTTTCCATTTTTACATAAGAAAAAGAAATCAAAAATTTGAATTTTTAAAATTTATAAAATATTTTTAACAAACAATGAATTTCACAGAAATTTATATTAAAAAAAAAACAGATCAAATTTCATCTGAAAAAGTTTTAGCTTTGGTTTCTTCAGAATATTTTACATTAAATGATATTTTAGATGAAGGATTTTTAAAAACAACGACAGGTTCTTCTTTAACAATGACAGCTCCTTTTTGTATTTTATCTTTTATAGAATCTTTTTCAGAACCAAATTATTATCTTACTGAATTACAAAAATTTTATATAAAATTTATTCAAAATATAATAAAAAATGATTTAAATAATGAAGATGAAGATTGGAATGAAAATCAATTTTGGGAAAATGCAAGTGAAACTGCTAAATATTTTAATTTAAATCAACTTTTAGAATGGATAAAAGAAATTTATAACTGTTTAGATTTAAATTTAATTGATTTTTCTTCAGAAGAACAAATATTTTTATATTCACTTTGGTGTTTTTCTAAATTTGGAAACCATCCTTTTACAGCTATTGAAAAAGCCAAAACTTATGGTATTAATGTCAAAAAATTGACAATAGATATGTGTATGGCTTTTTACGGAATTTCTTGGATTTTACTTGAAGAAACTGAAGAATTTTTAAATAATCATAAACAAAATTTTTGCATTATTGTTGAATAAAATTTAATACATCTGATAATTAACTTCAAAACTAGACTGATTTCTTTTCCATAATTGTTTACTCAATAAATCTTCACGATGATATTGAGAATCTCTTAACCATGAAGGTAATTGTTCATTTTTATTTAAAATTATTTTAAAATGTGGTTTACAAATTCCCATTGGATCTTTATAATTTTCTTTTATTGTTCCGCAATAACTAGAAAATAATTCTGGAATAAAAGGAATTGCAAGTTGTTTATCAAAATAATAAGAAATATCTCCATCCTCAATTTTATAATAACTATCTTTTGGTCCTACTTTCCATTTTTCATCCGGAAAATTTCCACTATCTTGAGGAACTGAATCAAGTAAAAGTCTTTGCCCAGAATGAAGAGAACTTACAAGTCTTGGATCTTCACTAGTATAAACAAAACAAGGACATGCAGAATCTTTACATAAAAGTTTTACAAATTGACAATTTTCTTGAAAAATGTTATTTAAAAAAATTTTTTGATTTTTATAACAAAATTGCATTTTTAATAAAATTTTTTAGAAAATAATAAAAAATTTAATTTATATTTATTTAAATATAAATTAGCAATTTAATAATTATGCAATATAAATACTCACAAAATTGGTTTATTAATAGTGAAATAAAAAATATTTTAGAAAATTTTTTAGATAAATATAAAGAAAATAAAATTTTAGAAATTGGTTGTTTTGAAGGATTGTCTAGTGTTTTTTTTGCAGATTATTTTCTTGAAAATCCAAATTCAAATTTAACATGTGTAGATCCTTTTTTAACTATCAATAATAATGATCATAGTAAATTTTTACAAAATATGGAAGAAAAAAATTTTGATTTTAATATCTCGATTTGTAAAAATTTTAAAAAAATAACAATTTATAAAATTACATCAGATATATTTTTTAAAAATAATAAAAAAACATATAATTTTATATACATTGACGGATCTCATGAAGTAGATTTTATTGAAAGAGATATGGAAAATTCTTTTAAAGTTTTAGAAAAAAATGGAATAATGTGGATGGATGATTACAACGGAGGAGATGGTATTCAAATAAAAAATATTATGAATAAATTTTTAGAAAAATATAAAAATGAATATGAATTAATTCATCAAGGATATCAATTGGCAATAAAAAAACTTTAAAAAATTCCATAAAATAATCCAAGACGAGTTCCTTTTAATGTTTCAAATTTTCCAAATTGAATCATATTCATTCTTAATTTTGAAAGAAAATCTTTTGCAATCCAAGGTTTGTCTAAAATTTTATTCATAACAGGATCATAATCAATAATTTTTGCATCTACAAAATAAATTGGATAACAATTTCCTATATAACTTGAAATAAAAGGAGATCCTCCTATAGAAACAGGATCAAATTGTTCAGTTTTAAGTTCACAATTATTACCAAGCATTTTTACCAAATATTTTTTTTGTGCAGTATTTACAATTAAAATTTCTCCAGGATTTAAATACATTCCATGTGATTGACTTGAAATTTGAACTGCTACATCTTCATAATTTGATTGATTTGATACATATTCACATATATTATCCCAGTTTTGAGCACATCTAGATGCCATGTATATTTGGCAAGGAGAGCTATTTTGTCCAATCGATAACCAAGAAGCTGGATGATTGAATGCTTGTGATAATGTTGTACCAACACAATATGTTAATGGATCATTATTGTAAATTGGAAGATTTGATGTAAAACCAAATTCGTGTGCTTTTGCATAACTCATTTTTATCTAGTAAGTAAGAATATTACTTTATTTTACATTCTTCACAATCTTTGAACCACCATAAAATAAAAACAATAGTTAAAACTATTGAAACAATGATTAAAATTATCATTGTTTTTCTTCTTTTTTCTTCTTCAAATTTATTAGCAGCAGTTCCTGCACCTACTCCTGCAACTGCAATTAAAGGTAAAAGACACACACCACAGAAATCTTCTTTTTCTTTTTCAAATAATTTTTCAAACATGTTTGAAGATAAAAAGATAAAAAGATTAATTTTTTCAAAGATCTATAAAATTTTCTAAATTTTTATTTTTTTTCTCATTTTCAATTATTCGTAAATGTAAACCTGGTTGAATTAAACGATCTGAAATAAATAAAACTCTTTCTCCATCATATTTAATATCATTATGATTTATTATTTTTAAAAATAATGCAAGAAGAATCATGCTCACAATATTTAATTTTTGTTTTAAAGAACAATTTAACGAAGCAATATATCTAAAAAGTAAATTTGTTTTATCTTTTTTTCTAATAGTTGACCATGAAAAACGAGTATTTTGAATTTGAATAGCCATTTCTTCAAATTCAGATTGAGACCAAATTAATTTTTCAAGTTCTAATTGAGAATTTTTAGAATATTCATTGGGAATTATAAATTCCCCGTTAGAAAAAACAAGAATTTTTTTGTCTTTTCTAGTTATAATGTGTCCTCCTTTTCCAAAAGCAAGATTTTGAAAAAATTTTTGATTTTTTGGATCACAATGTTTACTGCATTCAAGAAAAAAAGGATAAATATCAATATTCATTATTTTATTTTGTTTATTTGAATTTAACTCGAGTTAAATTTGATTTTTTTTTGTACGAATAATGTTAAAATTAAAAGAAAATAAAATGTCGGTATTTATTCAATATGATCAAGTACCAAAAAATTTAAAACAAAAAATTCAATCCGAACTTGTTATTCAAATTGATCCATCTAAATTTGAAGAATTAGAATTGTTCGATATTGAATACGAAAGAACAGAAGGAGAAGGAAGTTTGATTCATCTTCCTTTTGCATGGGCTAGAAACAATTGTGAAATTGTCAAATCTGTGATACCTGCAACTGAAAATAAAAATTTTCAAGGAAAATTAAGAACTGATCAAATTTTTGTAAAAAATGAAACAATAAAATATCTCAAAGAAAGAGGTTCTGCAATTATTTCTGCAAAACCTGGTTTTGGAAAAACAATTACATCTATTGATATTTTATGTTTTTTAAATGTTCCTACAATGATTTTTGTGAAACAATCTATAGTAGCAGAACAATGGATTAAAAGTTTAAAATCATTTGCTCCTGAAAAAAAAATTTTAAAATTATCAAAAAATACTTTTGATGAAACTGCAGATGTTTATATTGTTAATCCAATATTATTTAAAAAAAATAACAACACAGTTTTTTTTAAAAGAAATCGTTTAGAAATGTTAAAAAGAGTAAAATTTGTAATTGTTGATGAACTTCATCAAATTATTTCAAAAGTATTACATAAAGCTCTTTTTAAAGTTTCTCCAGATTATTTATTAGGTCTTTCAGCAACTCCTTATAGACCTAAACAAGATCCGATGATGCCAGCAATTGATTTATTTTTTGGAGATAAAATTGTAAAAAATCCATTATTTAAAAAACATTTTGTGTTTGTTGTAAAGACATATTTTTCTCCAGAAATAAAAATAAACCAAATTACAAAAAAATTAGATTGGAATAATGTTTTAAATGATCAAGCAAAAAATGAAAAAAGAAATAATATAATTATTCAATGTATTCAAAAATTTCCAAATCAAACATGGCTTGTTCTCGTAAAAAGAGTTGAACATGCAAATATTTTAAGTGAAATGTTAAAAAAAATAAATTTGGAAAATTGTACATTGACAGGATCTACAAAAACTTTTGATAAAAGAACAAAAATTTTAATTGGAACTACTTGCAAATTAGGAACTGGATTTGATCATTCTCCTATTGATGGTTTAATTATTGCTTCAGATTGTGTAGAATATTTTGAACAATTTCTAGGAAGATGTATGAGAAGACTAGATGTAGAACCTATAATCTTTGATTTTGAAGATTCTTTCGGTCCATTAAAAAAACATCTTGCTATTCGTGTTGATAAATATAAATTACATGGAGGATGTGTAAGTTTTATCGAAAATACAAATTTTATTGAAAATAATTTTGAAAAAAATAAACAAGATGAAATTGTTTTATTAAAAAAATATGAAGTAGGTTAAAATAAAAACTAAAATTTTAAAACTTTTCAAAAATCATCGATTTTTGAAAAAAATTATATATTTAAAGATTTTCAAAAATCAAGTTTATTTTTTTAAATAAAAATGACTCGACAATTTTCAAATCTACTAGAAGAAGATTTATATTTATCTGATATCTCACTTTCTGAATCAGATGAACGTGAAGAATTTTTTAATAAAAATAAATATAATTTTGAAGATATATAGAAGATAACTTTTCCAAGAGTCTTGGAAAAGTTATTTCTTCATCAACTAAACCTAATGCATCTAATTTTTGTTTTTGAATCAATCAAACTTTTAATAAATTCTTGTTCTATTTTCATTTTTTAAAAATTTTGTTCTTTTCAAAAATGAAAATTACATTTTTCTTTCTGTGAACTGAAAAATAAAATCAAATTTTGGAATGCCCGCAATGACCACATTTAACTTCTTCATAACCACTTTCAGCTTCTTTTAAAATTACTTTTTCGGAAAACAATAACCTCATAGAGACCAATAATTTCTTTCTCCTCTGCGTTTGGATTATTTATTTTCATTTGTGTAAACAAATTTTCGTGTTTTCTTATATACTTTTTTAATAAACACACAAACGGAGTTCTTTCCTCAAGATAAATTTTTTCTTTTTCTAACATTTCTTTTAGTTTTAAAAAGTTTACGAAATACTCTGTACACTTATTAATCGAACCACACAAGGAAAAATTATAATTTTTCCACGAGTCTATATCGTTAGATTTTGGATTAACATCTGTTATACTGTATAGAGAGTTATGAGCTCTATGTTTCAAAACTCGATTTATTATGACGTTTTTCCTAGGAACTGTAATAATAAAGAATCCACCCGGTTTTAAATTTGTATTAATATTAAAAACAGATGTTTCTAAGGATGTTTCATCAAAAAAAGCATAATGAAAACTAAACTGGGATGTGATAACATCAAATTGATTTGGTGCACCAGAAAACAACAGTTTATCATTGTAAGCATCATTTACACAAAACTGTGCAACAAAAGATGGTTTAAGATATCTTACTCTACTTATTGCTTCTTGTATAGATTTCTCAGACACATCAACACCTACATATTTTTTTATTTTTAAACTTTTATATTTTCTCAAATCTCCTCCTTTGCCACAACCAAGATCTAAGACAACATTATTTTTATTGACATAATTCATCAAGATTCCAGCTTTGATAAAATTGTTAATACGGCGCAAATTTTTTGTCCTATCTTTTTCTACTGTATACAAATCTTGATTCAATACGATTTTATCGTAGTGATCAGCAATATGTTTTCGATTTATTTTTTTGAATACATCTTCATCTTTATCTATTTTATTTTCTATTTCATCACAAAGCTGATCTTTTGTTTTATTTTTTCCACAATCATCTTTGAGTGAAATTCCTAATCTTTTAGCTTCTTCTACTACCGGGGGTTTTAAATTTTTCAAACAATCAGGTTTATTTGAAAAAGATTTTAAAATTTGAGGAGAACATTTTCTTGATGAAATTCTTACAGGAGAATATTTTTCTTTTATTTCATCACAAAGCTTATCTTTTGTTTTATTTTTTCTACAATCATCTTTGAGCAAAATTCCTAATCTTTTAGCTTCTTCTACTACTGGGGGTTTTAAATGTTTCATACAATCAGATTTATTTGAAAAAGATTTTAGAATTTGAGAAGATGATGAAATTCTTACAGGAGAATTGAATCTTTTTAAACTGTTCATATCTTTATTTTAAATCTCGAAAGATTTAAAATAATTTTTTACTTTAATTTGATATTTTTTAACAAAAAATCGGGATATTTTTCATTAAACGAAGTTTCTGAGATGAAATTATTTTTTGAATAAAATATGAAGTAGGTTAAATTAAAAACTAAAATTTTAAAATTTGGTTAATCCTGATTTGGGCCATTAAACACCAAATTCATCAAGAAAAAAATCAACACTATATGGTACCATATATAATTCTTTTAACATTTCTATTGCTAAAATTAATTTTACATCATTAACATTATTCGTCATTTTTGGAAAAATATTTTTTCGAATTTGTATTTCTAATTTTTGATCTAATTTAGGCATTTTTTCAAAAATCCATCTTTGAACACTATGATTTCCACCTACAAATAAACGTAAAACATCTTGCAGGTCTCCAAAAAATTCAAATGGTGGAAATCTATTTGGCTGATTTAAATTAATTTTTTCTTGAGAAAAAACAGTAACTTCTTTTCCTTTTTTGTTCCATTTTACATAAGGATTTTTAAATGGAATAAATCTTGGTTTTGAACCTTCATATACTACTTCTGCTAATCTTGATCCTATTTTTGATTTTTGTTGTTTGAAATTAATTTTATCTGGATTAAAACATGTCGATACACCAAAATCTGAAATATAAACTAAAAATCCAACATTTTTTACCAAAAATACATCTTTTTCCACGTGATATTTTAGATATCCTCCTGGTGTAATCTTTTTTATTAAAATATTTACAGGTTTTAAATCATTATGTACAATACTTAAAACAGAATGTAAATAATGCAGACCTAATAAAAGCTGATACAGCATTGAAAGTTGAGATTCTAAAGTAGTTAACATTTGATTCCCAAAATCAAATGAAGCAGCTTCCATAAAAGTAACGTAACATCTGCCAGAATTAATTTTTTCATCAAATAATCTTTTCAAAACACAAGAATCACATTTTGTTACATTATAAAAAAATGTAAAATTTGGACAAAGTTTTTTTTCAAGAATTTCTGTTCTGATTGCTTCTAGAAAAATGTTTTCAGGATCAAAATAATCTTTAATTTTATTTTTATAATTTTTTTTTGAAGAATTTTCGAATATAACATCTATCATTGCTTCTTTGATAATAAAATAATTTTCATAATTTTTATCAGATTTAAATTTTGCTTTATAAACAACACCAAAAGTTCCTTTTCCAATGATTTCTATATTTTCTAAAGATTTTCTAAAATTCATGTTATTTCCCGAAACACACAAAGAATCATTAAACATTACAAATGATTCAAACATATCAATTAAAAAGTTTGATTCATCAATTCTTCGAGTTATCTGTTTATAAGAATTTGGATCTATAATTTTTTCTTCATTTAATTTTCTTTTATTTCTAATTTTTTCTTCATTTGATTTTCCTTCTTCAGCAGTTTTATTTTTTAATGAAAAAAATTCATCATTAATTTCCATATCAAAAACTTTTTGTTCGAAAATTTTTTCAAAGAAAAATTTGAAAAAAGAATTAAATTTTTGTAAATCTTCTTTTGAAAAGTTAATTCCTTTGTATTTTTTTGGAACATTAGTAATAAAAGGAAAAAAAATTGAAGAAATATTTTTATTTTTTCTTTCAAAAGTTCCATAAGATTGAAATGCTAACAAATTAGCTAATGATACTACAAGTAAAGTTAATTGATAATCTTTATTGTTTCCTTTTGATTCATTTAATTCATTAATTAATTCATCTACTTCATTTTCTGATCCTTTCCAATTTGTTAACCATTTTTGAATTTCAGTATATTCATTTATTAAAGTAGAAATGATATTGATTTCATTTAATGAAATATCAAATTCATTTAATAATTTTGAAATATCAATAAAACCTTCAAAATTTAATGTTTCTAAATTAAAAATTGGAATTTTTTTTATTCCATTAATATATTCTATTCCTAATATTTTATTTTCAGCAAATCCGTAATGAACAAAATCTTTTTTACGTTTTTTTACTAAATTATTTTCAGGATCTATTTTTCCAATATTTATTAAGAAAGAACAAGCAACAATTTTTTTCATTAAAAAATCAAAATTTTTTTCATCTTTAAAATTTTTTTTAATTAATAATAATTGTTCTGCAAATAATAATGACCAAATTGAATGTTCAAATAAATTTCCTGAATTCGTATTTACATTTAATGATTTATATAATTTCATTTGTTCTAATAATTTTTTTGTTTCAGTTGGAACATTTGAATAATTAAAATATTGCCAATCTAAATCTGAATTAATATCTCTTTCAAGATATTCAAATGGATTGTAAAACATAAATTTTGAATCAAAAGAATTAACAAATTTATTTAAAACAAAACCTGCATAATTTCCTTTTTGTAAAGCTGGAAAAAACCATTTTAAAAATGATTTATAAGATTCAACAATTTTTTTTTCGTCGAATTCTTTAATTTTTAATTTTAAATCTTTTGAAATAGAAATTTTTTCTGAACTATAATTTGATAACGAAAACATTTCTTTTAATTTTTCTTTAATTTCTTTCGGAATTGTTGGATGATCTAATAATCTTATAATATTATTTTCATTGTCTAAAATAATAAAAATTGCTTCTTTTTTTAAAATATAAGATTTAACCAAATTTTTATTTACTTTCATTTTTTCTTGATAAGAAGTAAACCATAATGATTCAAATACTTGTTGTTTTGAAATTTCTTCTGTAATAGATGAGTCTGGATTTTCTAAAACATTTTTTATAAGTTGATTTTCGTCAACATTATTTTCATAAAAATTATTCATCGGAAATTCATAGTTTGAATTATTAAAAATTAAATTTTGATAATAAACTGAAATTCCTTTTTGAAATTTAACACAATTAAAAACCCCATCAAAAAAATATTCTCCACACTCAAAATAATTAAAAGGTAATTTAAAATTACCGACATTTAATTTTCCATCCAAACCTTTTTTCCAGTCAAATTTTAATTTGTTACAAGCCATTTTTGATATTTTATGATTTTTAAATCATTTTAAAATTTTTTAAAATTCTTCATTAAATTGTTGGTATTCTTAAAAATGAGAAATTATAGAAAAAAACCAAAAAGGATAAATATTTTATTAGATCTTGATAGTACAATTATTTCTTCAATTACAAAAGAAGAAGAAAATTCTTTACTTAAACCTAGAATGAAAAAATTTAGATGGGAAAATATGGAAGGAATTTATAAAGTATTTGAAAGACCTGGATTACAAGAATTTTTAGATTTTTTATTTAAAAATTTTAATGTAAGTATTTGGACAGCAGCTTCAAAAACATATGCACTATTTGTAATCGATAAATTTGTTTTGAATCAAAAACCAGAAAGAAAGCTTGAATTTATTTTTTTTTCATATCATTGTTCAGAATCTGAACTTCAAGAAAAAACTCAAAAATCTTTAAAATTATTAAAATCACATTTTAAATTACCAATTTTTGATATGAATCAAACATATATAATTGATGATCATCCTGATGTATACAATGCACAGCCTAAAAATTGTATTAAAATCAAACCATTTGAATTTTCTGAAAGAAAATCTTTTTTTGATGATGAATTAAATAGTGTGATTAAACCTATTCTTAAAAAAATTCTAATAAATGATGATATGGAATAGAAAATTAAATTGATTTTTATTTTTAACTAAATTAATTTTTTAAAACTAAATTATGAAGAATTTATCAAAAGAGTAAAATTAAAATTATGGATCGAAAACATTGCGTTTTGTTTTATTCTAAAAATTCTCAAGAAAGTTTTGATTTATTTAATTATATAAATGGTCTTCCAATTGATTTACCAAGTTTAACTGGAATGACAATGATTTGTGCAGATAACGAATTAATTCGTTCTAAACTTTTAGAAAATAAAATTTTAGATGTTCCTGTTCTTTTGATAGAATATTTTATCTCTTCTTCTAAAGAATTTCCTAAAAAACAAAAACTTTTTAAAAATCAAATTTATCAATGGATTGATGAAATAACAAAAAAATGTATTATTGAACAAAAATATAATTCTCCAAAACAAAAATCACAAAAAAAAGTTTCTTTTCTTTCTCCTACTAGTTCTTCAATTCCAAATTCAATTCCAAATTCAATTCCAAATTCAATTCCAAATTCAATTCCAAATTCAATTCCAAATTCAATTCCAAATTCAATTCCAAATTC
>Ga0208226_1000266_pt1 | contig 15723 bp, 15 predicted proteins | sample LakMenE18May11ns_FD_150713 | JGI IMG/M metagenome (GOLD analysis project Ga0208226, IMG submission 150713) | Freshwater microbial communities from Lake Mendota, WI - 18MAY2011 deep hole epilimnion ns (SPAdes) | ecosystem: Environmental > Aquatic > Freshwater > Lake > Epilimnion/Euphotic zone ... | reverse complement strand
GCTTTATCCTCCTCCGCCCTCTTCGCTAACCTCGCTTGCTCCCTCACCTTATTCACCTCCGCCCTCAGCGCCTGCTTCTCCTTAATCCACTCCGCCCTCGGCGCCTCCATCTCCTTCTTTTGTTTTTTGGGTGCTCCACCTACCATCTCCTCCTTATACTTTTTCTTTGACTTATTTTTATATCCTACGTTTTGAGGACCTGCATTTTGAGCACCTGTGTTTTGAGCAAGACTAGTTAAAAATTTATTCTTTTTCCTTGTTATACCCATTATATATATATATTTATTATTTATAATAATTTTATACTTAATTATTTAATTAAAAAATTAAAAAATTAAAAAATTAAATGATTAAAAATAAATGATTAAAAAATTAAATAATTAAATAAATTGTTGGTTATTTGGTTATTAATTTGCGAACTTTCATTAATTCAACAAATGGACTTGCACCTTTACCTTGTTTAAAATTATTGATTTGCGCATTCCCTGTTAATAATAATAGTTCTCGTAAATCATCATTTTGTGTAAATTTTGCATATAGCGCTTTTTCTAATAGTCCGGTTTCCAATTTTTTAAATTCTTCATCGTTTGCAATTGTTGATTTAATAGATTTTTTGGCAAGTTGACTATCATAAAATTTTTGGGCTTCTTCTACATTAGACCCATATAATCCCTCTTTTTTAAACTTACTAATTATTTCAGTTAAGCCATTAAACCGACTTCCTAACATGTAATGTTTCACGCTTGTCCAATCTGTTCCATCGATTTTTAAGTTGGTTACTAAAAATTCATTATCCAATTTTTTACGCCAATCAGGGTATTTCTTTTTATTATTTAATTCAAGCACATTTTTAGAAATCTTTAATTCTGGTTTAATTGTTTCACCAGATCCTTCCCCAACTTTCGCATGTTTTGATTTATTATATACTTGAATTACAATACTATTACTATAATCTTGTGACTTAGGCATTTTAGTATCTACCAATGTATCATAACTACCTTTTTTACTAGTTCCTTTTGTTTCTACTCCATTTTTGTTTGCAAAAGTTTTAAAGTCCGGTATTAATACATATAATCCAGCATTTTTTTCCATACACTTCTCTAAAATCAATTCTTTAATTTTATATGGAATTTCGCTAAATGTGAGAGCTCCGCGTTTTACATTTTTATCATAAGTAATCATTTTATAGTGATTATTTTGAAAATAGTCAGCAATAATATAATATGATGGCTCAAAAATACCTTGTTCTTCTAACTTAATATCCGGGCTAATGCATTGCAAAACATTCTCGCGTTCTCCTTCTAGATAATTGTGTTGAGATAAAATAATAAACTTCACATTGTATATTCGTTCAAGTGAGCTTAGTGCCCAATTATCTGCCCAAAATCGCCCACCAACTTCTATAATTACTTTCTTAAGATCTTCAACACTATTTACATCTTTCATAAATTGAAACTCTTGTGCTAAATTTTCTAGTTCCTTGTTCTTCGTAGTCATAGACGTAAATGTATTAAAATTGTCTTTGGCATCTTGAATTAATTTCATTTTATCAGGACCATCATTTGTTCCATTAATCATTTTTTTCAAAGTATTGTGTTTAGTTTTTAACCCTTTTACTTGTTCTTGTGTTGTTTTCATATTATTATAATACATGTCAAATAACTCTTTATAAGTTTGAAAAATGGGTTCATCAACTTCGCCTGCTAATTTTTCACGAATAGCTTTTACAGACGTTTCTATTTTCACCGTTTTCAAAGCATCGCGTAAAACCGCAAAAAAACAGTCCCCGCCGCCTTCATTGTCAACTATTTCGTATTTGTTACTTCTTAAAAACTTATTGACCCAACTATCTTTAGGGTCTTCTTCATAATTGGCAATTTCATAATCGCTTTCTTCTTTAGTTTGACTATTTAAAGTCATTAAATTATACTTCATGTTTGGAACATTGCTGTTGTTCTTTGCATCATTGTCATCAGTTGCGTCTGTTGTGTCTGTTGCGTCTGTTGCATCAGTTAATTCGCTTACATCAGTTGCATCAGTTGCTTCGCTTACATCAGTTGCTTCGCTTACGTTTGACCTTGTTTCAAAATCATCAATCAATTCATAATTATTCATAATAAGTGATTTAGAAAATTGAAACATAATTGGTTCGGACAGTTTGTTTAAATCAATATCCCCACTATCATCCAACAAAGAAGTGTATTCAGTATTATGTGTTTCATAAATACCTATTTTAGACACTATTGAACTATTATTTACTAAATAAATGTTAAAATACAAAACGCCAGAGCTCAAATATTCAAATTTAGGAGCACCTAAAACAAATTTAATATGTTTATTATATATTTTTGCATTATATACAAAAGCCTCATTATCTAAATCCGTTTTATCTATGCTATTTGTTACAATATAGCGAACCTCTTTTTTTATATTTGACGCAATCATTATATATATTTATATATTTTTATAACATATTTTTATAACATATTTTTATTATATATATTTTTTATTATATACATATTTTTTATTATATACATATTTTTTATTACATATAAAACATATTAAACATGTTTTTATAACATGTTTTTATAATATATATTTTTTATACTTGTCCTCAATATCCATTAATTTAAATTTAATTTTATTTGTAAAATTAACAAGCCCACAATCACGCTCATTGGCCAATATTGTTTTAAGTGCATTATATAAATTGAGCTTATTATCTATTATTTTCATAATTGTCAACTCTTTAAATAATTCATTATAAATGATTATAAGGAACTCAAGTATGATTTCGCAATAAGAACTGTTGTTTTCTATTTTCAAATTAGTAATAAAAAAGTTATTAAGTAAAGCCACATAGTCTTCAATTACATGACAATTAATAAAAAATTGTTGCGCATATTGTTTATTTTCAGTGTTTTCTAATTCATAATAATAAATTTTCTTATTAAAATTTATTATAAAAATTATAAAACACTTATATTTGTCGTTTATTTTATTAATAGTATACTCATCATCGTCTGTATTATTTTTTATAATATTATCTATTTTCAACATTTCATAATATTTTTCTTTAAGTGCATTATATATATATATAATGTCCAAGTTATTAGTTTTAACGTAAGTATGCTCAATTAATGCAAATAATATATTTACATATATTACGCTATAAGATAAATTGTTGTAGCATATATGCTCTATTATGTAATTATCAATATTAACCAATAATAGTGGGTCATTATTGTTATTGCTATTGCTATTGCTATTGCTATTGTTATTGCTATTGCTATTTTCCAAACATTCTTTATAAATGTTTATTAATTCAGGTTCTAATTTGCTATAATTGGATGGCGATAACTTGTTTAGTATTGTTTTAATATTGCTTTTAATTGCTTCATGTTTGCTTTTGTCTTCTGTTGTTTTTTTTTTAGTGTTAACATAAGTATTTTTTATGGTTCTGCTTAAAATGAAATTGTCTTTTGCCAAGCTATTGTTTAAGCTTAAGCTATTAACGCTCAAGCTATTAACGCTCAAGCTATTAACGCTATTATTATTATTGTTATCATACTTTCTAAATTTGTTTTTCTTTTTAAATTTATTATCATTATCGGTTTCATAATTATTTACTAGCGCCTCAAGGTTAATCGTTTCTAGTACATTGTTTAATAAACTCTCAATAGCACTATCTATTTTCTCATGCATAATAGTTTTATAATAATTATTAATAAAGTCTATGTCATAGATTATCATTAATAAGTATAACTAATATTAAAATTTAATGTTATTCTTTTAATTATTTTCGTTATATTAATATTTATAAAGTATTTGATCATTATAAATATTATGGAAATAATTAACGCAATATTAAGTTTTTATGAAAAAGGCGATTACAATAGCAAGGAAAAATATGTTAACGCATTTAAGTTACCTATAGAATATTTAGACACTTCATCATTGTTTGTCATCAATAATAACATTGTTAATGATTTAGAGTTAGTTAAAGCCAACGAATTAGCAATTACTAATAATTCATTAGATCATTCTGCTAATGACGCCAATTACAATTTATATTACCATGTATTTGACCCAAAAACCATTTTTGAGAAAAATGTTATAAATAAGTGGAGCAAATATTATACAAACAATAAAGAATTTTTGTTAGAAACCCAGGACCTAATTAAAAACTATAAGCCGCTTAAAAAAGTGGAATTTAGCGATAGTCCGTGTGTCAATGATTTAGTAGTTTATAATAATTGTGAAAATATTATATATGATAATGGATTTGTAAATAAATATCAATATATTGATATTCCATTATTAAATAAATTTAATAATAATAGCCTAGTACTACAGGCGCTAAGCGTTTATAATCTCTCAACACCCATAGTTTCTTTGCTTATTCCGATTTTATTTTTATTATTGCCCTTTTTCATAATTAAATTGCAAGGGCATAATGTTACTTTTGAGCTATATTTTAACCATTTAAAGACGGTGTTTTCTAATCATATTATTGGTCAATTATTTAGTTCTTTAAGTGATACAAATTTAACAAATAAAATATATATACTTTTTAGCTTTGGTTTTTACATTTTCCAATTATATTTAAATATAAACGGATGCATAAAGTATTTCTATAATATTAAATATATTCACAATATTTTATATGATTTAAAAGAATATATTTTAGAAACTTTGAAGACCTATGACAATTTTTTGAATTATTCTAAAAATTTAAATCATTATAAGGAGTTTAATGAATTTATACTTTCCAATAGTGCTATTTTTAATTCATATTTGTGCCAATTGCGAAGATTAACGCCTTATTCTTTATCAATGAGTAAAGTAGTTGAGCTAGGCCAATTAATGAAGTGTTTTTATTATTTAAATAAAAATGATAGTTTTATCAATAGTTTATATTTCTCCTTTGGTTTTAATGGGTATATAAAAAATATACTAACACTGCAACAATTTATTAGCGCTAAAGTCATGAACTATTGTAGTTATAATAGTAACAGCGAGCCCACTCATTTTGACAATTCTTATTTTGCCAATTTAAATAATATTGAGGCTTTAACTATTGAAAAAAGCGATCCATGTTCAGTTAAAACTAAGACTATTGTAAAAAATTCATATAAATTGGATAAAAATATAATTATTACGGGACCAAATGCATCGGGTAAAACTACACTATTAAAATCAACATTATTTAACATATTATTGTGTCAACAAATAGGATGTGGTTTTTTCAATAATGCATCAATAAAAGTATATGATTATATACATTGTTATATTAACATTCCTGATACAGGAGGCCGCGACAGTTTATATCAAGCCGAAGCACGACAATGTAAAAATATACTGCAACTCATTGAGAATAATAAAGATAAAACGCATTTTTGCGTATTTGACGAGCTCTATAGTGGAACAAATCCTGATGAAGCAATTAGTAGTGCTTATGGCTATTTAAATCATTTAAATAAATTGAACAATATAGATTATATGTTAACAACTCATTATAATAAATTATGCAAAAAATTAAATAAACAAAACAACAATTTTTTCATGAAAGTAAAGAAAAATGAGCACAATGACGATTTTGAATACACTTATAAAATCAAAAAGGGTATTTCAAATGTTAAAGGAGCGTTAAAAGTCCTCAAAGATTTAGAATATCCTGAAAATATTATAACAAATATGAAATAACAAATAAATAATATTTATTCGTTAAACAATACTTAAAATAATATTGTTAAACTTTAATAATAAATGTCAATCTTATATAAATTACTAGATTCAAGTTTCCTCTTAACATTAGGCATTATATTATTAATATGCGGTTCAATAATGTTATATAGTCATCGCAGATTAAACTTATTAGAACGAAGTGTTATTGAGCATGGAAAAATACTACAAAATTTTATTATAAATTATAATATTCAAATGCAGAGCATCAATTCATTATATATTAATAAAAATAAACAAGAGGGTCAACATATCAAAAAAATCAATTTAGGCGAAAAAATAAGTGTATCCGAAGATGAATGTTCCGAATATGTAGGAGGTGCTGATGTAAATAATGAATTGGTTCATCATGATGATGATGGCAAGGTAAATGTATCAAGCGATGACGAAGACGATGATGATGATGAGGAAGACGATGATGATGATGAGGAAGACGATGACGATGATGACGATGATGAGGAAGACGATGACGATGATGAGGAAGACGATGACGATGATGAGGAAGATGATGACGATGATGAGGAAGATGATGAAGATGACGATGAAGATGATGAGGAAGATGATGCAGAAGATGGCAAAGATGACGATGACAAGGAAGACGATGGCAAGGAAGACGATGACAAAGTATTAACAATTTCCAAAAGCGAATTAGAAAATAATATTAAAGATTTAGGAGATTTTGAGGAAATAGATTTAAATAAGCCTTTTTTTTCGAATAACGACGATGAAACATTTATAAAGAATTTGCCGATAAATTTAGATACATTTAATATTGATTTAAACACTAATTCAAAAATTATTAATTTAAATAATATAGACCAAGACACTAATGTAGACACCAATGTAATAGACAGTGCTAGTTCTAATAATACTAACACTAATAGGAAAAATTATTCAAAAATGAAAGTAGACGATTTAAAAACGATTGCTGTAACAAGAAATTTAATAGATAATGAAACAGCACAGAAAACAAAAAAGGCTGATTTAATAAAAATTTTACAAAATGCGTAAATTAAATTATTAAATAATTAACAATTAATTAAATTTTTTATTAACAATAAATTTAATTAATAAATAAATAATAATAATTTTAATTATATATAATAATAATAATATGAGTTATGGTTTGTGTGCTAATGGCTCAAATAATATAGCTATGAATTTTCCTCCTTTAATGGACGACAGCCGGCTATTTAGCAATTATTATTCTTCGGTGTTGAACGATGAAATGCTTAAAAGAAATAAAAATATTAAAACTAATACCGACTATAGGCATTATTTACAAATCAATGCTGAGGCTATTATAAGTAACAATCAATTGAATTCATGTAATGAATGCAGTGTATGTCCGTATTATAGTAAAACAAGTTTAGAAATAAATAAGCATACTCCATATATATTTGATCATACATTATCTAATATAAGGCCGTATGGATACGAAACAAGTGATTTAAAAGAGTTGTATTTGAGTAGGCAGCAGCTAGACAGTCAAAAGCATGTTACCAAATATATTTTAAAACCCAATTAATTGATAAATAATAAAATAATAAAATAATAAAATAATAAAATATAAATAATAAATAATAAATAATAAATAATAAATAATAAATAATAAATAATTTACTATAATAAAAAATTATAATTTAATATAATAAAAAATTATATTATATTATTATAATAAAATGAATTTTTTCGATGGTTTGATGGCTCCTTTAGGTAAAAATTATTGCGCATTATTTTATTTTTTTGGATTGCTTAGTTTATTTTTAGCTTTAATAGCCGCCGGTGGTATAGTTGTGGGAATTTTTAATAAAAAAGATGGCTTCGTCTTGTTTATGATGTTTTTTAATATGTTAAGTAATATTTTTATGTATTATGTAATGAGAATATATTACTCAATGTGCATTGCATCATTACGTTAATAGTCTAACAAATTAGTGATCATTATTTTTAATATTATTATATATTATAATATTAAAAATTATTAAAAATTATTAAAAATTATTAAATTATGTTATAAATAATAAAAATAATAATAATATAATAATAATATTATAAATAATATTTTATTATTATAAAATGAATTTTTTTGATAGTTTGATGTCGCCATTAGGTAAAAATTTTTGTTTGTATTTTTATGTAGTAGGACTATTTTTTCTAGGGTTAGTTATATTAAGTCTTGGCAGTGTAGTGTTTGCACTAGTTAATGGAAAGTCTGGTTATATTACATTTGCAAGTATTATTCTTTTCTTATATATACTACTTGGCTATACAATAACTAGACTACAATATTCTATATGTTTAGCAACATTGAAATAAATAATAACATAATAACATAATAATAATAATAAAACAATATAAAGAATAATTTACAAATTATATAAGTAACACTAATTTTAAACTAAACACAAAATAATTTATATTAATAATATAACAATTAATTTATTAATATGAAAGTTTTAAGTATTGATATTGGCATTAAAAATTTGGCTTATGTTATTTTAGAAGTTACTAATGTTAATGCTAATGTTAATGCTAATTTAGATAAAAATAGTATTGTTAATGGATCGCAAGACTTTAAAATTATTAAATGGGACGTGATAAATCTATGCAATAAGTTTATTTCTTGCTCATCAAAAACATGCACAAAACAAGCATGTTTTCATAAAAATGATACTTTTTATTGTAAAAATCACACTAAAAAAACTGAATATAGCTTACCGCTATGCAATGTAAAAACTTTGCATAAACAATCAGTAGCAAATCTCTCTGCACTAGTTGAAAAATGCGATTTAAAACTTGAAAAACCTATTAATAAAGCAACACTAATAAGTAGTTTGGAAGACTACTTGAAATCCACATGTTTTGAGGCAATTGAAAATGTAAATGCAAACAATGTAAATCTCATTGATTTGGGGATTAGTTTGAAAAATGAACTAAATGAGCTATTTAATAACTATGACCTTGCTAGCATTGACCAAATCATTATAGAAAATCAAATAAGCCCTATTGCAAATAGAATGAAGTGTATACAAGGCATGGTAGCTCAATACTTTATTGATTGTAATAATCATAATATAGCATTTATTTCGGCAACAAATAAATTAAAAGCTTTTATAAATAAGGACAAGGACAAGGATAAGACTGCAGAAAAAGAGAAAAAGGTTTCATATAACGAGAGAAAGAAACTAAGTATATTATATAGTAAACAATTATTGGAAAATAAAAATATGATGCATGATCTTACGTATTTTGTTAAGCATTCAAAGAAAGACGATTTAGCCGATTGTTTACTTCAAGGAATATATTATTTAGATAATAAACAAGATAGTCTTACAAACTAACAAAACTATAAACTATAAACTATAAACTATAAACTATAAACTATAATATATATTAAAAATTATATAATATATATTGCGGAGTATTTAAAAATTAATCTTCTATTTAATACATAATAGATTATATGAATATTGTTGAAATTGAGCCAGATTTTCTAAATATTGAAGATATTGTATTGCCCGAATTTAAAATTAACGACCCAGACGAGGACAGTCGTTTTGAGGAAATTAGTTCAACAAGAAAATCTGCTAATTTTGGAGGAGGTATAGAATTATTAATGAATGAAAAAAATAAAGGCGACAAAAAATTCGCTTCTTCTATTGATATTGAAGATATTACAAACTTAGAAAATGAATTAAACGAGCTTTCTGAAACTACAAATACAAATACAAATTCAAATACAAATTCAAATTCAAATTCAAATTTTAATTCATTAGCTAATGATACAAACAAAACTATTGAAAGCAACAGCACAAATAAAGAAATAAAATATAAACAAGATACAGGAAGTGCACAAAAAAAATCAATATTTGGCGATTTATTTGGTGGTTCCAAAAACGACGGAGCACAAGTAAAACCTGTTACAAAAAACAATGACACTGATAACATTAATCTTGGAAAATCTACAGCAAACATGAATGAAAATAAAACATGGGATGGTTTCGGTAAATTTAATAATATTCCGGTTAATTTGGATAAAACACAGCAAAAGCCCGAATTAACAAAAGAAGAGGAATTAAAGGAAAAATTCAAATATTTGCGAAAGCTTGACGATTTAGAAAAGAAGGGTGTTTCGTTAAGCAAGCGTTACAACATGGATTCCAATTTAAATGAAATGATTGGAGAATATGAAACAATTATTGCAGAAAAGGAGAAATCCAATGCTATTAAATTTCAAGCAAAAATGATGATGGCTTGTATTACCGGTTTAGAGTTTTTAAATACCAAATTTGATCCTTTTGATATTAAATTAGAGGGTTGGGGTGAGCAAATAAATGAAAATATTGACGAATATGATGATATATTTGCTGAATTACATGAAAAATATAAGTCAAAGGCTAAAATGTCGCCTGAGTTAAAATTATTATTTCAATTAGGCGGTTCGGCTATGATGGTTCATATGTCAAATACATTATTCAAATCTTCTATGCCCGGTATGGACGATATTATGCGCCAAAATCCTGAATTGATGAAGCAGTTTACTCAGGCAGCTGTTAATACTATGGGGCAGTCAAAGCCGGGTCTAGGCGGGTTTATGAATGGACTATTTAATAATGGAAATGGATCTAATCCTGGGTTCGGTTCTAATTCTGGGTTCGGGTCGTCTATGCCGCCAAATGTAAATTCGGGTCCTCCGCCGGCACCAATTGAAACGAAATTACCGGATCGTAGCCAGAGAATGCAAAATATAGTAAATCGCCCCGATATTATGGCAGCACGGGGTTCTAGCATGGGCAACAATGAGGGCAACCCATATGATGAAGAGCGCATAAAGCGCCCTGAAATGAAGGGGCCTTCTAATGTGCCACAATCGAACCAAAATATTGCCTCATTATTGAGCGGGCTAAAGACCAAGCAAATAGATGTAAATGAAATGAAAAATAACGAAGCAAGTACAATCAGCATCGATGACTTGAAAGATTTAATGGGTGGTAAGATACCTAGCAAATCTAAACGTAAGCAAAAGAGTGATAAAAATATTGTAAGTTTAGATATATAGGCTAGAGAGATTGCTAATGAAAGATTGCAAATAAGAAAAAGGTTTTAAAAATAATTTTATAAAGCTATTTTAAAGAATAAATAGCTTTATAAAAGCATGATATTTATTTGTGATTTTTGCAATAAAACTATTTCAGAACATGCAACATTATATTTCGGTTTTGATTGTTTGTGTTGCTCAAATCATTGTAGGTCGCAAGTTATTCAACAAACTTTACAAATTGATCCGCGTATGAATGATCCGCATACTTGGTTAATACATAAATTAAGGGCTATAAAAGCTAAAGCAGAAAAAGCTAAAGCTGATCCATTAATTCCAAAAAATAGATCATTAGTTGATTTAGTTGCACAATTAAACTTTTAAACATTAAACATTAAAACATTAAACATTTAAACATTAATCAATCTCTCTATTCTCTATTCTCTATTCTCTATTCTTTATTCTTTAACTCGTTGGTAGTAACAATAACACTGCCACCAGGCTTTTTAATATTTAATTTAACAATTCCATTATGCATTTTTTGCTTATATGACAAACAATCGTAAGGCACCTTCATATAAATTGTTGTGTTATCTTTAGTAACAGCAATAGTGTACATTAACACTAATGTCTTATAATTTAATATATTATTTTAATAACTTTAAATCCTTTTATTATATACTTTTAATAGACCGCCATATTATTTTATTTTTAAATAATTTAAATATAATATAATAAACAATACATTATGAAATATTGCGAGGAAAACCAGTATCATCCAAAACTAGTATGTAACAAAGGAAATATGCTATTAAATGAAATAAAAATGCCTTTAACCAATAATAAGGCATATAATTTGCAATTTGAGTTTAACAATTTAAATACGTATAAAGTGAACAGTGACTTGCTTTTAACTACACAATTATATGAGTTACTTGAAAAAGTAAATGTGGATTTAATTGAAAAAATCCATATTTTAAATGTATTAAATGAACGGGAAACAGATATATGTATACTATTAAAACAAATAGCAAAAGAAGTCGGTATTAAGCAAAAATATATTTTGTTTAGATCCACTAAATACTTGAATAAGTTAAATAACAGTATTACATATTACAATAAGGATTTAATTTATGACCATAAAGATTTAATAGACAATTACTTAAATAACATAAAATTAGATAATAATAAATACGAACCACTAATATTCAATTTTGGTAAAACAGTTATTTCTGTAGTACCTGAAATAGTATTACCATCAGCTAATAATGAACACGAAGATGAACACGAACATGAAGATAATAAATTTATACATGTGAAATTTTCAATAGATTTTCAAATTTCAATAGCGGACGATTTACCTATTTATATGAATAATCTTATTGGACTAATGTTTAAAAAAATGTTTTATAATGTTAAATCATTTATTGATAACTTAAATTTATAAAAATATAAAAAATATAAAAAATATAAAAAATATAAAAAATATAAAAAATATAATCAAAAATATAATCAAAATATTAAGTAATTATTATATATAAATACTTAATACTTTAATATACTATTAAATTATTAGCTATGATATTTATTCATACATTAAGTATAATCATAAGAATTGCAAAACTATTTACTATAATAAGTTACGAATTTTTAAAATATAATGTAATAAAGTTAGTAAATAATGTGTGTAATAAGCCATATAATAGGCTAATATTAATTAAAAACATATCTAAAAGATTGGAATATGAAAATATTGTGTATGTTAAAATATTTCAAGCTTTATGTTTAAATAAGGATCTATTATATTCCGAAGAGCAAGAATTTTTACTAAAATATACCGATAATGTTCCGTATAATATTAACGATATTAATTATGATTTACTTGATAAATTAGAACAAACTTATTCAATAAAACTTAATAATGTTATTCCTATAAATTGCGGAATAATAGGTTTAGTTTTTGATGGACATGATTGTGCCAACAATAAAGTAATTATTAAAATGCTGAAAAAAAATATTGTATATAAGTTTACCAATGTATTTGATGAATTGCTCTACATATCTTATATATGCAATTATATTCCATATATTAAATCTCTCAAATTGTCCAACATACTTTTAGATAATAAAGAAATCTTATTTAATCAAATGGACTTTATTAAAGAGGTTAATTCATTAGAAATTTTCACAAAAAAGTACAAAAATAACAAGGAATACAGGTTTCCAAAAGTGTATAGAGAGATTACAGAAAAATACCATGAATTAATGGTAATGGAAAATATAAAAGGGCTAACATTTAAAGACATTGAAAATGTGGATAATACAATAAAAGAAGAATTTGCTTATTTAATAAACAAGTTTAATATATTGGGAATGTTGTATCATTCAACCATTCACTGTGACATGCATTGTGGTAACGTGTTCTTTTATATTAATGATCCAACCAATGATCCAGCCAATGATCCAACCAATGATCCAACCAATGATCCAACCAATGATCCAAAATATATGTTAGGACTTATTGATTTTGGTATTTGCACATTTCCTAATAAGGAAAGTCAAAATGCATATTATATTTTTTTCAACAATATATTTTATAACCACGACTATAGTGACCTGGAATATGTAATTAATAATTTTATAGAGGAAAAGTACATGCTCAACCTTTTCAGCTGCGTTAAAAAGCAAACCTTTTATGATGAAATAATAGTATGCCTAGAATTATATAGCAATCATGAATTATCAAAGCGCGCATTAATAAATAAATTGGCGTTACTTATTTACAAATATAATATGAATTTTACACAAGAATTCAATAAAATTATATTAAGCATACATACAACACATAACTTTGTAAAGCTATTATCAAGTAAGCCAAATGACAGTTTAACAAAAGTAATAAAAGAACTAAGTTTATTTAATGAATTAATAAACATTTAATGTTATGGGGGGCTAAGGGCGTACATGTTTAAAAAGGCAAAAATCCCCTTTTTTCAATTCCTTATGATAAATGGTCTTAATCTTTTTTAACAAATTATTGTGTGTTTTTTTTTGAAAAATATTTTCAGGATTTTTTTGGAAAATGGACATTTATAAATGTCCATTTTTGAGTAGGCCAAGCCTTTATAGAAAAAAAGAGAATTTTTCACTTTTTAAATAAAACCACATGCTAAAGGTTTGGATCACAAACATTTTACATGAAAAAACTCCTTACCATAAATATTTTTCACACTTTTTCACAATGTTTGAAAAATATTTTGTTTACATTTGTTTACATAAAAAATCCGGAAAAATCCGTAAAAATCCGCATTTTTTTTTCAATACATTAGCGTCACGTTTTTTATTTGTAAAAACCGAAAAAAGTGGCAAAATCCCCAAAAAAGAGCGCAATACAACTTTTTGTTGACATTTATTGACATTTGTTTACAAAAAATCCGGAAAAATCCGGAAAATTATATAAAATATATATTAAATATATAGCTATTACATTATTATTGACAAATGTTGACAAAAAAATCCGCAAAAATCCGCAATGAATTTGTATGTATAAATTGTAACTATGCTACGAGTGACAAAAAAGATTATAATAAACATGTTGTCACAGCAAAACATAAAAATAATACAAACGTTGACATTTTGTTGACAGCTAGTGTGAAAAAATCCGAACTTTTAGCAGAAATTATTTGTAATTGTGGAAAAAAGTACAAAAGCAGGCAAGGGCTTTATGCTCATAAAAAAAAATGTACTTTTTTGCAAAATGCAAAGTTAATGGATAATTCAAATAATGAGTTAACGCTAGCAAATGACTTAACAAATGACTTAATCATTAAATTGCTGAATGATAATAAAGACATGAGAGAGATTATTATCAAGCAACAAGATCACATGATGAAGCAACAAAATCAAATAAGTGAAATGTTGCCGAAATTAGGAAACAACAATTTTATAACAAATAACAACAATAACAATAAATTTAACATTCAGGTTTTTCTTAATGAGCGATGTAAAGATGCAATAAACATGAGTGATTTTATAAAGTCAATACAAGTTAGTTTACAGCAACTAGATTATACGAAGCAAAACGGTTTAGTAAATGGATTAAGTAATGTAATAATAGAAAATATGAGTAAATTAGGATTGTATCAGCGACCGATACATTGTACTGATTTAAAACGCGAATCGTTATATATTAAGGACGATGACAATTGGGAAAAGGATATTAATAAAGAAAAAATCAGGAAGGCCATTAAAGATGTATCAACAAAGCAATTTTGCGCATTAAGTAAATGGACAAAAGAAAATCCAGATTTTCAAAACAATGAATATAAACAAAACTATTATACTCATACATTAGTTGCAATAGCAAATACTAAGGAACACAATGAGGAAAAAATAATTAAAAAACTATGTAATAGTAGTTACATAAAAGAAGAATAAATATAGTAAAATAGTGTTTTACGTTTATAAAACATTATTTTATAAGTTTATAAGTTTATAAGTTTATAAGTTTATTAAAAATAAATTATTCGCCATTATTAACAATAATAATTTTATTGTTATTAGTATCACTATTTTCAATATTAATATCAAGTTTACTTAAATTCTTTTTGTTATAATAGTCACTAATATAAGAAGTAATTTTATAATAGCTAACAAAAGAAATAGAAAACACAGTAATGCAACTATTAAACAACATTAAATAATTATTATCCGAAATACTATACATTACCCAGCATAAACTATGAAGATTACCTAAGAATAAATAATAAGGATCAAAATCTTTTACCGATTTTGTGCGATAAGTTTTTATAATTTGAGGCACATGATATATAACATTAATAATGTTACACACTATAAGTATGTTATTTTTAAATGCTATGTTTGTGGCCATATAATCATCTATAAAACTTATAATTATAACTTTAAATAATTTATAA
>Ga0208226_1000265_pt1 | contig 15732 bp, 17 predicted proteins | sample LakMenE18May11ns_FD_150713 | JGI IMG/M metagenome (GOLD analysis project Ga0208226, IMG submission 150713) | Freshwater microbial communities from Lake Mendota, WI - 18MAY2011 deep hole epilimnion ns (SPAdes) | ecosystem: Environmental > Aquatic > Freshwater > Lake > Epilimnion/Euphotic zone ... | reverse complement strand
GGGGGGGGGGGGGGGGAGAAGAAATATTGCATGACGCGAGATTACAAAACATGTCACAATATAACGATGATTGCTATTACCATAGAAATTTATAGTTGTGACTCAATAACAGGGTTCTTCTGAGCCAAATGTTTTTTTTTAAGGTTGTTGAGTTTTTCAAAATAAAGGATGACACCTTTGGGTGGAAATGTCCCACTTGCCGAAAAGAGATCTACGGTCGCATGTCACAGCACTTTAGGTAAATTTATTGCCATTCGCTGAAATTGAATGTTCTTAATAAGCCTTCGTTTGTATTGTTCTGTATACACGTGGTAATTTTCCATCTCTTGTCTCATTAGAAAACTTCAAAACATCCTGTATGCTGTATGCTATCTAAGCCTATCTTACATACAGTATTTCAATACAGTGTCAGATTAATGGTGCCCTTGCCCTTGCCAAAGCAGCTAAAGTGTGAGATTTTCGATCCTTCGGATTTCTTTCTTTCTTCTTTCTTTTCTCATTTTTCTTTCTTTCTTTCTTCAATCTTTCTTTCTTCCCTCATTTATTTTTCTTTCTTTTTGTCTTTCTTTCTTTCTTTCGTTCTTTCTTTTTATTTCTTTCTCTTTCTTTTTTGTTTGTTTGTTTCTTTGATTCTTTCTTTCTTTCTTTCTTGTACTGCGATTGGAAGGAAACGCAATAAATTATTATTATTTTGCAGGCGAATTCATCCGGGAAATTTACCACCGTTGTGTAGATGTCCTTTCTGCGGCAAAGCAATAGCAGACGTGAAGAGTCACATCCATTTTTCTCATAAGAAGGAAGGTTTCATGAAATGCCAACTGCCTTTTAATTCTTTTTGTAGTGTTGAGATTCATTGTGGTCAGGCATATTATTTTAAACTACAGTACATACATGTTAAAAATTGGAATGAATTTAGGGCTACTTGGATTGGAATAAATGTAAAAAATTTGGCATCCATGTACTGTCATGTTACAAACCGACCCCGTAGGTTAGGAACTTTAGCTGTCCTCTGTGTACCAAGTCGTTCAAAAACAACCTAGAGGTAAGTTCACGCCAGTCATTGCCTGCAGAAATGAACTTTTCATTAATGAACAATAAATTGTTAAACATATAATACAACAATTGTTTGCATGTTTGAAATCCACGTCTCTAGTTGATTGCTAAAAGTACCTTATACGTTTCTGTCAGCAATCAACAAGAACCATGCATAATTTGCTTAATATTCATGTTTTGATAATATATTGTGCTTGTAAACTTTATTTGAATGCTATTGATTTATGAATATTATTTTCAGGTGAAGGTGCACAAGGAGGCCGTTCACGAAAAACGCAAAGGTGACTTTCTCTTGTTGAACAAGTCTTCTTCCACAGAAAGTATGTTTTTATTATTTTAATAATCAAATTGACCAAGGAGCCCAGACGGAGGGTTTGGAGATGGATGATTAGACTAGAGATGGAATGATAGGAGAGGGAGAGAGTGTGAATATGGACTTTTTTAAAGCCCAACCCAAGAAAAATTTAGGCTCATAGTGCCATCTGCAGTTACTCTGTTGAACTATATATATAAGCAGTGGTATACTTTGGCGGATTTGTTGGCAAACTGGAATTTTCGCGCGGCTTTCTCTACATATCAATAACTTTATGAGCCATTTCAAGGTACATTTTGTGCCGTAGGAGCCAAGACTTTTTGTGCTGGACTTTTTTATTGTTCCGCAGTTTCTTAAACAGCGGTAAATTAATAGTTTGTTCCTAAAATTTACTGTTTTATAGGCTTACTTACTGTAATGTGAATTAATTTGGATTCAATTTTAGTTCCCTGTCCTGATTGTGGACGCGATTTGGGTATACGCAGCCTACCCACTCATCAGCAACGCATGCACAAGGTACAACTGTACTGTACATCATGATACACGGGAGATGGGAAATACAATGATAAAATGGTAGCCAGGGAACCCTAAGTTATAAACACCCAGAGTACCAAACTCACGGAGGTCTTCGCTAACATCAACGGACATATCTAAAGGTGTTTGAACTGGGGGACGAGACTGGACTCACTCTTCCGTTCAGTACAGTTTAAATGGCTGGACAATACTTATAATGTGACAGAAGCGTGAAATGGTTTTTAGCTTTATCTATCCCTTCTGCATTACACTTTTTTAGGGAGGAATCGCACACAAGTTTGCCTGTCCTGCAGATAAATGCAACAAGACCTTTGAGAACAAGGTACCTGAAAAGTTACATTTAGTCATTTCAAATTTTACAGATCTCTTAAAGAAGTATTTCGAGGTGATATTCATGGGTTAAAAGCAGGGTTGCGGATCCGCATTCATTTCATCCGGATCCAGCATTTTAGGCTGAATAACAATCCGGATCCAATCCACATCCAGGGCTTTAACCACTAAAAATTTAAAAAAATTACAGCTGAAAAAAAATTTATTGATTTTTTTTATATCAAAAACTGCAATTTACCCATCCCTAGGTAGGTCTCCATAAAGTGCATCTAAGTTACAGAAGAATCCTTCAGCTCTCAAAAGAGGCCATCCGACACTTCAAAACATGAACTTAATTTTTATTTAATTTTTGCCCTCCTGAATCCGGATCCGGATTCCAAATCTGGATCCGGGTCCACTGCCCCGATTGAGTCCGTATCCAATCCGAAGCCGGATCCGCAACCCTGGTTAAAAGTATGGCCAGGTTAGATGTACTGTAGATCTTAAGTTTTAGTGTAACCGGGACTTATTTTTGTTTCATTTTGAGGCCTGTGACCCGGTACGGTACGCTTTTCTGCTGTCTCCCTTCCTTGTCACAGTTAACAATTTTATGGTCCTCTAAAAGCTTAAGATCCATCAACTGGATATGTTTTTACCCTTGATTGTCTCGTCGCAATACTTCTTTCACATTCCTGTAGTACGCTAACAGATCTGGAATAAACTTCACTAATTTTAAGAACGCAAAACGTCAGAAAATTGTGATGGTCATTATTGGTTATAGAATTTTCGCAATGCATCATTCTCTGTCCCACTGTAAAACTGAGAAACATGGATAATTAAATTAATTTACATGTCTGTTTCAGAATAAATTGGAGACTCACAAAACTGCTACCCATGAAAAAGCGATAGAAGCCTGCCCAGTGTGTCACAGATTTTTAAGGTAAGAAAATGATAATAAACCCTTTTTTCATAAGACCATGGTTTATGATCAGGGTCACACCTTGGTTCTCTACTTCCTTTTAATGCTTTGCTTATTGTTTACTAAGTAAAAAAACTCTAAACTAAAGACACTATCTTGAAATCTGTGGTTTTCATTGCAGGCCGGACAACATCAGCCGCCACATGAAGCATTTTCATTGAGACCAGAAAGACGCTTCTTTATCAGCCTGACTTCTAATAAGTGGTCAAAATGTGATGGAACAACCCCACTTTTTTATCAGATTGATTTATTATACTGAATCGCAAAATTGTATTCTTTGCCGTCCTGAGCCCGTATTTGGGCATGTACGAGTACGACAGATAGGTTTATTGTCCCAGGGCGCCATGCTACATAGGCTGACGGAATCAATTCCTTGAAATCGATTCCTGGGCTTCTTAAACGTTTAAAAATATGGGCTCAGCAGCCTATGAAGCTTGGCTTTTCAATTTCAGACTCGGTTATTGGAATCAATAGTTAGACATTTATGTAGTTTGCCTTAAGTTTCGGACTTACGATGTGTTCCGTTTCATATGGCAGTTAATTAACAACCTAAAATATAGTACATGAGTGAGTTTCCTTCATAGGTAATCAACTCATTGTGGATCGTTTTTTTCTACTTTGTTTGTCACTAATTATGTCACCCTCCTCTTCTCTACATCACTATTCTGTTACTTTTCTGTATATATATCAACCTATAATTGTTTTTTAGAAATGCCTATCATGCCTAACAGTAACAGCTATCAGGAGGAGAACACCCAGACCGAGGTATCGTAAAGTGTATTAAAACTAATAGTATTAAACATACATTATGTATCATCCATTTGCTTACATACAGTATTGCTCCTTCAATAAATGCTCATTTCTAAATTTTTGCATCCTTTACTTCACTTTTTAACTCCCACTTACCATAACATACATCGCAAGCTCGAAAATATCACTTTTGGTGACCAAAAAATAATTGTCAATCCGTCCCAATAATAAATGTAACATTTGGCTTCTTTTGAGTTTTTCGGACTAGAAATTGGCCATCTTGAAAAAATGCGCAAGTGAAATCTCTGTTACAACAATGTATCATGACGATCAGATTGCGACTGATTTCAGCCAGTTAATTGAATGTTTTCAGAGTTCAGTCGAGAACAGACAAAGAAAGAGAAGAAAGCTTCATACTGCACAATCACATACAGCCTGGCCACCTGACATTTATGATGTAACAGAAAATGTCAAACAAAACTTGAAGGTAAATCTTTGCTTGCTTGTATCTTTTATTTTACTTTATGAGATGTTTTCCATAACATTTAAATGCATATTAATATTTTAAGCAAGCACATAACCAAAACCTATTTTCTAAAATTGGCAAAGGTGTGTTACCTGTTCGAATGCAATACCTAATTCATATAGGGTTTGGATGGCGTGATCAATGTGTTGCTATATTATTATAGAAACAAATGTTCTTATTGTGTACTGAGCAGGGTTCTATAATTGCACTCTTTTTGTTCTTTCAGGAAGTCAGTCAGGAAGTCAGTCAGGAAGTCATCAGTTTTTTACCAAATGGTTGCCCCGGCCAAATCCAGAGAATCGATCAGGAGACAGTTAAAGATGCCCTGAAAAGGCACAAAATATCTGTCAACAAGGTGTATACACACCTAATTAAAACGAAATCGTGTTGCTTTTGTGCTTCAATAACTTTGAGAGAGGTCCAATATAATGGCAAAAGCGGCAAACTCCTGAGCTGGGTTAATGACAAAGGTAGGTAAAATAAGCTTTTTTGCTTTAAAAAGAACATTTTAATTTTTAAGTACTGTTGTTCCAATAAATGTATCACATGGCCATGTCCCTAACATTTTAATAGTTATACTGTCTTTCCCTTATTAAAATCCTCATTGGTACTTTACTACTTAGATGTTATTTTCTAGATTCAGAAGGGTTGGAAACCCAACCGCTCCCACCTCCGACCCTAGCACAGTATGACTCTTGCAAGGTGATGATGATAAATGGGTTGTTTTTCAGCGCATAGGTAAAGCATCTAAAGGAATGAATGGCCTGTTCTTATGAACAAGAATTAAATACTGTGTGACATAATTGTGGAAAATGTTTCGTATTTTTTTCCTTAAATGGACTGTTTCACCACATTAGAATATATTGATATTATTATGCATGAACTTTCGTCAAGTCAACAACAAATCAACTTTTTATTTAATTAGTGTATTCTGTATAACGATCTTACCTGCCTAAAGTAAAAAAATCCGATTTTGGCTTGATTTGTATGCTTATTTATTTTACAAAAAAAGGCATCAACTGTCAAGGAAGTAAATTATTCCAAAATTACTCTAGTATTCCAACTACAGTACTACAATATATACCATAAGGAACATTTATGCCAAAACACCCCGGTGCGCTAATTAATTGGGGAAGGTCTTGTTTGATCCGCATATCTTTTTGTCAAACGAATCGTCTTGTCATTTTGCTGGAGAGAGCGGAAACGGAAATGCATTTCTCAATGGCAAACGAAAACGGACATCGATCGCTACAGTCCCAGACTTGTGCCTAACAACTGTAAACATCTTGACCCACCTTATTTCTCGATACCAATACTAATTAGAATTATCTACTACCTTTAAACAAAACCGTGCGTGTAGGAATTGGAAAGACAGCTGCAGGAAGTAAAAGAAGAATTCGCTGAGTACAAGAAGGAGAAGAAAGAAAGCTGCTCCGTGATCTTTGCTGATCTGCACCGAAAACATGAGGAATTCTTTGAAGCGAAGAGCCATCATTGAATTTATGAACTCAAGGATAACATTCTGACACCATACGCTCCATAACAGCCAAAATTTTGTTACATTTCCGTTTTCCGAGATGTACAGCCAGTCCTGCTTATGTTTAACAAGAGCCAGATTACATCACTACAGCCACCTTTAATGATGCCAACTTTGTCAATCCGAAAGGAGATCCTGAAGCAAAAGGAGGAAGAGGTGGACAGGCTCAGGAGTGAGAACACCGCCCTTAGCATCGAGGTGGGCATGCTCAAGAAGAAGTTAGACGAGACAGAGAGCTCTTTCAGGTATGATTTTCTGCTTTTTTAAAATGCGTTTGTGGAAAAATCTGGATTCCAGTCCACAGAATGGAAACAATCTGGATCAGATAGCTAGGATCTAATTTGAGAGAGCGTAGTAACAGTTGCTGATACAGATCTTGGGACTAGGGTCTTAGGATCTTGGGTGGGAAAAATTTGGACCCAAGGCTAATGTTCGTTGAATTTTACCGGTGCGTTGTACAGTATTGCAAAGAAAGATACATATTATATTTTACAAAACACAGTAAAAGGAATGATATGGACAGATTTCAGAAATGACCCTTCATATTCTTTTTTGTTGTATTATTAAAACTAATTACTGTAAATTATCAGGGAGAGTGTGAATAATTGGGCGACCACCAATCAGGGTCTGAAAGAAAAGGCGGAGAATTGCCGACAGGCAGAGAAGATGGCTGTGGACAAGCTCAATGTAAGGTTCTTACTTTAATTCAGTATGACACCATTTTTGTTGTTGCTATTCTCATTTATTTGCCTTCTTCTAGATGCTTTCCACAACGGTCGAGACTATGAAGGAAGAACTAAGGACAATGGAGGAAAAACTCCAAAGGGCAGAATCCCGGCAGGTTGGTCGTGTCCGGCAGCTACTCACTGTGAGTAGCCAGCACAGGTGAAAATAGATGATGGGTAGAAGGGGCGCAATGCTTGTAACAGCTTTATGATACCAAACCAGAAATTGACAATATCTGATTCACTTTCTTTCACAACCTCTTATCGGTATTGTTTCGGTTTTGTATTCATTTTACCCGGATCCTGATCCAACTTTTTAGGGTTTTGATGGCCAAAAATAGGGAAATATATTTGGCTGAAACTGAAAGTTATGTGAAATTGCAATTTACCTATCTCTAAACCTCCATAAAGGACTCCAAGAGCATTAGAAAAAATATTCAGCCCTCAAAAGAGAACATGAAGGCAAGCAATTCATCATGAATTTTATAATTTTTTCTGTTTTTGTCCTGCAGCCCTTTTATGTTTTGGCCTATAAGAAAAAATGTGGTTTATCGCGACTCCAAATATCGGCAGGAATAGTCGCACTATTTGAAAATATTTATGATGAACAACTGATTCTTACCGATTCTTCTAATGGCAGAAAGAGGGTTCGCTGAGTAATTTTAGGCCTCTCAGATGGGTCTGCACCGTTTAGTTATAATATTTTCCTGTGAATAGCTGTAAGGGAGACGTACCGAACGTGACCGGAACTACTTTCATTCACCCCACCTCTTTTCTGATTGGTCAATAGTTTTTACCTTCAAAACACTTGAAAGCATAAGTTCCGTATTTTTGCTTTTGGGCCTTTTTTTCGTACTCGATCCAAATACGGATCGCTAATATGGATCCGTATCCAGTATCCACTAACCTTTCAGGAAAGTGGTGCCAGAGAAGCGCAAAACTCCTGAAAAGATGAAAGGACTGGAAAAGGTGCCAAGACACAAAGGTAAAAAGTACGGTAGAAGTCCTGATGCTTTTAAAACCGGTTAAAGGTAAACTACCCATTTTAGTGGTTTTACTAAGGTTATATGTTATTTTTACACAAAAATCCATATAAATCTTTCATCTTTCACAACAGGTCTGAATTTTAATTTTCTCAGTCATCAACTGAATGGGCTGCGAGAAATGTACTTTTGCAATATTGACTCCATTATGAGCAGGAATGATTCTAGGTGAGCCTAAAAGAATTCATGTTGAACCTCCATGGACTCAGGGAGAGTATGCAAGGCTATCATGTGTTTAGTTAAAAGTTTGGATGGATCAGGATTTCGTTTGGAGAAAACCTGAATTTATGTACTGTATCTTTATTTTCTGTTTGTCAGGTGATAATGATCAAACCTTTGGCAAGCCTGCTGCAATTCGTAAGTCACCGAGGCCTGCTGCCAAAGAAGCCGCAGAAGTTCTAATGAGAGGTTTGTTGTTTTTTTAAATAAGGAAAATTTTGTTTATGGACTTTTGAATGCATGGCTTTTACAGTACATACAGTATATTCGAAGACTGGGCGGTATTCGTACAACTGATCCGGATCCGGCCCAAATATCAAAGATCTGGAACACTTACTTTCACATTTCATTTGCAATCTATTTCAAATTTTTTAGAAACGCTGCTCTCTGAACAAACTGTTCTCAGAAGCACTGACGACCGCACTCTTGGCCTGCAGGAGACACAGTTGACTGGCTTGGTAGGAGTATGTACAGTATAGTCAATTAAATTTAAATGTAAAAGTATAATCAATGTTTTCTTGGGGGATTACTGCAAAAATATTTATTGCATAGATTTACATTTTTTAAAATTAACCCTGCAATATCTGACTAAATTTTGTTTATGCTGCAATGAAATTGTAAAAGTTTACAAATTAAGAACAAATCATACATGTGAAGATTTTGCTTTAAAATTCAAACGCAGCAAGCACATGTGCATAAGTTACAAAACTCTTCACAAGATATGGATTGGGGCTGGAAAATTGTAATTACAATATTTTAGGGACGTGGAGTTATCACTACTCAATATTTCGAAAAGGGCCATGCAGTTGTCGAATATAAAGGTAAAAGTGTAAAATTAAATTTTCTTAAAGGAACAGTGTCGTGAGATTTTCAAAATTAGGATTATCCCTATGAACCAGTTTCCCAAAAGCTCTTGAGTATACCATTGGGGCCGTTTAATTTTTTTTTTCTCGGAAATTCGTGAAGATATTCACAGCTGCGCAAACGGTGTCATTGCTTGTGGCAAATGAAAAAATCATCAATCAGAAAATTTATCATTATTTATTTACACATTTCAGCAGTAGAGTTAACATCCCGATAAATTTTGTCCTTCAAGCTCACCGTAGAATGTCATAAGTCTGATATTGTCCCCATTATTTGCGGGCCCTCGGGTGTCGTTGAAAGCAAGTCAAGGTGCGCCACCACTATCATCTTTGCTAATCTTCAAAAAAAATCGCAATTCTCCTAATAACAATTTCAGTGGCTTAGGAAAGGACGATTATGAAAAAAAGTGAAATGCGCAAAAACCCCACTGTATCTTTATGCTACTGAATCCAGACGCCTGTCAACAGGCGAGTGTTTCTCTATCAGTTGCAAATTTGTGTAGAAGTGTTAAAAACATTCTATTACTTTTTTAAGGATACATACATCTATCAACTATAATTTAGGCGAGGTCATCTCCGAGACCCAAGTCAAGGAACGGTAAGCTTTACTGAATGATACGCAGAAATACATAATTATAGTTGATAGGGTAGTCAAATATGTAGTCGATCTGCACAGCTCTATAGGGATAGTCAATGATTTATGAATGAAGCCTGAAGGCTTTGTTGCGGATCCGGGATGTTTATTCCGGATCCTGATTTTTACCCGGATCTCGGATCACGAATCAAAAAACAGCCAAAAAGAGTAGTTGAAGAAAATTGTTGTCATACATTTTCCTTATTTCTGCTAGTCTTTTGTCATAGTATTTTTTCCTTGTGTACAAGCTTTTCTTGTTGATGTTGGCACTACTATGATAAAGACATCAACGTTTCATGTACTGTTCTGTTAGTTTTACACAAATTAGTTACGACTTTTGACAAAAAGTCGTACTTAAAGGCACTGTCCAGCGAGATGGATCCGGCCGAAATTAGGCTCATTCGATAGGACTTTTTTTAAAGGAATCGTCGAGTCGGGGTTTTATCAAAATTCGCCCGTCCCCCATCGATTGAGAACCCTTTAAATTATGAGAGCGCCTAGTACTGTTCAATTGCCAATTATGAAGTCAATTTAGATAGCTGCGGAGATATTCACTGCGCACTTGGTCCACTTTTTCCCATTGAAAAGAGAAGAAATTGAGGCGTTTTTTTTTAACACCATTGCGCAATTTACAAAGGCGCGCAGCATTCATAGCGCCTTTTACCAGTGAAGAATAATATGACAATAAAAAAATGTTCATTCCGCCTTTGGCCACTGTAAGTGATTTTTTTCATAGCGCATTTGTAAATCCTTGTATTATGTAAAACCAAAGGCGCAATCTGAGCGCTGTGCGCCTTACTGCGCCTTTGGCTATTGAGTGCCTAATAGCCAATTACAGTACGAGCTGGCGCCCTTGAGTTAAAGGGCTCTCACGAGATTGGGGACGCAGAAAGGCCTATCGAATTAGCCTAATTTCGGCCGGATCTATCTCGCTGGACAGTACCTTTGAAGCTTGGATTAATTCAAACTCAGCAATTGTATTGTACAAATTTTTAAAGCAATCCGCGTGCGGCTAAGGGAGTGCGGGAGTCACAACTCCGACGACTGGAGTAAAAGCGTACCAATCTGCCTGTGCTCTACAGTAAAGACATAATGCCATTTTTTCGCAGGGAGAAGAAGTACAAGAAAGCAGGTCTAAGTTGCTACATGCTGCAAGTAATGGGGCATTCTTTCCGGTACGGATTTCGAAAAACACTATTGTGAGACTTTATCAAGGTCATTTCCATTTCATTTCATTGGTCACCACCATTAAGAAAAAATGAAAAATTACAAAAAATTAGTTTTAAACACTTTTTAGGATAGACGCAACAGCAGAAACGGGAAGATTAGGCAGTAGTTAGTATGGTCCAGCGATTTTGAAACGTCATTGTATGGGCAGAGTGTTTCCAGCAGAGCCCAAGTTTGTAAACAAGTAATTGCATCAATTCCAAGCCTGCAAAATTGATCCATTGAACTGGAATGAATGAAGTGTTTACCTTGGAAACCGATTGCTTTGACAATTAAAACGTGTACCCTCTACATCATAGACCAACCGGACACCACATCAATAGTAAAACGGTCCGATCATCAATGCTCCACAGATCAACTGCTCCACACGTCATAACCATTACCTTCGTAACTACAGCTCAGTTAAAAATTTAAAGGTAGTTGGAAATGAGAAATAATGGGGGCCGGGAAGAAGACAAACACAAATGTTATAGGTAATGGTCTCGAGGTTTACTTACAAATTACAATTTGAACACGTAGTTTTGGTATCAAACTCATATTCCTATTTCGCTCTCTCGAGCAAAATGCATAGAAGTTTATTTCTTAATAAGGATACGGAAAACTGCTTCCTTCTGTTGAAGCAATGACGCATAGAAATTCTCTGTGTCAATGGCGATGCGGATAGAATTCGCATCGCAAATTCAAATTATAAACAGTTTGGGATTTGCGGTTTTTTTCTTGGTTCAGACCGTATCTCTTTTCACGCTCCGAACATTCGGTGTGTTAATTAATTGACGCGTTATAACTTATAAGAAGGAAAGTGTTGTTTGTCTTTAAAGAGTACATAGACTGTGAGAAGAATGTGAGAAGAATGTTTGATTTCGTTTGGTATTGTTGTAAGTGTTGGAAGTAAATGAAATTAGGTTACCAGTTTTATTAAAATCACTGGACCACCATTAGGAAGACTGGTTAATCACAGCCGAAAAAACCCCAACTTGACACACAAGGTGATTATTATAGGTTTATTTAACTAAAAAAATCCTTAGTTGTTTTGTTCTTTTATGAAAAAACTGCATTACTGCTTTGCGTATTTTTAGGTCGTGAAGCACGAAGGGGAATACAAAGTTCTGCTTATAGCAAAAAGAGACATCAACATAGGAAATTTTTCGGATCCGGAGCGTATAGATCTGCAATTATTATACTTGCCTGGTTCTGGATTCTTTTTGGCATAGAAAATCTGGATTCAGGAGCAATGATATTTGGGTAAAAATTTCAAAAATTAAATCCGCGATAAACATCCTGGATCCGCTACACTGAACGCAGGTATATTTGTTTGTGAACGCATAATCCGACTAGGCATTGATCCGGATCCACATTGAGGTAGCCCCTTGATCCGGATCTGGATCCGCAGGTAAAATGCTGGATTCAAATCTGCAATAAACCCAATGAGGATTCGAAAAATACTAAGTTCCTAGGAGAGGAGTTAAGGTACAATTATGGAGATAAAAGGCCACACGTGGTGAAAAGTCTACCGTGGCTTCAGAAATAGCAGGTAAAAATTTCAAACCACAGGTGTTGACCTCTACATGGTTATGAATGATGGTCCTTTGGTAAATATTCGTTTTACCCGGGAACCATTCCTCTTTGCTTTGCGATTTGTAAATAACTTACTTAACTAAATGATAAATAATTGCCATACGTAACCTTTTATGCCGACATAATGCACTTTACAAAACAGGGTTGATATTTTTTCAAATACGGCTAAAATTTTGTTTATTCAATGTTAACTAATTATGTATCTTCAGTCGAACCCATCCCGATGGAAAGTACATTTAAAGCCGGCTCTTTGGTGACAAAGTGGGCTGAAATGAAAAATGGCGTGGAGGACAGATGTAGACAATGGGTATTATTATGTACAGTGTGTACCGGCCATTGATTTATCATCTAAGTTTAATGGATACCAGCAAGGGATCATTGAGGATAGGAATGTGCTGAGGCAGGTTTGCTATTTTCGTATGAAGGCCCAAGTATTGGGTAAACCATGACTAAGTTTATTTTTTATTATAGGCGGCATGCAGAAATTCCTTCAGAGCGTCTTCGGTCTCCCCAAGCCAACGCCAACGATCTATAAGATCAGCGGATCCAAGTCCGGGACCAGGATCTGTTGAAAGACCAGCACCAAGGGTCCAAGAGACTAAAGCAGCTTTTGTATGATGTATTGAAATTTGCTACGTTTCCGTTTGAATTATTAATCCTATTTTCAGACGGAAGAAATAAAATGGCTGATGACGAATCCTACCTTGACGCTTTAATGGATGCTTTAGATGAAGACGAAAACGACGACGTTTTGTGTGCATCAACTGATAATGGAGATGTCCAGCACAGCGTGATGAACGACGAAGATTGTCATCGCCTTGCTCCGTCAGCTGATATGCAGGAGTGGTGTCCCAGTCTCGTCCACCAAGACTCTACCAGATTTATTCAGGTTATGAAATAACCTATCAGGGTGGATTTTTCCTTTGTTTTAGGTAGTTAAAGGTGCCGGTACTGCCTTATTTTTTTCCTTATTTCTTTTTGTAAACTTGATTTGTTGTAGTTATTTCTCATGGCATTCACTTTTGTCATTAGGACGAAAGCCTGGTGGATCAGGGGTCCAAATACTCGACGGAGATGAAAAAGCAATTGGCACATGCACCGCCATCCCCTCTTGGCTCCCGGACACCAAGTCCCGGCCACGTGGGCCAGTTAAAGAACAATGGCACCAGGTCCGGTTTCGTGAACAAACCAGGGGAAAAAATTACTTTCACGGGGAAAGCGGAAAAGGCAGGGACACATTTTTTTAACACACACATATTTTACAGTATGTACGGTATTGAAAGCATTGATTTTATTTATCTCTAGTAGACGAGAAAGATTTTAGAATGTGTCCTTTCTGTTAAAGAAGTCTCCGGGCCTTGAAAAGGTTATGCTAGTAGAACATTCTGGCCTCAGGATATGCAGGTCAGGGAAAACCTTTTATTGATAAGTAGTGAGACAGGAGCTCTAGGAAAGTATAATAATTATTTTTTATTTACCTCACATACAGTATACAGATTCAAAACACATGGCCGTTTACACTAATGTTAAATATTCCGTGTAAAAGCACCCCGTTAGGAATATATATCTTGTTTATGTTTGCTGATATGAAACAGGACGGCCTCATTATTGATTCTGTATACGTACCAACCAGACAATAAGCATTTAACGTTTTTTCTTAAGCCATTACCTTCGTCTCTTTCTCATGTAATGCGCAATGGTGCATTAGAGTCCATTTACCAATGGATTGTCTTGTTCTGTCAGAGCTCAGGTGAGCCAACTGCAGATGGACCAGGCCATGCATGGAAGACCGTTGATCAACATCTTCCAGCTGGAAGAGAGCATCATGAGGTAGTATCTTGTTCAAGGTCGCATTTTGCGGAATCCAAAATGGTCTAAAACGCAAAAAATGTCCGTCTAAGGTATTATCAGGGAGGCAGGTTTTTAAGGTACTGTTCAAGCTGTTGTCCTTTCTTTGAAGTGAATGACAAGTTCAGGTTTCTTTCAGGAAAGAAATGGGCGGAGACTGGGTCACAATGGGTGTGCTCTACTACAAGGCGCAACCCAAGAGCAAGAAATCAGGAAACAGTTTTTCCGTCTGGAAGCTAACAGATCTCAGGCATTCATTTAAATTAAAAGTACTACATGGTACAGTACCACACTCGGTCGCATATTCGCATAGGTATTCATTTTTGATTTAAACTTCTACAGTTTTATCGGGCTGTAGTTACGCCATTAGTAACTTAAAAGTTTGTTCTTCTTCTTCCTTTGCCCAGATAGACAAAATATTATTTGTACTGTTGATTAAACAAAAAACTCCACGCGCCTCGCTTTTAAATGCGACCTATCGAATGAGCGGATGAGCCTATTTTTGGTCTGTACAGTTGTAAGGTGCTCGAGTTGTAAGACCAAATTAAAATATTGTTTTAGGGGCGACATCAAGACCATTTCCCTTTTACTCTTTGGCAGAGCACACAAGGGAAGTTGAGACTAGCTTTTAAAATGATATTTCATTTTTAAAAATTAAGCTGGTTGGGCGATGGTCCGATGGGTTTCATGAAAGCTTTTGTTTGTTTGAACCAGCCAATGTCAGTGTTGTGGATCTGGATCTGGATCAGGATCCACATTCGAGGGACAAGCCGGATCCAGATCCGGATCCTTGTGTCATTGTTGTGGATCTGGATCTGGATCAGGTTCTACATTCGAGGGACAAGCCGGATCCAGATCCAGATCCGGATCCGTATCACCGTGATTCGGATTCGTAAAACTGTTTTGTACATAATACAAGTCTTTTCAATGAGGTTGAGGTCGTCGGTTAACAAAAGCTAGTATTCTCCGCTTAATCTCAATAGGAACACTGTAAGACAGCCCTGAACAAGGTGGTGGTCATCTTCAGCCCGAAGGTGATGAAGGATCGACAGCACAAGGTAACGCCGTTTTGTTCGACTATTGTTAAACTTAGTTTTACCGAATTTTGCAGAATTACATTTGCATCGACTCCGCTCTCACATACGGTATACCATATATAATAATAAAAAATTAGGCATAACGACAAATTTTACCCCAACATACAACTTTTTTAAGACCCCTAGACCCTTTTATCTCATTATGTGTTCAAAGGGGAAGATCGTGTTGTCTATTGACCATCCGGACAAGCTTCTAGAGATTGGCGACAGCTACGACATCGGAAAGTGCAAATTCGTTAAGCCGGGCGGCAGCAACTGCACAAACATCGTCAACAAGAATGTCGTTGACTTCTGCACCTCTCACTTGAAACGAGCGTACAACAATGCCAGCAACAAGCGGGCCGCTCATCAAAGCTCCGTCAGGTAGGTACCGTCCACCCCCAACCCCACCACACCATTTCCACTAACATTCTGATTCAAGGTTTATTGATATAATTTCTTCACCATTTAAGGCGAGGCAGCCATGACACTGCAGACATTTCTCGGAAGCTAAGCACGCA
>Ga0208226_1000263_pt1 | contig 15933 bp, 10 predicted proteins | sample LakMenE18May11ns_FD_150713 | JGI IMG/M metagenome (GOLD analysis project Ga0208226, IMG submission 150713) | Freshwater microbial communities from Lake Mendota, WI - 18MAY2011 deep hole epilimnion ns (SPAdes) | ecosystem: Environmental > Aquatic > Freshwater > Lake > Epilimnion/Euphotic zone ... | reverse complement strand
AAAAATCATTAAAAAATGGGAAAATCAACATTTTATACAATTATATACAGATAAATTAAGAAGCATATTTGCTAATTTAGATTCTACATATATTATAGATTTAATTAATAGCAAAAAAATTAAAATCCATACTATTGCATTTATGACACATCAAGAATTAAAACCAGATAAATGGGAAAAATTATTATCTGATAAAAAAATTAGAGATGAAAAAATGTTTATTACCTTCTTGGATACAATATACATATACCGAACAAAATAAAGTTCGTAAACGTGAATTTAAACCATATAAACAACCAACTGAAGATGAACAAAATAAAACCGAAATTGTAAAAATGTTACTTTTTGAAGTATGTGAATTATCACAATTTATTTTAACATCTATTAAAAAATTTAAACTTTATAAACTAAGAGCGTTTCAAATTATATCAAGAAAATACGAACTTGATATGGAAAGTATATCTGACATTTCAAAAAAGCATCAGAGTGATAAAGATATATATGATAACTATAAATATGAAAGAAAGCAAACACTCATATATGATAAAGCGAAAATGTTATGTTTGAAAAAAGATGAAGAAATTAGATTTCAAAAAGTTTCAAAAGATATTAGAAAGAAGAATAATACTCGTGAAATAGAATGGTTAAATATTACAGATCCTATAGTTACAGATCCAGTAAGATTTAACGAAAAAGAACTCGTTTCATATCATTCACAACCACCAAGTATGACGATTGAGGATGACAAAGAAGTTTATACAAATAAAAGAGGTTGTATGAGTATACATACTTTTGGTATCTATAACATAAACGCTTATTTGAAAGGTGAAGCAGTTGAAGGTTATAATACACAAGATGATACTAGAGATGAAGATCTTGATTTAGTTGAGGAAGATGCTAGAGAAAGATTAGTATTCTTTTTAGCAAACTCTACAGACTTATCTGACTTGACCCCTTATTGTTATACTCTAAGCGATTTAGCAAATGATGTCGGTCATAGATTATACTTAAATTGTGAAAACGGAAGAGCTACGCAAAAGGATGAACTTTTAGAACAAATAGATAACGCTATAATAAAATTAAGTTTAGGAGGTAATCAAATATATGTACCTTTGGGAGAAATTATACATGCTATATATAACACTAAAAAACAAATTTTTATTTTAATCCCCACAAAAAAAGTTTTTAATCATACTGCTTCTATGGTGTATACATATCGTTCGTATAATGTTAGATCTATAGACCATTGTCAAGACGGATCTAAGAAGAATATTCATACTATAAGAATTTGTCAAGGAGATGGTGAAGGTGATGATTGTTGGCCTATTAATGAAACGTTAGAAACAGTTCAGTATACAAAATATATCTTTTACTTGGAAAGGAAATATTATGTAGATGATCAATATATTGAATACTTAGATGTTGATCAAACGATGTTTGAAGAATCCTTAACGGAAGATATTCTTATAGATAAGTTACAGAATGAAATGCGAGAAATACTAAGTTTTATGGAGCATGAACAAAGATATGATTTTTTAGATGAAAACATACGAAAACTATTAAATATGAGTGATAATGATAGAGATGAACTTGCTTTTAACAATATGTCAGATATTCAAAAACTATTGTACAAAACTCGTAATTTATTAAATTTTATGTCGAATGAGGAAAAAAATGATTTTTTAACCAGGTATATTACAATAGCTGAGGTAGAAGAAATATTAAATGAGCTAGAAGAAACACATTATGATGAAACTAAAATTCGTGATTTATACTATTTTACAAAGATGCGAACGTATTAACGTATTGTTAGATTATTCAGAAACTTATCTAATTTTTAAAATATTTAATTAGGAAAAAATCTATAATCTTGATTACTTGTGATTGTGTCTCTTTACTATTACTGGATAGTACTAAAACTTGGAATCTTACTTTAGATATAAATTTATTGAGTGTTAGCGTGTAGATATAAAGTTTAACTAAATTCACAATAAATTTAATTAAAAAAAATATGTACACTATAATCTTTTTAATAAAAATTGATCATTATATATTATAAATGATTGAAATAATAAAAAAACTATCTAATAAATATATTATTTGCGTATATTTTATTTTATTTTTTATTACAATTGCTTTATTAATATATTTTTTAAATAGCAATAAAATAAAACATAAAATAAACACTGTCGGTATAGAAGGGTGTCCAGAGTGTGAAGATAAACCCATAGGTAGTGGCGGTTATGGAGTAGTTTATCCCTATAAGGGTAATAATGAAAAAGTAGTAAAGGTCTACAAAAATGATGTAAATAATATAGGACAAGATGAGCGCAATGCGCTCAAGGAAATTAGAGCTTACAAAATCCTAAATAAACTTAGCGCTATTAATCCGTATTTCAAGTCGATTAAGGCTGAAAAGATTCCTACTTATGAAGGTGAAAGTTCTCGTATTATTATTGATAGGTTCAACGGAGTCTTGACCGATTATACAGGAGAAGACCGATTGAATGCATTAGAAAAGATGCATACAGACGGAGTAAGAGAGGAGGCCTTTCATAATCTTCTGCAACAGTTAAAAATCCTCCACGATTACGGTATTTCACACACTGACCCTACAGGTCCGAATATAGGATTACTGAATACCGGTTATTTTGTTCTAGCTGATCCAATGGGTCTTAAAGTATCACCTCTATCTGAGCTATACGACAAACATATTGAACCTGATGCAAAGCCTGTTCTCGATGCTCTGCGTAAAGAATACAGATACAAACTAAGTAAGGAAATATTGGATTTAACAGAAAGTAGCATTATATTGTTCTTGATAAATTTTAAGATAAATCCTACCAAAGTAAACATTAATTATCTTGAAAAATTTATCCTTGAACACAACATTGTAGTAAGAAAAATGTATATTAATGAACACAGTGACCTGAATAAAATTCTTAGGGAGTTTAGGTATGTCGATAAGACTAACGAAGGATGGAGATTTCCTACACATGGATCAACCTATGGTATTATGTAAGTATATCTTGGTCACATATAATCTGAATAAAGAACTAATGTTTGGATATTATTCGGGTTAATAAAAAATTGATTATTTATATTAATATTATAATTAATAATTAATAATTATCATGAGTGTCAGTGTAAAAAAGCAAAGGATTCCGAAACCACTTCGATCAGAAGTATGGAGAAAAAATAATAAGACTCTTGACACAGAATGTCCTATTTGTAAAAGAAATATCATCTCTGCTGATAATTTTGAATGCGGACATATTATATCAGAACATGATGGTGGTAAAACAGAGTTACCAAATTTAAAGGCTATCAACTGTTATTCGTATGAATTAGTAAGAATTGATACTTTTGTTTTAAAATTAATTTTTAAAACAAAAGTATCAATTCTTACTAATAGTTAATAAAAGAAGTAAATGAAACTGTTTTAATTTTAAAATTGATTTAATTAATAAATTTTATGATTAATAATAAAAAATACAATGAATGGTAAAGAAAAAGAAATTATTTACAATAGAACTAGAACATTTTGTATCCGGAGTACAATCAGTAAACCGTGTCCTAATAAATCGTTATCCTGATAAAAAACATATAATCTCAAAGAAATCAACTCTTATTTTAGCATCACTTCTTCTCTTGAGGAAAAGAAAAAGATTTATTAGTGTAGAGCATATGCCTCAAAATAAATGGGTAATTCTCAGTAATGACGAAACTATGTTTGATGACGATACTATCTTGTTTAAAAATTGGTTATCAATGATATGCTTGACACACTCTGCTAAAAAGAAGATATTTTATCCGTTTTGGAATAACCGTTGTATGGAAATATCAAATAATATTTGGTTACCAACACAAAACGTTATTGATTCAAAATCAAATTCTTGGACATCTCAAACAATTGAAAATACAAACCTAACCTACTTGTCTGAGTATATGTTTATTTCAAGGGAAAAGTGTGACGAAAAAGGTATTCGTGCTAGAAAAATACGAATATATCCAAACAAGACTCAATCGAATAAGCTAAAGAATTGGATAGGAACTAGTAGGTATGTATACAATCAAACTCTTAATTACGTAAGGACTAAAGGAAACAAAGAATTGAATTTTTACCAACTAAGAGACCGATTTGTAACAGCAAAAAATAATTCTAAATTAAAAGAGTGGGAATTGCTTACTCCAAAAGATGTTAGAGCAGGTGCAATCAAAGATATGGTAAATGCATACAAAACAGCATTCTCAAACTTAAAAAGAGGAAACATAGGACAATTTAAAATTAACTATAGATGCAAGAAAAAAGATCGATCAATTGAAATTCCAAAGACCGCTATTTCGTACAAAGATGGATCATTATTTATTTACAAAAAATACCTTAATAGTAAAATAAAAAAGTGTAAAGAAACAATACCAGAAATAAGATATGATTGTCGTTTGCAATGGGAACGAAAGCAATGGTATCTTATAATACCAATAGACGTTGAGTGTAAAGATTCTGGTTTTGATAAAACGGAAGCATGTGCTCTTGATCCAGGATCAAGAAAGTTCCAGACTATATATTCAGAAAACAAAGTAGAAACAGTTCGAATTAGAAAAGATCAAATTAAAAAGTTGCAAAATAAACTAGATAAGATGAAGTCACTTAGAGATAAAAAAATTATAAGCAGAAAAAGATACAAAAATAGAGAAAATAAAATTTACAATAAATTAGATCATCTGATTGATGATATGCATTTTAAGACGATTAATTCGTTAGTTAAAAATTACCAGGTTATTTTTCTTCCTATCTTCGAAAGCCAAGAAATAGTAAGAAAAAATAAATATGGTAATCGCAATCTTCTTCAATTAAAACACTATCGTTTTAGAATGCGACTTGCCGAAAGATGTAAAATAGAGAAAGAAACAAGATTAGTTGTATGTACAGAAGAATACACCTCCAAGACATGCACTCGATGCGGATTGCTCAATGATGTTGGGTCATCAGAAGTTTATCAGTGTTCTAATTGCGATCTGATTATAGATCGTGATGTCAATGGTGCAAGAAACATTTTTATCAAGTGCATCAATGAAATAATGTGATTTCTTATATTTTCCCGTAAAGCTACTTACGGGTTAGAAGCTCGAAAGAGTTGGATTCATATGAATTCGTATGAATCTAGTAGCGGTAAATTACAAGAACTTATTATGATGCTAAATAGAGAAATGTCTAAAATTACTTAAGTCTAAAGTTAATTTTTATGATTTGATAACTAAATCATAAAATGGAAAAACACGTTTATCTTTAATTTGGTTTATAATAGAATTGCATTCCATGAGTTAGAGGGTTTACAATTTTACTATCAAAAATAGATGATTTAACTATTTCTTCAAAACTATTATATCTAAGCATACCGTCTTTTGGATCTTTCTTGTATATGTAATCATCGTAATAATACCAAAAATCACCGTATTGAGCAACAGTAACATAATGAAGAGCTCCAGTGTTTATAACAACCGAATAAAGAAAAAAAAGAGTATCTGCAACATAAATCATAGGTTCAAAAATTACCTTTGTATCAGTAAAGTTTTCTAAACCTTTATAATACTCACCCATCCTTTGTACTTCAAATATTATGTAAGGAGTGTATATAATTTTAGGTATGTAACTTGATAAAATAATTTTCTTTCCTGCTCTTTTACTTTGTAGTAACTTTTCTTCTGTAATTGTGTAAATCGGTATACTAATCAAATTACTTGGTTTTAACATAGTTAATATATACCTAATAAATTTACCTGAGTATGCCATTCCTTCTTTGTCATACTGGTCTCCTTTTGAATTGCACTTTGACAGAGCATTACGAAGTTCAGAACAATATTCTATTTCTTTACCGGTTCTTGTAATGCTCTTGTATATATTTTTTAATTCTCTCTGTACTGATTTTCTAGGTTCATCTACATTCATAAATAATAAATCATCAATAAAATCACCTCGTTTTCTGTGTCCAGCAAATAAACCAAATAATGTACTGTCTAAATAACAGCTATTGCCAATCCATTTTAAACCTCTTGGTATTATCGATTGTACAATATACCAATTGGATTCTCCAGTCTTGGTATTTACGGAGTAGTATCTCTGATATGTGTTACTATATTTTAATACAAAATGATCATCAAGATCTTTTTGCATCTTATTTATATATTAAATATAGTTTTAAATTTTTCATTACTCTGTTATAAGAGTTGTAAGATTTGGTAATGTTTCTCTAATTTTTTCGAAATGTGATTCACGTAAACGAGGATTTAACGAAATGTCTAAATAAGTAACTCTACCTAAAGATGGTTCATCTAACATTTCATTTAATGATCTTGGATCTATACCTGTTGCTTTTAGAACCAAAGAAGTCAGAGAAAAATTTCGTCTAATAATGTTACAGAAACGACTCATATTATTGTCTTCATCCCTTAGAAAATCGTTATAAGATATATTCAGAAAATAAAGATGAGTATTACTTGATAAATTAATTAATCCATTGTACGTTGCTTCTTGTTGATCAGTACTAAATAAATCATTATTTTTTAATGTTAATGATCTTAGACGTCTTGATTGACTTAATGATTCCCAAAAGTATTTAAGCGCTGGATCTCTGTCAAGATAACATAATCCAGACATTTCAAATTTTTCGATAAAATACAAAGATCTATTCAGCTCACCTTGAGAAAATCTATCATGATTCATTTCCATGTCACAACTAACAAGTGACAAATCTTTTATAACAATTTCTTGCAATAGTAATAAAAACGGAGTAAAAGGTAATTTCTTCACATTAATCAAAGTTATTGAGTAAAGATGTACAGACTGTAAAATCGCCATTCTAAATCTGTCAAAATACGTTAAGCCAATCTCATGATTTGCAAAATCAACACTAATAGATAGAATATTACGTGATAATGCGATTGTTTGGTTTATCAAGTTAAGTACTTTGTTACGACACACTACAGTCTCTGTATCTCTTTCTACACGTATTTCAAGTAATAATTTTACACCTATAATAATCTTAAAAAATTCAATAGGAATATTAATTACTGGAACATCGTCAACACAGCGTATTACACACCTAATCTTTAAGATAAAATCGTTACCATATTCTGTTTGCATATACAGCAAACCACTATCACGAACACCATACCTTTCAATATTAATGATATGTTGTATTTCTTGATCTGTTAGTTCAATAATGGGTTCTGAATCTTCGTCTGATGCTTCTTTTTGAGGATAATTTTCAAATTCAATCATTCGAGCTCTTTCTTGTATTTTAGCTGATAATGATTTTATACATCTTTCTGGATTTTTACATATTCGTAAGTTATAAGTTGTTATTCCGGTTCCATACTGGCAATGATTTGAACCAATTGTTGGATAAGGAGGAGTACCAGGATTTAGTATTCTGTACCATGAATTGTCATAATTTATTGAATGTGAAAAATAACCACTTGTTTCAATATAATATATCTTATGTTTACTCTGTAATAATTTTTTAATTTGAATTAACGGTATAAAAGCATGAATATACCCGGTAGAATTAATAAACATTTTTATATAAGGTGTATCACCATAAGTACCCATTGGTTTATCAAAATTAGGGGTACGATTACCTTGACCATCAAAGATCCATATATTTGTTTCTGGACCCCCTGTACATTCATAAAACCAGTTTGATTTATCAGATATTAGATTTCTAATTTGTTCTTTTGAATAACCTATTATATCAATATCACCATCTGCAGATCCTTTATTTATTAATATGAACGATTCATCTTCATTTAAATAATCTTCTATATCTACTTGACCATCTTCGATAAAATCAAAACATGTTACCACTGTAATTAGTCTTTCATCAATGTCAAATTCTTCAAATTTAAATGCGTTAACTTCTGATTGTAATGGTCCATCACCTCTATTTGGTCTTATTGGATTTTCTCTAAGAAGCCAGTCATTATTTTCTGTAGTTTTATAATGATTTAGATCGTCTATTGTTATATCTAATGTATTTTCTATGTGTGTTAAATATTCATCTGGATAATACTGTGCTCCTGCTTGAACTAATAGTTTTGTATATAATTCTCTGATATTAACTATTCCATTCAAAAAAGAAGGATCGAGAGTTTTTCGAATTAGATTAGGTAATATTCTTTTAAAATCTCTTAATGTATAGTTAGGCATAGGATATTTACACATAATTTCAAGTGATTCTCTTTTATTATAATCATCTCTAGCAGAAAATACTATCCAATTATATAACTTATAAACAACCCATTCTTCTGGACTTACTACACTTTTAGGTTCTTTTCTTAATGTTACAGTTGCCTTTTCAGACTCGTAAGTTATAGAAAAGCCTTTCTTCATATATTTTTGTAATCTTTTTACGGTAAAGTTGTTAAAATCTAACAATAATTTTTCGGTATATTCCTTTTTTAATAAACCTGTTTTGTTACGAATTCCTTCTGGATCTACTGCATTTACTTCTTCTTTTTCAGCATCGTACCATATTTCGCAAAAAGTAAGATCGAAATTCGTTATAACATTTAAAATAGGTATTTCATCTGGTATTATCATTATATCTATATCAGGAAATATGTCACCATTGTCTATAGCTTCAGATCTAGTTTTAATCGAAGTATCCCATTCCTGTACAAATGAAAATCTACCAAGTATCTTATTTTTTCTAAAAAAAGACTGATCATAAGATGGTCTTAGGTAGTTGTTCGTAGTTGATATTGTATACATGCTATTTGCTGTTATTGCATTAACAAATGCAACTGCCTTGCTTACATGTATATAAATATCTAGATCATTAATTTTATCATCTGTATATGCTCCTAATACAGCTCCTCCTGCTATAAAGGCATTTGCTGTTTTAAGACTAGTATTTAAAAACTCCCAATGTTCTCTATAATAATAATTCATATATGTTGTAAATATACTTGTATCCATTTTATTGTAAATAAATATAAAAAAAATTATTTATTATACAAAACGTATTTTTATCATTCCGAACTTTTTGTTTGGAATGATGGACCCGGAGGGGTTCGAACCCTCGACCTTCGGCTCATAAGACCGATGCTCTACCAACTGAGCTACGAGTCCCCAAATAAGTTTTATTTGGGGACTAAAAAACACACCTAGAGTTTCCAAAGTTTACTATGTACCATTTTGTTTTCATTAAAAGTGAAATTTTTTTGTTGCTGTTGGTACACTACTTTGGGAACACCTTTAACAACACCTGTGCTCTTTCTCTACTATATATAAACACTGTCTTTAAATCTGTATAAAAATATTCTAAATAAGATTAAAAAGAGAAAAATAAAGATCATGTCTAATTCAAGAACAACCATATAACTTTTTGAACTTATAAAGTATACTCTACATATAATCAATAGGACAAGATGTTATTTTCAAAAATTAAATATATCAACTCACTATAAAATGAGTGATTTTGATATTAAGATAGTAGAAACGAAAAAAGATAAAGAAATAGTGTACAAAGCAACTCTTATATATAAAGGAGATAATAGAGAATTTATTGATTATATCGAAAAATTAAACACTTCTCGTGATTTAATTGGATCTAAAATAAATATAGAAGAACTAGCATCTGTTAGTATAACTTTTTATTTTAATAGAAATTTTGAACCTTATGAATATAATTATGACTACTATGAAAACCCTGAATTATCTGTTTACTATCAAAATGGTTATGATGGATTCTTAAATGGATTTTATAATAAGCTAACAGAATATAGATTGAATACAAAGAGATTTTCATTTTTGAAAAAAGTTAAAGGTATCTCTTACGGTATGTTGTTATGTTGTATATGCAAAGCTATAAAAGAAAGTCTTATAACTCCTTCTTCTATTATTATAGTAGAAGCGGCTGGAAGAATAATAGATATAGATAGTAGACAGAGTATTGCTAATCTTGTAAAGTATTACGAAAGAATTGGTTTTAAAAAGATGTTTCCGGATTATTATGATATTGCTATAAAATCAGAAAGTGGTTATATTCCTATGATTTCGCAAGTAAAAGATATTATAACCTTATGTAACTTTAAAAATGTTTCAAATGAACTTCTTGCAATTTTACCAACTGATTTATGTAAAGATATATGTATAAAAAAAGAAAATAGCGTTTCCTATATATGTGATATACTTACAACAACTTATAACACTAATATTCTTGATTCAGCAAGTGATATTATAAAGGATCAATTTCTTATTACTTCACGTACACATCGTGATGGGAATGAAGGTAGAAAAGTGTTAATGAATCTTATATGTAATCATTTTGATAAAGATAGACCTATGCCAAGATTTATTGGTGGACCAAAAAACTTAACCGTTCACCATAGTAAAGAATACGATAAAATGATATATATTTTTGGAGAATATCACTCTGATATTATTGATTGTGACACAAGATTTGGAGCTGAATCAATTAAAGAGAATTTGGATAAACCAAATTCAAAAAAGATGCGAGTAGAATATTTTCTATCAGAGTTTATTCGAACAACAGATGTTTTTCTTGATATTTTTGTTGAATTTCCTATAATACCTAAGAAAGAAGGAAAATATCACAATAATTTTAAGCCTTTTCAATATAATCTTCGTATCAATAGGTTACTAGAAAATTTTGAAGAGTGTCTTCAAAGAGACAGTCGTACTGAACTGTGTAGTCTTGCACGAATACATTATTTTGATATTAGAGGTTTTGATAAACAAGGAATTCTTACTGGTTCTACTAACATAACTTATTTTTTTTACAAATTACGGAGTATCTTTAGTCAATTTTCATTTTCATCTGATTTATTAGTCAAAAAACTAAAAATATTTGTGGAGGAAGATCAAATAGTTAAAAATGTTATGAATGATTATTTATCTGAACCAGATGAAACAAAATTTAAAAGAATTTGGGTTGAACATCTGTATAATTTTTATCATATTACAAAAGAATTAGAAAGATTAAAAAAATATGACCCAAAAATGAAAGATAAGATCTTACATTTTTTTGAAAAAGAAATTACTGAAAAAGCAATGAAACAAAGAGAAGTCTTGATTCTAAATGCTAATATTATTTTAAAACATACTATTTTGCATTTTCCAAATAGTGTATTTGAACTTGCTTTTAGAAACATATTCAATTCTATAATTTATATTGCAGCTCTTTATCCAGACTTATATAATATTTTACGTATATTTAAAACGTTTAATATGTCAGAAATGAAAGAAAAAGCGTATAAAGAAGCAACCGACCAACCTGACAAAACGCATAATATAATCATATATGCTGGTGATTTGCATTCTCAAGTATATAGAAAATTCTTAAAAGATGTGCTTCATTTTGAAAAGATAGAAGTTGCAGGAAAGGAAGAACCATATGGTGAAACCGGTGAATCAACGTATTGTATAGATATTAAACCAATAACACAACCACTCTTTTCTAAATATCATGAAATTAATAAACCAAAAGATACAGTGACTTAAACTTTTGTCAAAACACAACAAGATAAACTAGGAAACCTGAACAAAAAGAAACAACGTACGCTTTTTTGATTTCTATTATCTGACTAATAGAAGGATCGAATAAATTTGTAATTATATATTACAAATTAATACTCAACTAATCTTGCTGTAGATACACAACTATATAAAAAAAGAGTATCTAAATAAATTCTTTGTACCATTTTGTTTTCATAAAAATTGAAGTTTTTGCTGTTGATACAATATTTAGAAAACTCTTCTTAAAGTCTTACTGCATACAAACACACACATTTAATTATTTATTTTTTCTGCGTACCATTTTGTTTTCAAACAGCGAAAATTTTTAGTTGCTGTTGGTACACTATTTTACGAACAAAAATTATCATACTAGGATATTCTAAACACTTTCTTTGTATCATTTTGTTTTCATAAAATTGAAGTTTTTTGTTTTGCTGTTGATACAAGAATTTAGAAATACTAAATACAATAAGTAATATTCTTAACTAATTTCTGTCTACATTTTTTTAAAATAAAAGTTTAATTTTTAGTTGCTGGTAGTAGACTAGTTTTTTAACAAAAATTATCATATCCTAAACACTTTCTTTGTATCATTTTGTTTTCATAAAATTGAAGTTTTTTGTTTTGCTGTTGATACAAGAATTTAGAATACTAAATACAATAAGTAATAACTGTGTACCTTTTTTTTCAATTAAAAGTTGAATTTTTTAGTTGCTGGTAGTACACGATTTTGAAACACATCTGTGTTCTTTCTATACTATATAATAACACTATCTTTAAATCTTTATTTTTTGAAATATACATCTTTTATACACTGACGATGAAATACTTCATCGAAAGAGATCAAATATTCAGGTGATATAGGATATATATCTTCAAGATTTCGTTTGACTTTAATTGGTAGAGTATCTTCTCCAAACGGTAATAAGGAAGATACATTATTTTGAATTTCTTTAAAAGTGTGTAAGTCACGTTTTAGAGCACACGATAGTTCATTCATTTTTTCATTTAGTATTTGTAATATTGGAATATTTGCTTTACACGTTCTTACGTGTTTATGCAATGATGATTTTAAGGTAAACGCCGTATTGCAAAAACAACATGTATATTCATGATTTATAGGCTTATTTTGCTTGGTGAGACAGTATTTTGCTGTTTTTTGGTGTTGTTTTAACGAAGATTCTGTTTTTAAAATAGATCCACAATGCACACATTCCATTTTAATAGATAAAATTTGGTATTTAAATAAAATAATACAAATATGTATTATTTTTATTCTAATTTAGAGGAGCGAGAACAGATCCCATATTACAATTTATTCTTCCTCCATCTAACTGAGAACATCCAACAAGCGATAGTACTCGTTCAATAGAAACACCAGATTCACCCCATAATTCTATTCGAGTTTTTCGCACCTTTTCGATCCACTCTGATCGTGTGCTACACATTCTATCACAGTGATATTCTACGTCAAGCGAAAGTCGAGAAGGAAAACCAAATGGAAGATATGTAAGTTGCCGCGGTAGTTGAATACAAATTTTTGGATGATAATCATCCGTTCCTGGAATATCAGTTTGTGTAGGTTTAGGTATATTTGTTGATACATGTCCAGTTCTCCAAAGAAGAAACATACGCGTTGTAACAAGACAATTCGGACCACATAGATACATCATTATTAATAGCATGTTTTCTTTGTTAGAAGTCTTGTTAAACTCAGTCATGATACGTTTTTCACAATTAAGAGCGTAAACATTAGGTAATTTTCCTATTAATCTAGCCCATCTGGGTCCCCTAGTGCCTATCTCATTGTCTACTGATGATACAACTGCAAGGTTCAGAAAATAAAGTAAAAGAATCATTGAAGCTTCCGAACCTAGCTTTATTTTCATATCAAAAACAGATAGAACTGTTTCATATATTGATCCGCATTCTGGTCCAACATTAATATTCTGAAGATTACCATTTCTCCAAAATTCGTATTCTTGTTGAGTACCTGAAGGAGCTAAAGAAAGTCTATAAAGAATAGCACGTAAAATACGCATCTGTTTTCTTACATGTATAGATCTCCACCATTTAATAAATTTATAAAAATATACGCATATAAAAAAAATAATCAGATATGTGTAGAATAGAGAGCTATTATCGAACATACTTTTGTATAAAGATAAATGAAAAGATTATTTTTTTTCATTTTAATAATTTTAATATATAAATGGATAAATGTTGGCAAAGAACTTGGAGTAATAAGAAGTCAAGATATTACTATACCAATATAGAGACTGGAAAATCTCAATGGGGACTTCCCCTTGATAAAAGTAACAAATTACCAAAAGGATGGGAAAAACACGAAAGTAAAACTCAAAAAAACAGAGTATATTATGGATATACTGAAAAACAAATTACTCAATGGGACGAACCCAAAATTGTTAGAGAAGACGAGGTGCAACTTCCTCCAGGCTGGGAAGAAGCTATTAGCAAATGTGGTAATAAATATTACGTAAATACAAATAGAAGATTAAGTATATGGGCTGATGATGTTGATCGTGTTGAATCTGAATTGAGTGTTAAGTCTACTCCTAAGTCTACGCCTAAGTCTACGCCTAAGTCTACTCCTAAATCTGTACCTAAATCTCAGATTAAAGATCCAATAGGTTTAGACTGGATTGGAAACAGTTGTTATTTAGATAGTACTTTATTCGCTTTTTTGGCTGGTCCAAAAAAATTCATTCATAATTTCCTAAATATTAATATAACGAAAGAATTGATTTCTGTAGACATGATGGGAGTATGCTATCCTGATGATTATGGTTTAGAAAATAGAAAAGCTCTACAGAGAGAATTAAAACGTATAGATGATTCTATGAGGGGTAAAGGTCCTTATGTAGAAAATTGCACAGCTTTGCGTGCTACTCTCAAGAATTGTAGAGGAGAAAGTAATCAAATGGATCCATTTTGGTATTGGATAGGTGAAGGAACAGATCCTGAAACATTGTCAGAATTTAATGCAAGAGATGGAACAGCAGACTCTGGAGAATTTTTAGCACATTTACTTAAAATTATTCCTCATGATAGAGCAATTAAGCAGACTACTACTTATTTTACGAATAATTTGTCAATAGAGAAGTTTAATCATGAAGATATTAAGGAATCATTAAAGAACGGAACAATGTTTGAGTCATCTGAAATTACTGACGACAATGCTTATATTATGCATGTTATTGATGGTTTTACACTTTTTTATCTTCCTGATCCTGTAGGAGGTACGGATATTATTTCTCTTTTAGATCTCATACAAGATAGCGGTCAAGATTCAGATATTAGCGTAAATGTTGAAGGTTTTATATTTAAACGTCGTGTATTTATAGAAAAAATACTGAAAACTCCATACTTAATTGTTAGTCTTAAAAGAGTGGTGGATACCCCTGATGAAACGATATTTATTAAAACTCCTATTTACCCAAATGAGTTTATTTATATAGGAGACGAAGCTTTCACAATTTCAGCAATAGTTATGAATATTGACGCTACGCATTACACAGCTATTGCAAAATATGGAGATTTTTGGTATTATTATAATGATGCACCACGTGCAATAATTAAAAAATATACAACATTTGAAGAAGTACTTAATGCGTGTAATAAAAAGGGCATGATCAATCCTATTACTAATGGTACTCAGTATTATTACAAGCCATTAATTGAACGTTAACAATTATGTAATTATTAAAAAATCTATTTTAAAATTAATGTATTAATAAATGGATTATTTTTCTAGAAAAAAAAGTTCTTCTGGTGAATATTACTACACTTATTTTAACACAAACAAACAACTTCCTAGAGGATGGGTTCGACATCAGAATTTAGACGGTAAACCTGTATATAAATATAATAAACCAGTATTACCGAGTTCTGCTTACTCACCAAGAGAATTTGACATATTCCAAATAAGTTATGAAGATCTCAATCTCCTAAATGAAGAAGAAGAAGCAGAAGCTTATAGAAGATACAATCTTTTTCAAAAAGTAGCACGTTTTCTTAAACTTACAACAGAAAGTATTTGCGATGAGAGTTTAGAATTTCTTGCTAGAAAAGCAAATGTTCCACTTCAAAGAATTATTACATATATTAACGAAACAGAAAGTAAACAACTTGGGAAAAGAGCAATTTCAACACTTTTTAGCACAATTAAAAGAACTGATAGTTATTTTTCAAGTAAAAGATCTATAAGAGAGCTTTGTGGTGTAAATACGAGAGAAATAGAAGCGCAAAATGCATTCTCTCAAATTGAACATCAATTTACTTGTATTATAAGTCAGAACAGCTTCATAGATCCGGTTACGTGTAGTTCTGGACATACTTTTGAGAGAGAATATATAACACGACTTATTAGA
>Ga0208226_1000260_pt1 | contig 16019 bp, 23 predicted proteins | sample LakMenE18May11ns_FD_150713 | JGI IMG/M metagenome (GOLD analysis project Ga0208226, IMG submission 150713) | Freshwater microbial communities from Lake Mendota, WI - 18MAY2011 deep hole epilimnion ns (SPAdes) | ecosystem: Environmental > Aquatic > Freshwater > Lake > Epilimnion/Euphotic zone ... | reverse complement strand
AAAAGTCATTTTTTCCCTTTTTTTCGTCATTTTTCGTCATTTTTCGTTGATTTTCGTCAATTTTCGTCAAAAATTTTCAACTTTTTGACTGGTAGTACGCGTTATCGTGAGTATTCGGGTCACCCTCGGTTTTGAGTATTGGGTGTCAAATGAGCAACACTTTTTGTCAAAATTTGACTTTTTTTCGTCTAAATCTTAAATTTTTTACCATTTTTGTCTAAAATTTACTTTTTTTTCGTAAAAATGTTAAATTTTAGAAATTTTATGTTTATTCTTCAACGTTTTATTGCAACTGACCGTGAAATTAAATATTATGATTACAAATTTTTAATTAAAACAGCTTGTAAACAAATTTTATTGAATTTCCTGACTCGCAATTGTTGTAATTTGAAAACTTGATATCTGTGCGCTTCGAGAGTGACGGTATCTTTCTGTTTATATCTGTTAACAATTGGTCTGAATTTCAACAGGCTTTAGACGTTTCCTTCACCGTTTGTATTTCATTGGACTTTTGCTGGTTTTATGCCGGTTTAAAATTTATTTTCCTAAAAATGTTCTGCAAACGAATGTTTTCCTGTAAAACACATGTTCAAAACCGTTAAAAGTAATAAAACCTTTTTCATGCTGGCAAGTTCTTTCCGCTTTGGTTCCCCTTCTTGGTATAAAAGGTTCTCCCATTCTAAATCTAATTGCAGTAGCCAACTTTAACTTAAGAGGTCTAGAGAAATAGACTCGAATTTAAAGTTTTTTTAATTTTTTTTATACGAACACAAATTATTTTGAAATTTTTGAAGTTTTTTGTGAAAAAACTTCATTATAATTTATATTTAACTTAATTTATCTTAGTTGAACATGCTTAGTTATACTTGCGAACAATGCGGTGAAATTATCAACAACTTATCACATCTAAGTCTTCAAAGTCATTTGCAAAAACACGAACAGGTAAAAATTAGCTTAATACTTTTTATTAATCAATGTTTAATTTTCATCATTCTTACAAATTTTAGTTGTTTTAAAACAGTATAATTATTATATATTTTTATATTTTGTTTAGACCGACGTGAATTACAAGGTGGACATATCCAAGGATTCTACCGCAACCGAAAAGGCAATTCACGAAACTTATCAATTCAAATTAAGTTTGTCAAATCGGTTTAAACTTCAACGACAACTTGAAAATCCAACGAAATACTACAACATCGATCAAAAACAGTTGGAAGAAATGTTTTGCAAACCAATTGCACCTCAACATTGTTCAAAAGTATGTAGAAATGTGATCAACCTTACTTCAAATTTAAAAACTTAAATTCATTATGTTGAAAATCATCGCTGGTAAAGAAATTGAATGGTTTTGCTACAATTTTTAGTGCACAATTACTTTCGGAAATTTTCATTGAATTTTTTCATTATTTCCAATGGTTTTGCAAAACTTAAGATCACCGCTGGTAAAGAAATTGAAAGGTTAAACTAGGTACTTTTCTTTCGTTTTGTTTCATCTTCTCTTTCTGAGTTCTGTGTTTATTAGCAACAAAAGTATATTTTTGTTTAAAGAAAATTTAACAGAATTGCTTTTATGATCTTATGGTTTTTGTGTAATTGACAAGACATGTTTGATTTCGCTCAGAATCGATCAGTTTTTATACTTTCAAAGAAGTTTTTAATTGAAAAACAAAATTATCTGGCTGGTATTAAAAAGCTTTTTACCCACACCTTTACGATTTTAAAAGTTTTTTTCAATGTAGAGAAGGTCTTAATTGAACATGTAAACTATTAAAATGAAGTTTATACAGCAAATATTGCTTGTCAAAGCAGACCATAATTACAAACTCGAGAATTTGAATGAAGTGTTCAGGTCAAAATAAACAGAGTTTATTTGGTTGAGTCTGGGTTTGGGTTTTATATGTTAACATGTTGCAATATCACTTCTACGTCGTATTGATTTCCTTAATTCTGCTTTACTCTCAACTAGAAATTAAACTATTTCCAATCGAGCTTTTTTGCTATTGCCATTTTTCGTCGTTTATTTTCATACAATTCATTTGTAGTTGTAAAAATGTAAACTATTGAATGACTTTTACGTTGTATTAATTTTCTGTTTGTAATTATTGTTTTAACTTGAGAACAAATTACTTAAATGTACTGTTTTAAAAGTGTTAAATTGTATTCAAATAAGAAAAAATGCGTCAATAAAAGAAATTCGATCTGTTTTTGATTTTTTATTTTCAAATTGGTGACGTTAGTACTAGTAACACAATAAAGTATTAAATTTCAGAATTGTACTGTTTTATTTATATCAACAACATAAACGTAATATTGACTAATTCTTTTTGGACGTCATAAATGTAACAATTACTAATTTTTTCTGGTTTACTTATTGACGTCTGAATTGTTGACACGGGTTGGTTTTATAAAATTTGTAATTTGTTCAGTAAAACTACTAATAAAGTTATCATCAAACTGCTTTAGTAAAAATTGTGTCACAACAATGATGCTTAAAAGCCACAACATAATACATTTATATTTTTTCCTCATACATCTTACGACAACATGTTCAGTTTTTAAATTTTGAGATTGTTTATTTTGGTTACAAGTTTCACAATTAGTAAAACTTGTTATTACATCTTCGGTAAATATGTCTGTCATTATATAAACTTTCAGCTTTTTCACAATTACTCAGTTTGAAATCAATTTGCATTCTTTTAAAAACAGTTTCATAAGTATGTTTCGATCCATTAAATTTGAAAAACTTGACGAATCTGATTCAGATTCTGAAGGAACAAAAAATTGGAAGAAAGAAGTTGAAAGTAAATTTCAAATTTTAAACGAAAAAGAAAAGATTGAAAAAGAACAAAACGAACAGAAAGAACTGGCCAAGCAAATGGACATTGCCAGAGAAAAACAAAGACAAACCAACAAAAAATAAGTTTTTAACAGTAAGTGTAGCTTTGTTCTGGTTTTTCTTTTTGTTCTAAAAATGTCAAAGTATTATAAAATGTCTGGTAGTGAACCAAATTCTTCTGATGAAGAGGGAAAACGAAAATTAGATAAATGGGCTGAAAATTTTTGCAAAGTTAACAATGCTGTTAGCCAAAATGTTCAAAAAAGAAAACAAGCTGAAATTGAAAGATTAGCTAAAAAAGAAAGAAAAGAAAAAGAAAAACTTGCAAAAGAACAAAGGCAGAAGGAAAGGGATTTGAAAAAAAAGTAATGGAAAAGAAAAACCAAAACGAAGATGTAAAAAAGACTTGGGCAGAAGAATATAAGAAAAAACTTGAACAAGACAAAAACAAAACTTGGGCTGATTGGGAAAAAGAGTTTAATAACCAGCAGTTTGACGCTTTTGTGAAAGAGCGCTTTGAAACAAGTAAAAAAGAAAAGAAATAAAAAGGTCAGCATTCTACATAATATTTCACAACTGTTAGTTTTCGTTTTGATTTTATTGCGTTAAGATTAAAATTCAACATGGAAGAAGGGGATGGTGCTGATGGTGTTTGGGGGAATGTTAGAAATTTGTTGAACAATTCGTTTTATTTTGAAACTTTAGCAAGGGATTATCGTTGGTGGATACAATTTCGATGTATCAATCAAGATAATCCTTTAACAGTGCTTGTTTGTGACGCAGAAATAGACAGAATTACTACTGCCGCAAGACAATTAATCGTTGAAGTCGTAAGAATTCAACGATTGAGGGACGAAAGACAAAGACAGAGGCGAAGGCAAAGAGCTGCAGAGGCAAACGAGGAAAGAGGGGAGAGCGAAAGAGAAGGAGACTCAAATTAACAACAAATTTAAGTACTTATAATATTTCACAAATTAGTTTGGGTTTAAATTTTATTCAAAATGGATATGTCTGAGTTAAACATTATTCGTGTTTTTACACAAAACATTTTATTTATTCAACCATACGTGAATGAATATGTGTGGTGGGTTAATTTTAAAACAATGTATTCAAATAACCCACTTGCAGTCCGTTTGGCAGAAACGGAAATGCAAAAAATTGTGGACACTGTGTCTAACTTTTTGTTTCAACAAATTTACCTCCAAAGAACCGAAGATTAAAAGTAAAATTTTTGTTCTTTTTAATTATATATAACAAAAATAAAACTAGATTAAAGCTAACAATTTGTCAAACTTTACATTTGTGAAATATTTATTTTAATTTCTTAAAGTAAAATGTGGAGACAAAAATCAATTGACGAAAGGGCATTAGAGTATTTGCGTAAACAGAAAGAGAGAGAGGCACAAGAAGAAAAAGAACAAAATGAATTATTAAAGAAACGACAAGAAGAGGACAAAAAAATACAAGAAGAAAAAGAAAAGAAAGACAAGTTGCGATCAGCGAACATTAAAGAACAAATGGAAGTGAGAGGATGGGCCTCAATAACTTCGAAGGAATTTAACGAGTGACATTTGATTGTTTCACTTCATTTGTTTTAGAACTTTTGATTAAGCAACAAACAATTAAAATGAAAAACATAACTGTTTTTTGCCTTTGCTTTTTTTTTCTGAACCAGTCTTCGTCTCAAGACATTTTTTCTGAGTATGAAAACGAAGACTCCTCAAACACTTCCGACAATCAAAAGCTAAATGAAAAAGACAACATCGTTTTTGAAGACCTGACCAACAATAACACAGGTAAAATAATTTTATTTTTGTTTTAAACTTTTATATTTAACTAAACAATATGAAATTTTTTATATTTGACTAAATTATTTAAGATATCTACATATATAAAATACTATGTCTAATTGAAACATAACCAAAATTTTAAAAAAGATTAAAAAATAATTTTGTAGACCTGATGTCTTTTTCACCTTTGGAGACAACAAAACCACCAAAACAAGACCTGATGTCTTTTTCACCTCTGGAGACAACAAAACCACCAGAACAAACAAACAAAACATCAGACCTGGTGTTTCTTCAACCTTCCAAACTTCAGCTTCAACAACCAAATCAAGCAGCAGACCAAACATTCCACAAAGGCAAAATTTAAAACATAGCAAATTATATAAGAGATAACATAACAAAAATTATATAAGAGATTAAAACTAACATAACAAAAATTATATAAGAGATTAAAACATCTGACAGTTACATGTTAAAATCATATAAAAAATTAAAAACATAGCAAACATATATAAAAATCCCAATAGCTCAATCGGTAGAGCGGGGGGCGAAAGTACCGCAGTGTGGGTTCGAGTCCCACTTGGGATAATTTTTTTTTACTTCAATTAAAATTTAAATTTACGATTTCTGACTTAGTTTTTATTTTTTTCAGCTTTTCATTTTTTCCATTCCGAAAACGAAAAGACGAGACATGAACTAAAGGGCTTTTTGGGATCGATCGTTCCATGCACATACGTGCAAGATGAATTCGTCAACGAAGGTGACTTCAGTCAGTTTCCTAAACTACCAACCTTGATTGAGAAAAGCGTCAACGAAAAAATAACCGAGTTCATCGTTTCGATCCACGGCATTGTAATCTTGGTTCTGTTTGGGATAATTTGCTGCTTGATTGTAATTGTTGCAGGTTTAACATGTTGCCTATTGAAAAATAACCAAGCAGCAACGATTCCAAACATTGAACTGGGTAATTTGGAACCAGAACAGGTTGTTGACCAAGAACCAGTTGAAAATGAAATAATTTAAATGTCAAAATATTATTCTTTGATATAAAATAGAAAGAGGCTTTAATTGATTTGTTCATTACCAGAGGCTATGTCTTAGGTTTACAAATCATATGGTTAAAACCTTTTTTTATTTTTTTTCAAAGTTAAATAATTTTATTAAATTGGTAAGTAAGGACTGTGCTTCGTTGCACAAGCCCAGTTACCTCCTTGATAAAATTATATTTTTCTATCAAAAGTAAAATAATTTTATTTTTTAATTTTACTTTTTGTATTTTTGTAACATAAATTATAATAAAGTAATTTTGCGCAAAATAATAAAAACAATAAAAATCACACATGTTTTATTTACAAAAAGGGCATGAATTATAATACTTTTTAATTTTGTAATGGTTATAAGGTAAACTGTGAATTCCACAAGCAAACAAAAAACGTTTACAATCAAAATGAGAAAGAGCTTTTTTTCTTTGTCTTATAGTTGAAAGTTGATGTTTGGAAGAACGAATAGTGGCAAAATCATGTCTTTGAATTTTTCCCTCCATTAAACATTTTTTGTACTGATCAAATTTTAATCGATTTGTAATAGCGGTTCTTCCTAAACCTTTGCAAGTTTTTTTAGTAGTTATTTCTTTAGTTTTTTTGTCTTCGAGATTAAAACAATAACATTTTGCTCTTAAACCAATAAATTCAGTACATGTTTTGTTTCCTCCAAATTCATTTTTAAAGTATCCTAGTTTTGCTTTATTTTCATTGCTGTAAAGTTTATGAGTGATTGGATAATTAGAAAAGTCCATGTAAGGCTCCATTTTTTCCCAGAATTTTTTCGGTTTGGTCACTTTGAAAAGAAACGAATCGGTATCTGACATTCCAAGATCGAAGGAGCATTCCGAGTTTGCGAGCATTCGGTTATAAAAAAAATCGAACATCAAATGTTTTGACTGAAAAACAGAAATTTTTTATTAAATTAAAAAGCATTTAAAACGGTTCAGGATATTTTAAATTAAAATTTAATTAAAGTAATACCAGTTCCAGGATGGTGACACCTATTGCAATAGGTTTGTTATGAAAAACAGTAGGAATTGAATGGTTGGTTTGAATCAAGTTTTCGTCCAAAATAACTTGACTTTTAAACGTATGACATGAAACGGCTTTTAAAGCTGAATCTTCATTGTTGTGTAGTTTAACAGAAATATAGTCTCGAACGTTTTGCATGGTTTTTCCGAAATTAGCGTTTGCCTTAAAAAAAATACAAATTATTTAATTTCAAACGAGTCAAGTTGGCCGAGCGGTCTAAGGCGCCAGATTTAAGCTCTGGTACACGAAAGTGTGCGTGGGTTCAAACCCCACACTTGACAAAGTTATTATTTTGACTTTATAAAAAATACTTTAACTTATATAATCAAATAATTACCAATTTTTTGTATTGATCCCCTTGAAATTTGTTTCTTGCTTTTTGTCTTGCCGCTGTGCATTTCTTTATGTAAGGAGCAATAATTTTTTTCTGTCGAAATTTTAAAACTCTATGAATTTTTTTAAGTTTCATTCCTAATTTCAAATACAATTTGAGGTTTTTAAAATGAGTTACATAATTATTTCTGTCTTGAAAGGTAGCCATTAGCTTTACATCTTTGTATTTTTTTTGACCGTCTGATTCTAATAAAGCTTTTTTAGCATAAGGAGATAAAGCGTCAAAGTTTATTTCAAGTACTTCTGGAGCTAATGGCAAATTTTGATGCAAATTATGCAGTTTTTTGGGATATTCCAAGTCGCATTCAACAATATAACCATATTTGCCTTCAGTATTAGCTTTTTTAATGTTAAAATTTTGTATTTCGTTTTCATCAAGCCAACTAAATTCTCCTGAAGGAAGTTTTTGCATTTGCGCGTAGCCATACAAATTCTGAAAATAAAATAAAATAAAATAACATTTTAAACAAAAAACCTCAATAGCTTAATTGGTTAAAGCGTTGATCTTATAAGTCAAAGGCTGAGAGTTCGAATCTCTCTTGAGGTAACTTTTTAAAAATGGTTTCTTACGTTTGCATCTATGTAGACAATTTCTGAATCTTCCTCAGTGGTTCCAAGCATTCCATTTGATGTTGAGGACGAACACGAGGGTGTTAAATGTCTGGTACCAATGATGCTCATTCCTCCTCTCTTTCCATTTTCCAAAAAATGAACTATATCAATATCTGTTGGAAGCTCAAGAACAGAATTAGTAGTTTTTAACATACTATCAAATGTGTAAGCTGGGAGAGAAATATAATGAGCTGGGTCCAGTCCAGAAAACTGAATCATTTCATCTCTAAAAGCTTCAAAAATCTCGCTAAGGATTAAAACATCAATTTTGCAGTAAATCAAAGTATAATCAACCAAATGCCTGCATCCAAATTTTTTCCAAACTTTTTTAGCAAACTTGTGATCAGTTTTGGAAATAGACTTTTCACTTAACTGACTGTAAAAATGTTTTAGTTTTGGAAGTTTCAAAACAGAATACATTTGGGATAAGTTTTGACAATATTCATATGGAAAAAAAGATTTTCCAAGAATCATTTGAAATTTTTCATTGTCAAATTTTTTGTTTGATGAAACTAAAGAAGTTTGTTTCAAAATAGAATAGTCATGTTCAGTTTCTTTCAAATCTGAAGCCAATTGACCAAGAGATGCTTGAAGAAATGCCAAACTGTCAATAAATTCAAAACAGTTGAAAGAAAGAGTCCTGAAATTTTCCCCATTATAGGGCAATACTGATAAATTTTTAATTTGATCTCCATCAAATTTTGCGAGGGCTTTGACTATAAAGTGCAGGTCAAAACGAGAACCGTTGTGCATAAAAATTGGAATTTTTTTAGGTTTTCTCCTTCGCAAATTACACATGTTACAAGCAGCGCCTAAAAATTTAGAATTGTAATGTGAATGATCTCTGACTTTTATTGTTGTTTCAGAAAATGGCTTAAAACAAATGTAGCATTCTTTTTGCTTTTCAAATTGTACTTTATCTCGTTTTGTCATAATTATTGGTTTGTTAACCGACAGCAAATTTTCAATCCACATTTTTTCCTGCTCTAGCAAATGCTGAACAAGATCAATATGAGCATTATTGCCAGCATAAGAATGCTCGTGGATAATTTTTTTGTTTGGACCAATAACTACATAACTGTAGGCAATTGGAATTTGTTTGCTGATTACATCCGTAAAACTTGCATCGCAAGTACATTTAATTCTTTCGCAAGTATGACAAACTGTTTCAACGTTAGGGAGGACACATTCAAAGTCGAGATAACTGGTAAACTCCAACTTATGTTTTTTTTCGTAATTTGTAAACTTAATTTTTTCTTTTTTGTCACCTTTTTCTGGAACGGTTTCTACAGCCGGTTTGTGAAGAGAACAAAGTTTTACATGCTTATCTAAAACATCTTGTTTTGAAAAAGAATTTAAACAATGCAAACAAAATAATGCACGCTTGTAACTAAATCCTTTTTTTGATTTGTAAACTTTTCGCAAATACTTGTTAGGGTTTTTTACTAACATGAAGTGATTTGAATTTTCTGTCTCAACCATTAACAAATTGACCACATTTTTTCCACAACCTAGACCAAATTCTAGGGGAAAAATTCTATCACATGTGTCACGATACAAAACGTTTATTTTCAAGTTCAGGTTTTTGTTTTGTTTCAAAAATTTCTTAATTCCAGATACAGAAATTGGAAAAGAAATGTTTGCGATATTAAAAAGTTTAACAAATCTTTTATACTTTTTTTCGTCCGACTTTATTTTTTGCTGTCTATCGTTTAGTTTTTCAGAAAAAAGATAGTTAGCAATGCAATACAAAAAACACTTTTCGTCTTGATTTGAGGGATTGTAAAGAAATTTGTTTTGACGAAAAGATTTTATATTGACAAGAGGTCTTGACAAGTCGATTTTTGGTTTTGGATTTGTACCCCCCGTTATGGGTCTTACACGAGCAATTTCAATGTCAAATGATAAACCTCTGTTAAACTGCCAGTTTGATCCACTACGAATAAAACTTTCCAAAGCTTCAGATTGAAAATTAAAACTTTTAAGAATGTTTTTAGTCAAACTAGTTTTTGATGCAGTAGATACCATAAAACTTGGACTTCGAAATGGAATACTTGCTTGTGTTAGTACATTACCGGAATGATCAACCATTGACATTTGAGCAATAAAGATTAAACTGGCTTTGCAAACCGTTTTCTCTGCAGCTTCAGACAAAAGCCGTTCTCGTATTAAGTTTTTAACACTTAATTGAGCACTAGCAAAGTTAATATCTTGGTTTAAAAAGTTGTAACGATAAGTTACAAAAGCACGGTTAAAAGCAGATTCTTTTAAGAAAAAATTTTTGCTTGGTCTGTGATAACGGCGTAAATGTTTTTGTAAGTCTTCGCAACTTTGAAACATTTGCCCACAAAGCACACACTTTTCTACTAGTTCATTGTTTAAATGGAAATTTTGATAATGTCTGTTAAGATTAAAACGTCTTGTAAACTTACGACCACAACTTTTTTCTGGGCAAACAAGTATATCCATCTTGAAGTTTGTTTTGCTTGAAAGTTAACACTTATTCAACCACAGTTAACAAACTTCTGATGAAACTGAAAGATTCTAGTTTGGTATTTATACCCACAAAAGGTGTAAAATAAGTTAATTTTTTTTCCATATGACGTTTAGCAATGATGTTTATTTGATCTTATCTTATCTCAATACAAGCAAAGCAAACTTGCCAGCCAAAATCATTAAATTTTATATTAATAGAGTTTTAGCAGGCACTAACAATTTCTGACTAGTATAAAAGGAATTTAAATTTTTGTATATTTATTCAGTTTACTTTTTTTAGTCAACTAGAACATTCAACTATTTTATTCCATCATGCCACCAAAATCTACATTGAGCAAAGGTAAAATAAATATTTTTTACATTTTATTCAGTATGTAAACAAATTTTATATTGGTAGTGAATAAAATTATTTATATTTTTATTTAGTTGCCCCACTTAACAAGAAAAATGGCCAAAAAGGTAGGAAGACCAAGAAAGACGAAGTGTCAACCATGTCAGAAACCGAAACGTCATCAGACGAGGAAGACGACTCATCCGAAGAAGAGCAGGAAGAGCAAGAGAGTGTCAGTCAAGTGGCTACTCAGGCTCTTATCGAAGAAGACTCCGCATCAGAGTCATCATGTGAACAGGAGGCTCAATCTGTCAAGGCTCCTGTAAAAAGGAAAAGGAAAGACAAGAAAACACCTGCAAAGAGAATCAAATCCAATCCCGAGTCCTCAAACTCCATCGAAGCTTCCACTTCCGCCGAAAAACCTCTGATCGAAGAAAAAAAACATCCTAAAAAGGATGTTGAAAAGAAACAAAAAACTACATCGGGTAAGAAAGAACCCAAAATGTTTAATGACAAAAACTGTGATATTGATTTGTTTGACAGCGATCCCGATAAAATAGTCAACAAAAAAATTAGAATTAACAGTTCGCTTATCATGTCATGCAAAACAATGGAGGCAGTTAGCGGAAATGGAGGGCAAATCGAATGGGCTGCAATTTTGTTCGAAAAAAAAATGAAAGATGGTAGAAGTTACGATTTTAACACTAGTTTGGCTTGTGCACCACATTTAATTGAGGGTCTAAAAGCAATCATGAAAGCGAACCCTAAGTATTTCAGAGCGACTAACGTAGCTCCCGAAAATTAATTTTCAGAAAAAACGAAAAAAAGAAAAACCTTTGGATGTTCTTGTGGTTGCAATATTAAAAGCCTTCAATTTGGAGAATTTGGTCATGAAATATCCCCTAATCTAAATGTAATTGATGTTAACAAAATCAAAAGAAAATCACATTTGGCTGATTACGTGGGAGTTAAATTAAACAAAACTCAATTGTTGTCCTTAATTAATAATTGGTAGTGTTTACAAACAACTATTTTTAATTAAAAAATTGTTATTTTAGATGATCAAAAACGTAATTATGAAAAATGGCTTGCAAGGAATCCTCTCAAAACAAATAAATGTGAATGTTATATATGTCACCCTTGTTCTACATTTTTAAATGAATATGATTAAACTTTCAGATTGCATACGATGTAATCAAGTTGCTACCCGGCTATGTAAACTGAACAGAAAAATGCTCCATATTACCAAAGACTCATTAAGATACAATCCTCACATATATAACATACTTCATGATTATGTCAAAAACCTTATTGTAAATAACAACTTTTTTAATGTTCAGTAATTTTTTATTATTTCAGATTGTTGTAATTGCAAGCATCGTAACGAAAAACTAAAAATTTTAAAACTTTTAAAAACAGAAAACAAACTTCTTGACAAAATATTTTGTTTACTTTAAAAGTGCATTGTTTTTGTTTTAGATAACCGGATTGAAAATTACAAGATTCAAAAAACACAAATTGCAATGGAAATATTAAAAAAGTTACAAACTATGAATTATGATTACAAGTGTGATTTCACTCTAAGAAATAATCCTTGGGAAGGTCTTGGGACATCTTTCTTTTCTGTCCATTTGTTTTTTACCCCCATTAAAACGCAAAAAGTTTCAATAACTAAAAATGAATATACTTTTTCTTAACAATTTTTTATTTTAAAAAATTTTATTCCAATTTCCAGGTAAAATATCCAAACATTTTGACAAAATCGACAAAATACTGGATATAATCCATGAAGACTTAGGGAATTTGAATGATTTTTTTTACGATTTGGAACCCAAGCTAAGCATTCCAGAAATAAGAAGTTACAACCATTTGCTATCAAAATTTGACAGGCATTTCGAAAAAATTGAAACTACTATCGCAATTCTGGAAGACAGACTTTAAAATGTGTTGAAAGGTCCTCGCATACATTTAAGTTGTTGTATTTGTTATTCAATTAAATGTTATGTAAAATTATTGTAAAAAAACTTTAAAATCATGTTTACTTGATCAATAAATATATTTTAAATTTTATCTACTATCATTTTTGTTACAATTTTATCATTTACAAGTGTGTTTCGTTTTACAAAATTATTTAGATAGCTACAAAAAGAAATATTTTTAACTTGTGAATGAAGAAATGTAAGACAAAAAAGTCCACAAAATAGACTTTTATCGTTTTGAATTCGTTGACAATTATAAATGTACTTTCGTCCTTTTAAATTATTTTGAATAAAACGTTTTATTTGTTTATTTGTACATTTTTTTCCAAATGGATCAAAATAAAATAATGTATTTTTATTGCAAAATATTGCTACAAAATGTGACCCACTTTCTGTATGCTTATCCAAATTAAAAATAACACTAAATTTATAACACCGCTTGCGTAATTTCGGTTGAATGTCAGAGGAATAAACCCCGAGAAAAGTTTTACCACACAGTATTTCCCCGAGACCATTAACATATTGATTTGTAAGTCCAGCCATTTTAATTTGGAATAATAGTAACTTGCTTATTTTTATCAATCAGTACGATTTCATCATAACTTGCAAACATCATGCAATACAAATTTTCTGTATTTGCTGTGCTAAAACCAATGTCTACATCAATACTGCCATCTTCAGGTCCATGTGCGTACACACCGTTACAAAGATCTGGTGACAAATCAAATGGAAAAAAGCAAGTATTTGCTTTAAATTCTTCTTTTGTAATTCCATTAGCACCAGTTGTTCCAATACCAATATTATCCAAAAACCAAGCATATTCTCTACTAAATTGTTCAGTACTAAAATTTGGTTTAAAGTCTTTGCCAACAATTGGTTCTCCATTGATGTATACATTCAAATGATTCAAGTTGTTATGGTTAAACAAAAATGGATTATTTGCTTTGTTAGAATCATATCCTTTGGCATTTACAAAACAAAGCATAAAACTTCTTGGAAGTTTTCCTCTCAAAAATTGACTGATGTGATGGTTTGTCGTATCTTTTTGAAGCAAATGTGTTTTAATAACTGATTTGCAAATAGGATACATAGCAGGATTTGAATTTAGCAAAGTTTCAATTTTTTGATTAATTTCAGGCGTAGCAGTTATTCTTCTAACTTTTAACCAAAGATTTGTAATTTTGATTTTTGCTTCAAGACCGTCAGAAATGATTGAAAAGTTGTCATCTGCTCTAATCAATTTGAGTTTAATTTCACAACCGGGCAATAGAAGTCTGTGGCATTGAAAAAAATCAATGTGTAAAATTGTTGAAAAACATAATTTTTTGCTACTTTTTATAAATTCTTTTCTTTTTACAAAACCACTATTACATTTGTCTCCATTTGGTATATCAGCAGTAAGTTTCACTTCTTCCCTTCCAACATCATCTTTGATGTAACATCCCAAACTCTTTAGAGTAACATTTTTTACATCATCTGGGTAGGTTAGGTGAGTTTCAATAAAACTTTTATAAGGGTATGTTGGTGTAGAAAGATCAACAATTTGTGTGCCATTTACTGAACATTCCATTTGTTTCCACAGTGACTGAGGAAACAAATTAACTATTGACAATTTAGCAGCGTCATCAATCGCATTACCATCCAATTTGGTCACTTCAATTTCACCTTCCAATCTTGTTTTATTCAACGCTGTAAAATCAGTTGAATCTGAAGGTATTAAAAATTCCACTGGACCGTCACTAGTTAGCACTGATGTTGGATACAAAGTCAGTTGTTTTCCATAAATCAATGCTGTTTCTTGTTCAGGACTTGAAAAAAGATCCAAAGCACTAGTTCCCATCTCGTGTGCTTCATGTACAAAAGTTCCAATTCCTTGATTTTCAGACATTTTTAGTGGTATAAAATTCAATTTTAACTTTAATTAAAATGAGTTATAACATTTGCAATGTTAAGGTTAGTGTTAAGAGTACACCGATAGCCTTAGATAAGGTTTTATTATTAAAAGGCAAAGTTGAAAAAGTTAAAGACTGTAAAAATTTTGTAGTGCTAACAGACGTTTATAGTTACACCATATTTAAAACAAATAATAAGTTACTTGAAAATCATATTAACATTACAAATATTCCTAACCTAGAAAAAGTACAAAACGCAATTGAACACCTACAAAAGCATTTAGAATTTTGTGTCAAATTGTTAACAGTTGATAACATTATGGCTAATTTAGATTTAGAAAGAAGAATTGATTTAATATCAGTATGTGAAAAGAAGTTGTTTGATAATATCAAATATAATTCTGAAGTATTTCCAGGTTTATACGTAAAATACTTAATTGGAACTGCCATATTGTTTCATAGTGGGCAAATTGTTGTAGTAGGTGCTAAAAACATAGAAAATTTAGAATGCCTTATCCAGAATATCTTTGCGGGCATGAAAATGTTATAGATGATACAAGAGAGGGTTGTTCAGTTTGTACAGATTGTGGTTTAGTTTTAGAAGATAAAATATTTCTTCCAAGTTATGACGAAACGTATTTTCACCCTCCATTTCAAACGTTTGAAAATAACCAGACAAAACAAGAGATAACAGAACTCTTGCACCGAATAAATTTACCAAATACGTATTCGACTCAAATATCAAAAAATTGTTTAAAAAAGAAGTACAAAACAAAATCGATACCATTTGTACTGTATCAAACTTTGAATGAAAATGGGTGTCCAATTTCGCTTAAAGAAATATCAGCAGTTTCAGGTCTAACTAATTCTGAAATTTATAAACATCAAGATAATAATGACGCAATTATTTTGAGGCCAGAAGAAATGCTAGAAAAATATTGTACAATTTTAAAGTTAAATTTTAAGGAATATTCAGTAATTAAGGAAAATATAAAAGGTTCTTTAAAAACAGGACACAATAATTTAACTATTATTGGAGCAAATATATATTTATACGGTAAACAAAATAATTTAAAACTTTCAATCAAACTGATTGCTAAAACTTTAAACATAAGTTGTATTTCCATTCAAAGATATATTAAGAAACAAAAAGAATAATGTACTATCACACTGGACTACGATATCAGAGAGGAGCAGGTTTTGCTTCACTTTTTAGTGGATTGTTTAAAATGCTAAAGCCACTTGCCTCAATGGGTCTAAAAGCAGGCAAACAATTTGTAGGAAGTAATTTTGCTAAAAAAGCAGGTTCGGCAATGTTGGATATTGGAAAAAAAGCTGCTGAAAATATGATTGTTGATGTTTTGGAAGGGGCAAATGTGAAAGATAGTGCAGTTAAACAACTTGATGAAGCCAAAACAAAAATAGCTACAGCTATCAAGGGAGGAGGTCGAAAAAGAAAACGTAAAAGTATTCAAACAAACTCAAAATCAAAAAAACTAATGGAAGCAGTCAAATATAGTTTAATTGATGATTAAATACAATGGTAGCAATAGGGTTTAAAAAAATTGAAACAATTTCAAATTATGGAACTAACTTAACAAAAGTAAGTGAATGT
>Ga0208226_1000259_pt1 | contig 16030 bp, 15 predicted proteins | sample LakMenE18May11ns_FD_150713 | JGI IMG/M metagenome (GOLD analysis project Ga0208226, IMG submission 150713) | Freshwater microbial communities from Lake Mendota, WI - 18MAY2011 deep hole epilimnion ns (SPAdes) | ecosystem: Environmental > Aquatic > Freshwater > Lake > Epilimnion/Euphotic zone ... | reverse complement strand
AGCAATCATGGCTAACACAATAAGGGTCACAGGTAACGTGACCAAGGAACCAGAGCTTCGTTTCACGAAGTCTGGTAAAGCAACATGCACAGTTGGGGTCGCCGATAATCGTCGATACCAAGTCAATGGCGAGTGGACTGAAAAAGTTCAATTCGTCAACCTTGTCATGTGGGAAGGTCTTGCTGAAAACGCAGCCGCTACCCTCACAAAAGGTATGCGTGTAACCGCAGAAGGTCGCATGGAGATCCGTGACTACGAAAAGCAGGACGGCTCTAAGGGCTACTCGATTGACGTCATTGTTGACGAAATCGGACCTAGCCTTCGTTGGGCAACTGCCTCAGTCGAGCGCAATGCCAAAGACGGCATGTCGTCACCTGCAAAGTCCGCAGTCGCCTCTGGTGATTTCGGTGATAGCGCAGAAGAGCCTTTCTAAAGAAAGTCTCTGATTCACATCTGAATCGACAGCTTCAAAACGCCCCGTGTCAGTGATGCGGGGTGTTTTAGTATATTGGGTTATGTACGTCTCGTAATTTCTAGATGCATATGCTTCGTTCTTTCAAGGCATGACACAGCACAGTGTTTGTCATGCAGCGCCCGGGAAGTTACGTCAGATCACGACAGTACAAGATGGCACTCTTCTATGTCCTCACGCTTTTAGGTTCTATTCTCGCTTTATATCTGTTTGTGCGTCGGGGCCCAACTAAACTTTTGGATAAGGACGTATTGTCTATTGCCCTACTAGGACTCGCTATAGCTGGGGCCCTGCGACTGAAAGTGATCACACGATCTTTCTGGCGCCTGGAAGCTGGTGCGTCATCAGAGGTGCAAGTCGGCAAACTTCTTGAACGCTCAAAACTAGGTGTCGTGCTGCATGGCTTAGATCTGGGTGTCGGTGGCGACGCGGACCACATCGTAGTTGGTGAAACTTTAGCGGTCGTTGAAACTAAGACCGGAAGAGGTCACGTGCGCGCTGACGGATCCAAGCTCTACGCCGGCAGCAAGACCCTACCAGGGTCGCCTGTGTCTCAAGCCAAAAACCAGGCTCGAGCTGTGCGGAAAAAGACCGGGGTGTGGGCAACGGCCGTGGTGTGCGTTACCAACATGGATAATGAGCCGTTCCGGCACCAAGACGTCATAGTTTGCTCCATGCGAGATCTCCCTGAAACACTGCGCCAAGTGGGTGGTGCGATACCAGACGACATGGTGCCACGCGTCCTGTCAAGCCTCGGCGTTCCGAACCTAAGAACGTGACACCGTTAGACGAACTCGAGAAATTTTACGTCGAACTCCGAGGCCAAGCCGAGCGCCAGGAGATACCCGTGCAACAAGCGATGTCGACGCTGCAACAAAAAACAGTAACAGACGCTGCAGGAGTAACGTGGGTAGTAGACCCACGACGCTCAACTCCAACGCAGGCCGCGTTCTTGTCTTGCAGTCCCGGTGCGCAGTTTCTACCGGCAGAACGTTCCTCGTTCGCCCAGAACTTCCAAGCAGCACAGCCTGGCTACCAAATGGCACCTACGCCTGGCGCAATGCCGCCAATGCCAGGCGCGCCTGTGCCAATGCCGGGATACGCACCACAGCCAACAGCAGGCCCAAAGCCAGGCAAGAAAGTTAAACAGATCAAAGAACGCGGACCGCGTACGTCTATCAAAGACCGCCTTCCCTCATTTGGGGACGGTTTTAGTCTCTCCCCTCGAAACATCACTCTTCTAGTCGTCGCCTTTTTGCTTCTTGCTGCCGTGTTCGCATTCTTTAAGATGCGCGGTTCTGAAGATGCCCCTCCAACGAGCGTCATCACTCCAGGAGCTGAAGTGACAACACTGCCGCCTACTGACCCGTCAGGTACGACTGCACCTGTACAGACAACACCTCCAACTGGAGAGACTCTTCCTACAGTGCCTGTAACACCTCCGCCGTCAATACCAACTCCAGATCAAGCTACGTCGATCCCTGGTCCTGACTCAACGGCGCCAGCCGTTAGCGACGGCTCAGACGGCGTTCGCGCCCCAGGAGGCTGAGTCCTCAACGCGCGTGCGCGTTTGTTGCATAGATGGCATCCTAAATAGGTGCTGCGCTCCGTACCTACAACCGATGCACTGTTGTGCGCCAAGGCTGTTGCCGTCCCACTGGTTTTCAAGATATCCCTGCAGGACAACCACTCTCCAGTTCCTCACTTAGTCGCAGTTCTCATCACTCCAGCGCTTCACCCGCGTACTGCGCAGCGTCTGCACAACATAGGCGTAAAAAATCTTCGAGGAACTGTGACTAACAGTAATCTCGGTGAGCTGCTCGACGCGCTGCCTGCGGCCCCTGTGTTCGACAAGGTTGATGGCAAGCTTAGACGCCTCTCACGTGCTGCTCTTGTGCCTGGGTACATTCGAGCTACACAGTCAGCAGCAGCCCGAACGGCTCAGGGAGTCAAGATAGTCCTGGACAGGTCCAGTTCTAAAATCAAGGTCGTCATAGTTATAGAGAACGTGGCTCTTGAGTCATGGCGACTGAGCCCTTCGACTCCTCTAGTCATATCCATCCCAGCGCTTGCCTCGTTACTTGAGCGAAATCGCGAGATGCTCTTTGAGGACGCGACATCAGGGGATCTTTCAAAAGTCTGGTCGCGGTGTAAGTCATCTCTTATCGTAACTAACGCACCGGGCGCGCCAGGTGCTGCACTCGTGAGAGAAGGCCTGGATCGCCAATGGTTCACAACATGCCGTGCTGCTATGTCGTATCTCGCTGATAATGAAGAAGGTAGTTATGTTTTCTGCGAGCCTGACGTAGCAGACACTGCTTTATTAGAGGAGGAACCAACATCTGTACTAGGTGATGCCCTACGTCCAGCGCAGCGAGACGTAGTAGAGAGGTTTAAGTTATCAGCCAAAGGATTAGTGTGTGCTCTCCCTCCAGGATCTGGCAAGACAGTAGCTACTGCTGCTCTGATTCAAGAGACGGATTGCTCTTCAGTGGTGATAGTGGCAGCGTCCGCATTGCACGATCAATGGGCATCAGCCTTGTCTCGTTTCTCACCATCTGTAGCTATCACGCGCCCAAAAGGAGGACATGTAAAAGACGCGTACGTCAGTTTCAGAGGTGTCTTGTTGCTCTCCCCAAAGCAGGCTGCCGCTGTTTTGCAAACAGCTCAGGCACACGACGTGTTAGTCATCGACGAAGCCCACCTGCTCCTTGCCGGGTCAAAGACTAAAGCCAGTCTTGAGATCTTGCGTAACCGATCTAAAAAGACTCTCCTCTTGACTGGGACGCCTGCTTTCAAAGGTATAAAGAGTCTCGGGTTGATGGTTGAGTTTGTTTTAAACAAGCGTTGCTTCCTGAACTACCCACTTGAGTCCGAACATGCTTTGAGTTGGGAGGCGAGAGTCGGTCCGCTTTTGCAGTCTGGCGCAGGCCATCCTGTAGAGCTTCCTGACATGTCCCGCAAGATCGTAACGCTCGCTCCTACAAACGACGACGCTAAGGCGATGCTTGTATCTTCTGAGAACTTCACGATGGCCCGCGCCCTGCTTGACAACGCATCGGACTCAACATCAGCAAGAGACGCCCGTCTAGCAGTGTCACGCGCGTCAGCTCAGTTGACAGCAGTGACCGCGCACCCTGGTTTAGTCTTAGAGCAACCTGCTGTTGGCGCTAAAGCCATCTACATCGCTGACCTCTTACAAGACAGAAAACCAACAGTCATCTGTGTGCAAAGCGCTAAGGCTGCCAGACTCATGGAGCGTGATCTGGTGGCTTTTGGCGTCTCGTCTGCAGTACTAGACGCTTCAGTACCGCCAGCGACGCGCGCCGCCGTTGTTAAAGAACTAGGGATCTCCATCCAGGCGTTGATACTTCCAGAGAACTCCAGCACAGGGATTGATGTTCCGCAGGCTTCACGATTGCTACACGCCGACACGCCGACTTCAGCTGCTCAAGAACTACAGAGGTCTTCCCGTGCCTGTCGCTTAAACAGCGTCTCAGACGTTACTGAGGTTATATACCTTGTCCTCAGTGGATTCCCAGAAGAAGACACAGCTCGACAGTTTGTCGATATTGATGTATAACAAAACGACTCTCTAGTTTTCTAGAGAGTCGTTTAGAGTGTGTCCTTAGCCATTAGAGCAAGACCCTGTTACGTACTGCTGCAACGATTTCGGCTACGACTTTTTCAATAGGCCCGTTGTTATCTACAACGAGATCAAAATGGTCGAAGTCGTCTAGAGCTACTTCGCTCGGATGAGTTAATGCAGATACATCAACTTGCAATCCGTCGCGGCTTTCTAACCTTGCAGCTTGTACCTCTGGAGAGACGTTCAAGCGGATCGTAAAAAGACCAACGTACTGAGCCGCATCAACCTCATTCGGGAATCTGCAATCTGTGTAGAAAACAGAGTGCCCAGCGTTGAGATTATCTACGGCGAGAGCTGCTGCACGAGAGACCCAGTATTCTGGATCCATGTGTCTGCGTACGTCTGTGCCGAGATACTGTAGCGCCCACCTCATCTGTGGCGTGCGTCCTCTAGCTCTAGCACCGTTTTTGGCTTCCTCCCACAAACGTTCCGCAAGTACGCGGGCGTGTTGCAAAGGTACGCCAGTCTCACAGATGGAGAGTGCAGCCTCTTCGGGTCCAGTACTCAAGAACAATGTGTCCAAGATAGAGTCAAGCTCGTCTTTAAGCGGGGTCGCCCACGAAAGTTGAACGCTCGGTGTATTTGAGAGCTCTTCCATAACACGTTGTGCGACGGTGTCTTTGCCGCTGGCTAGTTTTCCGGACACGGCTATACCACACACGGAGCCATCGCGAATTGCTGCGCGGGCTTTTGTGAGGGAACGCTCGTCTATAACAGGTACTGAAAGTACCCGTTTGTCCTCTGTATAGTTTGCCATGCGCGACACCTTTACAGCGTCTTGTCGTTTGCCAACTACCACGACACCCCTGTTTCTACATCACTTCTACGTCTAGCGCAGACACTCTGGTTGAGCTAATCGATGCCGAGCGTCGGCTGTTCGTCACGTATCTCTACTATGGCGGGTATAGGAAGACCGAGATGCTCGTATGCCTTTGGCGTTGCAACTCGCCCTCGTGGTGTGCGCTGGAGAAGGTTTTGATGCATCAGGTATGGTTCGTATACTTCAGTGAGTGTGTTTGTGGACTCCCCAACAGACGCTGCGAGAGTTCCAGAACCAACAGGACCACCTCCAAATTTAACGCACAAAGAACGCAGCACATCTATACCGAGTGCGTCTAGTCCGAGCGAGTCGATCCCAAAGGCTTCAAGGGCTTGTACAGCTCTTTTTGCATCAACTGTTTCGAACTGGTTTATTTGAGCAAAGTCGCGAACCCTGCGGCACATGCTGTTAGCAATACGCGGGGTACCTCGACTGCGTCCTGCGACAATCCGTGCGCCATCTTCTTCAAGAACAAGTCCTAAAAGGCCAGCTGAGCGCGTGACGATCCCGGTGAGATCGTCTTCGTTGTACAGGTTCAGTCTAGTTTGAAAACCAAAACGGTCCCGCAATGGAGAAGAGAGCGCACCAGCTTGCGTTGTGGCTCCTACGATACAAAGAGGCTGCAACGGTAGTCGTACAGTCCTGGCCTTTATACCATCGCCGACAACAAAGTCGAGTACGCCATCTTCCATAGCAGGGTACAAGATCTCTTCTACCTGGATAGGCAATCGGTGTATTTCATCGATAAACACCACGGAACGTGCCGGCACGCCTGAAAGCACAGCCGCTAAATCGCCTGGTCGTTCTAAAGCCGGACCACTTGTAACAATGAGCTCGCAACCAAGCTCGCTGGCGATGATCTGAGCAAGTGTGGTTTTACCCAGTCCAGGAGGACCGGAGAACAAAATGTGGTCAGGCATCTCGCCGCGTTGCACCGCGGCCCCGAGCACCATGCGTAGATGCGCCACGGCTTCTGCCTGGCCTTGAAAGTCATCCAAGGTCGCAGGTCGTAGCGAGTCTTTGTAGTCGTTTTTTCCCATGTTCGTCACAGTCCTGTCCTACTTCCTTAGCGCTGCCAGCGAGAGCGAGAGAATGTCCTCGTCGTCGCCTTGCGGATTCTGTGCGAGAGCGCTTCTTACAGCTGCTCGTGATTCGTCTCCCCCAAAACCGAGCCCTTCTAGCACCAAAACAACAGCAGAGCTGCTGTCTGGCGCGTCTGCGACGGCTCCTGACGGCAACACAACACTTGTCGAGATGGTCTGTGCTTTTTTCAAACCAACCCCAGATGCCTTCTTAATCACAGCTGGATCTAAAGTGGCGAGGCCACTGACACCTACGTCACGTAAGACACTCAGTGCCATACTGGGACCAACGCCGGGCACTTTGCATAAAGCCAGGAAGCAGTCGTGCTCCAACTGCTCTTGAAAGCCGTACAGAGCAGCGGACTCTTGGCGATAAACTGCAGCTACCCATAACGAGTACTGAGATCCAGCTTCGAAAGGTCTCGTGGTTAAAACTAAGTACCCCACGCCACCAGCCAGGATGATTTTGTCTGACACAGCAGTGCCTTCGATGTATCCGATCACCAACATAAAGTGCTCGAAAACATAGCCGCCTGCACGCGTGCTTACACCCCTCTTTGAGGCACCATTATGTACATGCTAGTTAGCTTGTACAACACCGCCATCAACAGTCTCAAAGCGCCCTCTCCTGCTCTTTTAGAGTCAGCTTTCGCCGTCGCAGTAGCCTCGTCGGACGAGTCCCTGCTTTCCTCTATCGCCAGGTTCCCTGGCCTCCCAGCCCATATGGAGGCGCACATTGCGAAGTCTTCTTCCGCCAAAGTGCAAGTTGCCCGTTTTTCACGTCCTGGGATGAGCCAGGAAGTTATTACAAAAGCCCTGCAAAAAGAGAAGCGCGCCAGTGTTCTGGCTGTGATAGCAGCAACCCAGGATCTGCCTGAGGCTGTCTATAAACAGCTTGCCACTACAAAACAACGCGCAGTTGCTGTTGCGTTGCTTGATAACGCAAACGTCCCCGCAGAGCATCTCACGCAAGTTGCAAGCTTTCTTGCAGCGAGCTTCGACAACCTCCCGTACAAAGTACAGTACTTGGTTTTAGAATCATTGTCAGCAGACAGAATAGACTCTCAGAAAGTATTCGAGACGGCCGACTCGACTCTCCGTGCCCGCATGATCACCTCGTCTCATAAACTCAGCAAGGAACAACAGCTCGGTGTCATCAACGGAGATCTGGAGTACATGCTTACAGAGGCGCGTACAAGCAATGGCTATCGCAAAAGCCAGATCGAGAGGCACTTGTGTGGTTTAGTTAAAAGTCTTCTTCTGAGCACAAACGATCCTGACTGCGTCACGGCGCTCGTACTGATGGCCACAAAGCTCGCCGCAGCGGGCGTTAAAGATTTAGAGTTGTCACTGGCTCTCGATTCGCGCGAGAAAGATGCCGCTCATCTACTTGATCGACATAATCTCGCCAAGACGAGCACCGACCCTGCTGTCGTGAATGACCTAGTTGAGTTCGCTGTAAACCATCATGATCCAGACGTAGCTAGCTTGTTGCTCACCAATAAAGCTGTGGGACTCCACGCTGTGTCTTCTTTGTGCAGGTGGGTACCAGGTCCGCGCCTAGTTGAAGCTCTCATCGAACGAGACTGTCTAGAGACAGCTTCTCTATGTGCAACGCACGTGTATCGCCCAGAGGACCTGCTAGCGCTGCTCTCCCATTTTGAGGCTGGGTTGCTTCCAGCGTTAGCGCGAGACTCGAGCACTCGTCGCTTATTTGAAGAACCAGCCGCATCTGTGTATGCCCTTGAGTTTATTCTTGGTTCTACCTTTGACCAAGTCAGAACTCTTCTCTCGTCGTACAACGCAACCGCACCTGCAGTTTTAACTGACGCTCTCGCATTGTCGTTAGAGATGCTTCCGCCAGAGCGTTGCGCCGTGCTCACGAGCGTCGCAAATAACTGGGCTGGTACGATCGCTGATCTTGTAGCTCTCTCAGATGCTTTAGAAAGTACCAAAGCATGAGCGAAGAACTTCTCTTGTCGCACTTCGTAACGTCGCTTCCACAGGTCCGGTCCAAATCTAACTATCGTTCAACGCGGGCCAAGTCCGGAGCTTGGCGTGAGTTTGCAGAGTTTGAGAAACACGCCTCGTTGTTGCTGCGTCAGAGCATGCCTAACGATTGGGCCCTGGGCGACGCGCAGGACACTATCTTGTACAGACCACAGGTCGTCTCCTGTGTTTTAGCTTCCACGATGCTAGACGCAGGGAACATCTCAAAAAGTGTTCTCGACGCAGCCGAGGGCGTTGTGTACCACAATGACGCTTCGGTTCGTGCGGTAACACAACTCATCAGACGTTCCTCAAAAGGACAGTCTGGTGCTGTCGGTTTTGCGATGATCAGCAGTGAGATAACTGACGAGCAGGTTTTCCAAGCTCTGTGCGAGCTGAGCCTACACACGCTAGAGCATTGGAACTCTACGCAGCTTTAGCAAACTCGACAGTACCGCAAAGGGCACTGTTAACCACACTGTCAATCTCCAGTGCGCCACCTGCGGTAGCTTCACACGCTCTCCACCAGCGTGCCGTGTGACCTTCGCCAGCAATAGGCTGCATTGCTTCATAGACGCTCCAGCACGCTTCGTCTGCCCAGCTGTGAGACACGCCTAGAGTGCCTTGTTCCTCTGATCCTAGTTCCAAGAGTAAGCTGATTTGTGAGCCCTCAAGCCCGACACAGAGCGTCTCTCCTTGGTCAGATGTCTCCAACGCCCCTTGGCCGCAGACGGCTTTAATGATTTCATAGGCAGCTCTGGAAAAGATAGTCACGACACTTATGTTGTCGAGGAGTGTTCGTCCGGCCCGCATCTGGCCCGCATCCGGCCTACGTCTGTATCACTCAGCTCAAGTCGAGTGATCAGGCTACACAGGAGCGGTTTGCATCGGTTCTGGCCTCCACCGCAGCGCCGCACCCTTTCTTCGTAGTGTTCCGATGCTAGTGAGCGTACCCATCTGCCGCTGTTGCAGCCCTAACAGCACTACAAGCGAGGTTCCTATGCGAGCAAATAAGAAGATCTCAACAGCCCTTATAGCATCAGGTGTTGTTCTGGCACTGATGGGGACAGCGCTGCCAGCACTCGCAGCACCATCTGCAGCAACAGGCAGCTTCAGTGGCACGAAGTCGGGACTCCTGCAGTTCCTACAAGCAGTCGACACCAACGGCGATGGTCTCTACGGAAGACCTGAGCTGCCTGGTGAGCTACCACCTGACACCAGGCCTCCTGCAGTACCGCCGCTCACATTAGCACCGCGTACAGTAGCTGCGTCAGGTGAGACAGCAGGCCCTGTGCAGTTCGGCCTGGCCGATACAGCTATCGACGAAGTGCTGAAAGCGACAGACAACCCGAGCACCCCAGGTGACGACACACTTAATGAGCTGTGGGCGTTCTGCTTAGAACCTTTTGTTGATTTCAACATCAACGCGGACGCCACCGTTACTGCATTAAAGATTGATGCCGCCAAGGCACCAGCTTCTGTGCGATTCTTAATGTCTAAAGTCCCAGTTTACGGAAGCGCTGATTCCGCTACCCCAGGCAAGCCAATTGGTTTGCTAGCAGATCGCACATCTCAAGTCTATGTAGGAACACCATTCAGCACGCCGCTAACAGCGGGCGGAAAGACGCTCAGTGCGCAATTGCAAGAATACACAGCAATCGCGCTGGCCGTACGAAAAATCGTCGACCCAGCATTTGCTTTCACTCAGATAAACGACGCGATCGAAGCGCCGATGACGGCCCGCGCAACAGAGTATGTAAACGCAGCGAACGCTGCTTCTGCTACTTTTGTTGATGTTGATCCAAACCAGACGTATGGCGTAGAGTTGGATGTAAAAGTCGCAGATGCCCCAACAGCCGGTCAGAGCACAATCACTGTCACAGTAACCGGGTTAAACGGCACAAGTGGCAACGCAGCACCCCTGGCTGGTAAAACACTACGCCTATGGAACGCGGCTGCAGACTTAGACGCTGCTACACCAGGCGTGCAGACTTCTGTAACGTCACAGCAGACCAACGCACAGGGTGTTGCAACCTTTACTGTAGCAAAGTCTGCTACTTCGACACCTGTGACAGTAGTGCTAGATAAGGCAATCGCCCCGGGTACGTTGTTGTCACCGCAGCAGATCCCACCTACAGCCCCAGGTACTCCTCCAGCAGCAGCAGCTAACGCGCAAAAGTTTATCACAGCCTCGTGGGCCCGCAAGCTCGCTTCAGCTACAGTTCCTTCACTAACTGGTGCCACAACACCAACAAGTGGTCCTGTAACGACTGTACCAAGCACCAACATGCCATACACTGGACCGATCACGACCCTGCCGATGCTCGCCTTGGCAGCGCTACTTGGCGCCGTCGGAATCTTCGTACGTCGTCGTCCTGAAGCACAGTAGGTCGCACAATAATGTAAAGGGCGCACGGTGAGTACCGTGAAGCCCTTCTCAGAACCCGCACCTATAGACGAGTTCGACTCCAAGGCAGACGCACCCAGTGTGTCTCACATGAACCATGTACAAGCTACGGCACAATCAGGATGGTTCCCAGACCCAGCCGGGAGTGGCAACCTACGCTTTTACGACGGCGCTGCTTGGACGCAGTCTACGAGAATACCCGCAGAGTCCTCTCCAGCGTTCTCTACTCCAGCCGCCGTAGACAACACCATAGATGCCGTACGTATAGCGCAGATGTTCCCACCTGCTCCATCTGGGTCACCAGAGCTCCGCTTACCACCGATGTCTTTATTAAAACAAGCGCTGCGCCCATCAAGGTCAGGCGTTGTACTTTTGGTGAGGTCTGTAGGGACTTTATGTTTTCTAGCAAGTATCGTACTGCTTGGTTACTCTCTATGGGAGACGCGGATATCTGCCTACATAGCAGCACAAGCGCAGTCTGAGTTGCGTCGAGAATTTGAGTTAGGCTTCGTAGTCCCAGTCATTACAGAGCCTTTGTCAAAACTACCCTCAGCCGTCGATCAGGAAGCCCAGGTAGTAACTACTACCTCAACGATCCCGCCAGTACCTCTTCTTCCAGCAAATGGCCAGTTAATTGGTAGGTTGATAGTCCCAAACATCGACATCGACCATATGATTTTAGTCGGCACAGACGGCTCTACTCTCAAGGACGGGCCAGGGCTGTGGGAAGAGAGCGTCTTCCCAGGTACGCCCGGTAATGCAATGATCGCAGGACACCGCACGACGTACGGAGGACCGTTCCGACATCTAGATGCGTTAAAGCCAGGAGACAAGATTTACTTTGAAGCTGTAGGGCAACCACGTGCTGTGTTTGAGGTTCGCGGTACAGGGATAGTGTCTCCCAGACAGGTCGAGGTAGCAGGCCAGGGACCAGGGGTGCGTTTAACTTTGACGACTTGTGACCCGCCAGGGTCTGCTGCTAAGCGTCTCATCATCCAAGCAGAGCTGATAGAAGGAGCCTACTTGTCACAGAGCCTCTCGGCTGCTGACTGGACGTTTAGGTCTTAGATTACTCGCTCTCGCCAAACATTACGCTCGCGCGCGCTGGCACAGGTTCTGGTAGATCATAGGCTCGAAAGTCAATGTTCTCGTCGGCCTCTACTAACACGCCTCCGTCAGTCCAGCCGCCACCGACTGCCTCTTCTAGCACGTCGTCGTCATCGCGGCGCTTACGCCGCCTGCCAGTGCGCCTGCGAGGCTCTTCCTCGTACTCATCAAAGCCCTCTGGGACAAACCAAGCGTCTCCGCCCTGCCCCGGCCCGTCGCCTATCACGATCGCCGCCCCCATCTCGAGCAGATCACTTGAGCTAGTGATCGCTTGCGGGCTGAACTCAACTACGCTGCCTTGCAAAGATGCTGATTCTGCGGCTTGGTCCCAAGCACTCACTGCTGCGACGCCCATACCCGGTGTTGCGGGACCAGCCGCGCTCTCCCAGGTGGTAACTTCTGCCGCTTGCGTTGGGTCTAGGGCTTCAGCTTGGGCTGCTAGCTCCCATGCGCTAACTCCAGTAGTTTCTAAAATCTCGGCAGCTAGTACAGCGTTCTCTCCAACCCCGCTGGAATCCTTCGTCAAGTCATCAGAACCCTGGCTACCTGCGACCCCAGTACCGGCTTTCTTCTCCGCCTTGTTGCGTTTAGAAGTGAGCTTCTCTAAAGCACGGCTCTCACGTTCAGCACGTTTAACTCCACGCCGATTTTTAGACACCAAACCGCTGGTTCCATCTTCTTCTTCAAAGTCAACATCCCAAGTTCCTACTTCTACGTCGGTTGTATCAAGCCCTTCCCCAACAAAAGACACGCCAGCACCATCTACTTCGTCTATGCCCGCAAGGACAGCGCTCCCACCAAAGCCAGTCTCGTCCTCACCTGGGAACCCTGCAACTCCTTCACTGTTAGGTCCTCGTTTACGTAACCGATTCGCTTCACGCTCTTCTTTTTTCTTGCGTTTAGCGGTCATCTTCTCTAAAGCACGGCTCTCACGCTCTGCTTTACGACGACCGCGTGACGCGCCGCGTTCCGTCACTAACTTACCAACCTCATCTGGAGCTGCAGCTCCAGATGCCTGCGCCCATACGTCTGAGAAGATATCGCCCGAAGACGGATCAACAACAGCGTTGTAGTGCAATGGAGCTGGCGATGTGTTGTTTCCAGCAATGTCTGTGTGTTCTTTAGAACGAAGACGCTTGGAGTCAATTCCGGCTTCTAGTCGTTCAGCCCTTCGCTGTTTGCGACGCATTGCTCTGGGACTCAACGGGTCATCCCACACCGACACGTCAAACGGGAAGGTAGCCATCTTGTTGCGTGCTTTTTTAACGCGCGGTGCTTTCGCTGGCGTTTTCGCAATCGGCTCAGTCGGCGGCCTCGGCGGGATTAGGTCCTGCGGTGCTAGCACAACTGTGCTCTCGACAGCGCCGCTGTCAGCCTCAACTAGAACTTGTGGTTCTTCTTGCGGCCGAGAATCACCAGCTGCACCGTCGATCGCGTCGTCTGTGTCTTCCGTGTCTCCAGTGTCCCGAGCAGCTTCTATCTGCTCTAGCTCTGTCTGTGTCTCTGCGAAAACAGGCTGCTCATTTGCTAGGTCAAGAGCAACAGCATCCAAAGGCAAGACTGAGGCCTCGTTTGCAACTAGTGCCGGCAGCAACCCACCGCCCCCTAGCTCATCTAGCGTAGGACTAGTACTCGGCTCTTTTGAAACTTTGTGTTTTTTCTGCCGCGAAAATCCTCTACCCTTGGGAGAGACCGGCTCTGATACAAGCACAGAAACGTCCGGCTGCTCTTTCTTCGGCCTCCACAGCACGTATAGCAAAACACAGGAGGGAACAGCGAAGGTAGAGAGAATGAGGATGCCAGGTCCCGACACAGCGAACATACCGTATCACTGTGAGCCCTTACCCTCTCCGGGCACGAAAGCGGAATATCTCGAAGGGCCGCGGAGCGTCCCTTCGGTGATTTAGTACTCAGACAAGAAAACGCTAGTCCTGCGGGCAGCGGTCTTGTATGCCTTCTCTCTTACAGATAAAGCTCTGGAGTTCGGAGACACCCTGACTTGTACAAGGGTCGCTGTTCTCAGCTATGACTATCTGCAGGCCTTTTCCAAGATCTCCGCCGATAGCGCAAGCTTCTCCTCCACGCCATTTGACTAGCGCAGACACTCCAAAATTAGCGTCACCCGCAGCCATCCGCGTACCGCTCGCTACAGGAGCACCAATGTAAGTGCCTGTGTTGCTGTGCCACGCGGCGGCGTCTTTAAGAACGTCACTGAGTTTAGCGCTCGCTGATTCTTGAGCAGACGTGTAAGTCTCAGTACTTTTGTGGTTCCTCATGAAGGTAAATCCGGCTACCGCTACTGCTGAAAGCATGATTCTTCCTGCTTTTTTACGTATAAAACGCATCTCTTATTCCTTTGTTTAATGGACCCCCTAGACCATCGGCGCCCTTTACGTGCGACAAGTGCGCATATAGGCACGCTGTAGGCATGTACTCACTGCCGGATCCGAAAGCTCTCACTGACAAGAATCTCTCTGAGCTTTTCGCGTTATGCAGAGTAGAGATGCTTGAACGCGCCATTGAAGCGTGCGACCCTGATGCGCTCATCGAGGAAGGCTTCGATAAAGGATTTAAGTCGACAGGACTTCCGGTACGTCCCGATCTGCGCGCCGGCATACTTGTTTGCTACGGCGCTCGCATAGACAAGTCAGCTTCTTCCCACGAGTGCGGCTTCGTACGCATTGACGAGAAATGGGTTTGGGAAGCTGACGACAAGCTGGCCGATGTCATCCGCAACAGTGCTACACGTAATGTACAGATGCGCTCTGTAACGCTGGTGGCAGTAGTTGACGGCACTAAAGTAGATTTAGTTTACTCACGAGCACGACAGGGTGCTCATGAACTAAAGTCGTGCGAATCTTTCACGGTCAGCGACGGGAAGCTAGTACTCGTCAATACGCGCTCAGTGCAACCGAATCACAAAGGACGTTGAGCTAGTTCTTTATACGTTTTTGTTGGAGTAATCTTAGCGACGCGTTTTGCAGGTATGGCGAGCTGCTCTCCTGTTTGAGGGTTGCGACCCACGCGAGCTGCTCTGTCGACAATAGAGAATTTCGCGAGTCGCGGTATTGTCACCACTTCGCCTGCGCCCACCCGCTCTAGCAGCAGATCTGTGAGAGCAGAGAGTACTGCTGACGCAGTCTTAGAGTCCGTCTTGCTAGCTTCAGCCAGTGCTGATATTAGTTCCTTGTGGTTCATAGGGAAACTATAGCAACATCCCCGCCTGATCGCTACTGCTGGCGCGCTTTGGGTAGCTCGGCACGGTACCCGTCGTGGCAAAGAAGAAAACATCCCTCCCTCTTGCGCTTGACGACTCTGCTCCAGCAGAGCTCATCATGGATACTCCGATTGAAGAGGAGCTATCTGGCTCCTACCTAGAGTACGCGCTTAGTGTCATCGTCTCACGTGCCATCCCTGACGCGAGAGACGGCCTCAAACCGGTACAGCGTCGAATCCTCTACGCTATGTCCCAAGCCCACCTGTCGTCTGACAAGCCGTACAGGAAGTCTATCGCAGCCGTAGGCGACACGATGAAGAAGTTCCACCCACACGGTGATGCTGCGATTTATGAAACGCTTGTGCGTCTATCGCAGTCTTGGGTGATGAACGCCCCGCTTGTAGATGGTCACGGTAACTTTGGCTCTCTTGATGATGGTCCAGCTGCCTCGCGATACACGGAAGCACGTCTTTCAAAACTAGCTGAGCTTCTCTTAGCAGACGTCGACGAAGACACTGTAGATATGGGCAGCAACTTCGACGCCTCTACTTTTGAACCGGTAGTGTTGCCTGCTGCGTTTCCTAACCTATTAGTAAACGGCGCGTCAGGCATCGCAGTAGGTATGGCAACCAACATGGCTCCTCATAACCTCACTGAAGTGATAGCAGCCTGCCAGCTACTCTTGAAAAAGCCGAAAGCTACACTCAACGAAGTTTTAGAAATAATGCCAGGGCCTGACTTCCCTACGGGAGGAACTCTTCTAGCTTCTAAAGATCAGCTACGGGATATGTACGCGACAGGCCGTGGCTCTTTTAAAGTCCGAGCCAAGGTTTCGGTTGAAGAAGTGCGTCCGCGCAAGCTCGGTCTCATTGTCACCCAGCTGCCGTACAACGTAGGACCTGAGAAAGTGATCGCACGCGTTAAAGAACTGGTCGCTGCAAAGCGTTTGGACGGTATATCAGACATAGCAGACCATACTGACCGAAAGCACGGTATGCGCCTAGTGATCGAGGTGAAAAACGGATTCGTCCCAGAGCTTGTACTAGAGAATTTGTACAAGCTGACACCACTAGAAGAGTCTTTCTCTACTAACGCTGTTGCTCTTGTTGACTACGGCCCGAAGCAGTGCGACCTACTGCTGTTACTGCGTACGTTTTTAGCGCACCGTCAGGAAGTTATCGTACGGCGTTCAAGGTATAGGCTTAATAAAGCAGAGCAACGCGTGCGCATGCTCGGAGCGTTAATCGCAGCCTTAGACAACATAGATGAGGTTGTTCGCATTATTCG
>Ga0208226_1000257_pt1 | contig 16112 bp, 6 predicted proteins | sample LakMenE18May11ns_FD_150713 | JGI IMG/M metagenome (GOLD analysis project Ga0208226, IMG submission 150713) | Freshwater microbial communities from Lake Mendota, WI - 18MAY2011 deep hole epilimnion ns (SPAdes) | ecosystem: Environmental > Aquatic > Freshwater > Lake > Epilimnion/Euphotic zone ... | reverse complement strand
AATTTTAATAGCTTCTATCATATCAAGAGGATTATAGAAAGGAACTTTACAAGAAAAACCTGTTCCTATCCCAGCTGAACATCCATTGATCAACATCATTGGAATAATAGGAACGTAAAATTCTGGCTCAATAAAATTACCACCGTCATCGCGCACATATGTTAAAATAGCTTCGTCTTCTTCTCTAAAAATAAGTTCTGTTAGTGCATCCATCTTTGTAAAAATATACCTACCATTTGCCGCATCCGCTCCCCCCGCTTCTAACCTAGTCCCGAACATACCGTCACGATACAAAAGAGGTATATTATTGCTTCCTGGAAATTCTTGTGCCATTCCAATAATAGTTTCAAGAAGATTATTTTCTCCGTGATGATAATCTGAATGTTCAGCGGTATAAGCAGCCAATTGCGCTACTTTAAGACTTTTTCCAGAGTATTTCAGATTTCGTTTCTTTACAGCATATAAAATTTTTCGATGTGATTCTTTCAAACCATCAATTCCATTTGGAATGCTTCTAGCACAATCAGCGTGTGAGAATTTGATAAGTTCTCCGTTGATAAAATTTGTAATACTCATTGAAGTTGTCTTTCCTTGATCATCAAGAGAGAAAGTGTACGCTTCTGGATTATATTGTTCCAGCCAAATTTTTCTAGCATCGGCACTTTTCTTGTGAAAAGCTTTCACCATACTTGCTAAAGATTGATCATCATTGATAAATTCTACCATCTTCATCCCAAAAGTATCGGGAACATCTTCCGCTTTTGTAGTACCAAGTCCCTTGTAATACTTGACATTCAATTTGCTAGTTTGTTCATCAAGAAATTTATGAAATCGGCGTTCATCGTAAAATAACAAGTCGCCGGTCTTTTTGATTACACGAGCAATCGGTGTTTTCATACTAACTATAAATGGTTGATCTCTCTGCAAAAGAGTAGGATAAAGAGAGTGAAAGAAGTTCAAAATGAGAGATTCTATATGAATCCCGTCAAAATCTGCATCACAAGTTGTCGCTACCCTCCCATATGCAAGTTTCTTAAAATTGCTTTCATCTTTATAATCTACACCTAGTTTCAACTCAAGAGCGTGTATCAATGAGCAAATAACTTTGTTTGCAGAAATGGTTGCTACTGGCTTATCTCGCACATTTAGCAATTTTCCTCTTACTGGTAAAATACCATTCCAATCACGACCTGATTTTCCGTACAGACCTTCCTCAATTCCTGCAACAACGTATGTTTTTGCTGAAAGCCCCTCTGTAATAAAAAGAGTACAATTTATACTGTCTTTAGTACCTGACTTATTTGCTCGATCATAACCTTCGATTTTTGTCTTTTTAGAAACTTTTTCAATCTTTTTAAGTACAATCATTTCTTTTGCCATAATTATCTGTTCAATATTATCCATAATTGACCATTTGCAAATTTCAGCAATATGTGTTTTCTTAACCACAGCTTCTACAGCTGGAGATTCTAGCTTATTCTTGTCTTGTCCATCAAACTCTGGCCTAACTACTGTAGATACCACAAATAACCGAAAGAACTGACGAACATCAGTAATATTAATTTTAGGTGTTTTACTTTTTGCACTTTTTCCGTTAAACTTATCTACAATTGGTCTGAATAACTCTTCAGACCAAGAGTCTACATGCTGACCTCCTAGACGAGTATATACACCGTTTACGAAAGAAATTGTTTGATATTCTTTTGCTGGTGTAATCAAAACTTCTGTATCTTTTGTTTTAATTAAAAGAGACTCATCAGTTGGTGTATCATAAAGTGCAGAGTATTGAGTAAGTGTTTTTATCGGAATAAGTTCGTCGTTAAAATATACTTCTACTTTAGACAACATCGATGCATCAATAATGTATCTAGAATACAAACGAATTATATCTTCTGTGTAACCTTTATTAAGAGCAAACTCTTTAAAGTCAGGAGTCCAAGATACTTCTGTATAACCTAATTTACCATTTGTTTCTTTAGTAATTTCTGGTCCAGATGTATCTCTCATATTTCTAGTCCATGTTTGAGAAAGTGTTTTCTTTGCTTTTGGATCAAAACCTTTTACTGTAAATTTTGTTGAAAAAACATTAGTCAATTTAATACCAAGACCATTTCGACCAGATACAACACGTTCTTCCTCATCTTGATAATTTGAGCCCGTAAGTAATTGCCCAAAAATCATGCTATGATTATAGCAATCTTGTTCAGTATCTTTTTCAATAGGTACAATATCACCGTCATTCCAGATAGAAGTCTCACCTGTCAATGAATTAAGAGTTACTTTAATCGTAGTGCACGGTGTTTTAGTTTTACGGCTTCTTTCTACATTATCGATCGCATTTGAAAGTGCTTCGACAAATATACGAAGTATAGCTGGTGATGTAGAAATTTCTTTTTGAAAAATTTTCCATTCATTTTCTTTCTTTTCAGCAATAAATTCTGTAATAGATCTTGGTCGTGTTGAACCAACATACATATCTGGGCGCAATAAAATATGCTCAATTGGATCTTTTTTCTCATAACGTTTCTTATTATCGTTCTTTGGAGGCATGTTTTATTTAATATTAAAAATTATCCTTTTTAATATCAATTTTATTTTATAATTCAAATCTTTTATATATTCATTTTTTGTCATGTTAATAAATCATACGTGAAAATAACGGCTGCTTTATGTTTGTCATATCTAGACAATTTTTAGGTGTGTTTAGAATAGGCATGATTTATTTAATATTAAAATTCGTTTCTTTAATATTAATTCATTTTATTTTATGAGTGTTCATTTATTTTCTTTTATAGTTTAAATATTAAATAATATCATTATTAAATATGAAAATAAAACCAGTTATTATATCTTTACCTTTTGAGATTGAAAAAAGAGATTTTATGAAAGAAACCTTAGAAAAATGTAATTTTTCTGATTATATTATTATCGATGGTGTTAATGGAAATGATATAAAAATAATACCTTTTGTACAAGAACCACATATGTCAAAATTAATTTATAATAATACAGAAAAAATATATAATTCGAGGTTAAGGTTAAATGGAAATGGTTTACAAAAGGGTGAGATGGGGTGTGCTTGGTCTCACTTAAATGTTTACGATATTTTATTAAAAGATAATGAAAATGATGCCTATTTAATTTTTGAAGACGATGCAGATCTTATAGTTTCTCCAGAAGAATTACAAACTTTTTTAGAAGAGTTAAAAACGTTATCTTTTGATCTTTGTCATATTTTCCAAAGTGAATGGTATGATTTTAACAAAATAACACAAATCTCTAATAATTTTTGGATACCAGAGCGTAGATTTTTTAATAATACAGGTGCTTATATAATTACTAAAACGGGAGCTAAAAAATTATTAGATTTTTCACAACCAGAAATGGGCTTGCCTTCAGATGATCTTATATCTAATTTTTATCTCCACTCAAATGATTTTAATTTTATAGTACCATCTAAACATTTATTTAAACCAAAAGGATTTGAATCAAGTATACAAAAAATTAATAATTTACCAGACAAACCTCAAAAATTAATTTCTATAAAAGATTTTGGAATTTGGGCTCGTTTAGGAAATCAAATGTTTCAATACGCCTATTTACGAGCATTATCTATTGAAAAAGGATTTAAAATAAATTTACCTATATACCCTTCTGGTCATCAATATAAAACGTCACAATTTTTTGATTGTTTTGAGATGGATATTGTAGATACCACAGACATAGTTGAAGATTTTGTTACAATATCTGAAACAAGTATGATGTATCAAGACAAATTTGCTTCTGAAAATATCGATACTAACCAAAATATTATGTTTGAAGGTTATTTTCAATGTGAAAAATATTTCGAAAAATATAAAGATATTATTAGATCTGATTTTACTTTTAAAGAAAATATACGAAACGTTGGTGATATTTTTATTTCACAATTTAAAAATAATAGAAAGCGTATAGCATTGCATGTTAGAAGAGCAGATAATTTAAGTGATGGTTCTCCTACTGTTTTAATAAAAGATATATTTAGAGTTAATGCTATTAATTACTTACTTAACAATAATGTTAAAGATTTTGATCTTCTCATTTTTTCAGATGATAAACAATGGTGTAAAGATAATTTAAATTATACATCTGACAATATATCTCAAACAATTGTAGAAGGACTCTCTGATTTAGAAGAATTATACGTAATGTCTTTGTGTGATCATTTTATTGTAGGTTCATCTTCTTATTCTTGGTGGGCTGCATGGCTATCTCAAAGTGAAGATAAAATTGTTATAGTTCCTGACAAATGGTTTAAAAATATTTTATACAATGGAATTCCATTATGTGATCAAGAAAAAGACTTATGTCCAAAATCTTGGATTCGTCTACAAGAAGATGTAGAATGGTACAAGGAAAATGTTCTAATTAATCCATACGATAATTATAGGAAAAATGAGTTTAACTATTCGTCGATATCTAAAATTATAAAAGATTATATCCTGGAAATGTATCATATAATTCCAAAGAATAATGAATTTCATTTGATTAAAAAGGATGCTGCTGACCCAAATATAGATTTTTGGAAAAATATCTATTCTACAGGGTGGGAACAAGATACCTTTGAAATATTTGATCGCATTCTTGATAAAGATAAGGTTTTTATCGATATTGGTGGATGGATAGGAACAACTTGTATCTATAGCAGTAGAAAGTCAAAACATGTTTATGTTGTTGAGGCAGATAGAAGTTCATACAATGATTTATTAAAAAATTGTTCTATAAATAGTAATAATATAACATGTATAAATAAAGCCATCTATAATATAGATAACACCGATATATATTTCGGTAAAAATAAGTTCAGGACAGATTCGAAGGATAATGACTCAACCTCTCAGATATATTCTACAGACGACACAATTAACAATGATTGCTATATTGTAAAAACAATTACACTAGAGTCTTTATGTAAAGAATATGCTATAAATGTAGAGGAAGTATCACTTGTTAAAGTCGATATAGAGGGCGGCGAAGAAAATATTTTAGATGATTTATTTCAGTTTAATCGAACTACTACAATACCAGTCTACGTGTCATTTCATTATTCCTGGTGGAAAGATAAGAATTTATCTAGGTTTCCATTTTTAACAGAATCTCAAAAAGAACAAATACTAGAAAACCCCTTCATGAGTATACTGTTCGGCGGATGATCAAAAATGAAAGGATTCATCCCTTTGTGAGTCATGTTACTCGCCAAACAAAATGATGTACGATTCTCTAAACACATCATTCTTTGTCATTCTCATTATCCTCCTCAATGGGATTATACTTCAAAACTTGATAGTATCAAGTTTTGCTATTACACTTCTTATTCATTGAAATGAAATAGAATGGTCTACCAATTCTTTATACGAGAGATTATTCTGAGATAACCTCCGAATATTTAGAAAAACAATATGAAAACATGATCCATCTATCCTAACAGTGTTTTTAAAAATGAAACATAATTTATTATATAATTTATATAATAATTAATTGAAAAATATCATATTTTATCGGATTTCCAATAATACTGTAAAAAAAGATATATCATCATCTAATTTGTAACCCATTATTTTAATATCATATGGAGTAGATACACCCCTGATCTTGCTATTCACAATATTTTCAGAGCTGATATAACTATAAAGATTAAATTTAAACTTTTTATCTGTACCAACCGCTTCTTTTCCAATATTAAATCCCAATCGAAACCAATTTTCAGCAATTTCTCGAGCTTTTTGCAAACTATCAGTATTTTGAGCAAGATAAATTTGATCATCAATCAAAATGTTTTGAAAAAAATATGGTGTTTCTAAGTCGACCTGTACTGAATCATGAATAATGTACTTAATTTTTTGTTCATCTATCCATTTTTCAACCGATTTATCACCTTGTAATATTACTTGCAACGGATATTCATCAAAATCAGTGACATCAACATAATAATTCTCAATTGTTTGACGCTTGTAGTAATCTTCTATTTTCTTACGAAAACTACGCAATGAGACTCTAAGTGTATAAATTAGACGTTTTAGAGTTTCTTCCGATTTTACCACTAATTTTTGTTTATCCATTACACCGCTGTTAATATCAAAAATTTTACCAACAGGTCTATTATACTCAAAATCTTTATCAATTTTGATTTTTTCTTTTACAAAATTATTAATAGTTGTGATACTTATATCACGTTTTTTATCTTCTTGTAAATAATTCGAAAACATCCAAAAAGTATATTCGATAACATAACGAGCTAATTTTCTATATTTATTGTGATTATCAATAACAGAAAAATTATCTTCTGGATAACTAATACCTTTATTTATTATTGGAACATTATCAATAGTATCTATGTCATCAACAGGTATTGATACTTTTATATTACCGATTTTAGTGTAAAGTTCTTTAACTTTTTCACGAACAATAGATTGACCAGAATATATAATTGTAAGATCGCGAGCTAAATTTATCGCTACATTCTTTGGTATTTTTGTTGCAATCCATCCTTTTGCCTCTGGAAGAATAAACGGTTGCATTGGTTCAGTCAAAAAAGTACAAATATACTCCATATATTTAAATCTTAACATACGACATTTACCGTAAGAATCAATGCCTTGTTCAAAAAATTTAATTTTTTCAATAGGAAATTCGGTCTCTGGAATTTCAACATTGAGAGCATATGATTTACGGATAGTATTATATATATCCTTTATTCCCTTGGAAACTTTAGAATCATTTGATGAATAGTAAGTTATATCATTTGTATCCTTTTGTCCCCATCTTACAATAAGTTCACATCTTCGCTTCGAGTCTCCTATTTTATCTGAAGTACTACCATCGTGTTCATATATAAAAACACATTTTGCATTTCTTTTATTTTTATAATATGCTTGTGTATGTCTAGGAATAATCATTTGAATATTATTTCTACTCCTACTAAAAATAAATATATTACAATTAAAATATTGTTCCAAAAGAGAACTGAAAAGATTAGGATCCATGTATACTTCTGGATTACGTATATTTCTAATAATTTCATCTGTTGTATAATCATACATTTCTTGTTTACACGATGCTGCATTTTTTACTGTTGCAAGCTCATTTCTTATTTTAATAATAAATTTTTTCCTATCTTTATTTTTAACTTTTAAGATATCTGTCTCTTCATACATAGCTTCCATTACACACTCTAGAAATGAGCTATTTCCTTCGTTTACTCCTTTTCTGACGTATATATAATTTTCATCGTAATCAAACATTTCAAAAAGTTTTTCAATATTTTCGGGTAATCTTCCATATACATCAGAAAATACAAATTTATTTGTAACTATTAAATCTTGTTGATCTGTTCGGGGTTTCTCACGTAATTTTTCTCCATAATAATAATGACGAAAAATATTACCTTTACCTACTTCATTGTGATTTTTTGTATAACAACAAGGTATATAAGGAAATAAATCGCTATTAGGTAGTTGATTTTCAAGTAAACCAGGATATATAGCCCCATCCTTTTTATTTTTTTCACTATTACAAACATAATTGCGAGATTCAAAACCTTCTTCTTCTTTTGGATATCTCATTATTGTATAACCGTCTGCTTCCGCTTGTTCAACTTGATCATCTTTAATAATGGTAGGATGATGTGCACATTTTTGAGCGTAACCTGATACAAATAATTCAGGTGCAATATCTTTAAGTGTTTTCGTTTTTGAATTCTCTATTTTTGCGATTGTGTCTATTTTGTCAAGTTTTTTCTGTTTATCTTTTCCAAAATTTGGAATATACTCACGGTAAAAATTTACTATGTCTTGATATTTTTCATTATATAAACCCATTAGTTTTGCAAAGACATCCTGAAAAGCTTTGACAGCTTCTATATTTTCAGCAGAAACAATTTTAACACGCACATAAAATGAACCAAATTTAAATTCTTTTTTCACATCTTTACCTCTTAAAGATGGATCATTTCTTTCAGATATTTTTTCTGTAATATTAGCTGTTATATTACCTATTTTAGTATTATAAAAATGAATGTATACACTTTCTTTCTTTTTACTAGCTTTAACACTTTCGTCTATCGATATCATTGAAGAAAATAAAGGATCATTCATAATAAGTTCTGCAAGAACATATTTGTCTATCATCTGATTAGGAAAATAAAAAGATCCATTTACACTACTTTCTTTGATGTTTTTAGGTTCTAAATAACCTAAACCTTTAATACTTTCCATGAAACGATTTATAAGCTCTCCTCTTGAAAGAAATTGACCTGAAGTTAAAGAAGACATATTTACTGTGACTACTTCATTACCAGGTTCTCCTATTAGAGCAAGAAAAGCATCTGTATAATCTTCATCTTTAACACCAGTAAATACTTTTTTTTGAAGCACTTTAAAATTAATATCTGATTCCAGAGAAACACCCCATAACTCTGGTGGTACAAACCCTTTCAATATTTTGAAGAATTTATTAATACATGCAAAGGGAACTCCCGAATTTAATTGTACATGGTTGAATATCTCCATAACAGTCATAATTTCTAAGTCTAAGGTAAAATCAAATTCTACTCTTTCTAGTTCGAACGGAGTGTAATAAATCTTTGATCCTACCTTGTCAAACTCCTGAAACATTTTTTTTTGTCTATTAGATTCTGCAAGATTTCGATTAATAAGATCATAAATATGTTTGGAATGTTCTTTGGCATTTTTCCAAATTTCTTCAAGATCTGAAGAAACAACTGGAATGCTATTTTCTTCTATTTCTTTTTGTATTGAAAGAAGGAAAAAATTCACATCTTTCGTTTTGGCAAAAGTTTTATTTAATACTATAAATATCCGGAGAATATCGTCGTGTAAATCGAGTTTTTGTTGTGACAATTTATCTTTTAAAACTTTGAATAGTTTTACAAAATCTATTCCATTTTTTTCTGAAATGATTGTTGCTAAAAGATTTTCAACTATTATTTTCCTATCTTTTTCTCTGAATTTTTGAATATCTGGAATACCTTCTGGTTCTGGAAAATATAAATATTTAGGGATTGTTTGCAATATCGCTGCTAATCGAATAATAGCACTCTTTTGTGTATCTAGATCATATATAATAAAATCAAAAGCGGGAGTTCCATTAATAACAATTTGCACCATTTTACTTTAACTAAAGATTTACATTTAAGATTAAAAACTTTACTATGCAGATATATTTGCAAAATTTTCTAAATCTTTTACGGAACGCCCTTTTATTTTTTTATCTACTCGTTTTCCAGATTTATACAAAACGTAATGAGGAAATCCTTTAAATTCAGGGTCAATAGTCTTTATACGCTTTCCTAGATCTTTTTCACTGTCTCTTTCTCCATCTGCTTGAATAGTTGCACAAAATACTTTATTTTTGTTATACTTATTTGCAAATTCTTGAAAAGCTGGTTTTGCGTTATTACAGTGTCCACACCATGATGTTTGTATCATAATAACCACATATATTCCGTTTGGAATAATTGAATTGGTTAAGTCTCCATTATTGTCAAAATCCTCATTTTCCATATAAGCAATTTGTGAGTTGAAATCATACATATTTTATTATTTACAAGATTAAAATAATTATACTAACTAATAATTTTTTATTTTATATTGTTATATAATAAATGGAAAACTCTAAATATTTAATATTTGGAGGAGTTATTGCTGCAGTTATAGTTATATTTATAATCGTTTTAATAATAATAAAAACACCTAAGCATAAGGATAAGCATAAGGATAAGCATAAGGATAAACATAAGACGACTCATAAGACGACTCATAAGACTACGCCAAAAACGAAACAAGAAGATACTTTTTTACCATCTTCTAATTGTTTAAAAAATCCTATGACATTTGAAGAAACTAATGCAAAACCATGTCTAGTTGATAATTCAGGAACAGGAACTCCAAGTTATATATTATTTATTAGACATTGTGACAGAGGATATCCAACTATTCCAAATAATCAACCTTATATTCCTCAACCACTGGGTAAAGATGGTAAACCAGGTACTAAAATAAGAACAACTTGTAGTGACCCAACTACACAATGCGAAGGTTGTCTGTATCCAGATACACAATACGGATGTGCAACAAATTTGTGTTCACAAGAAGGTATTGAACGTTCATGGGCTCTTGGAAAATGGATTAATTGTTTTGCCACAAGTAAAAATTTACATATAGCAGCTGTGATAGGACAAAAAATCAGTCAATATGCAAATCAAAGACCTCTCACTACAGCTAGCATTATTTTAGAGTCCCTTATTAATCTTGGCAGAAACCCTTGTCATTTAGTGAGTGATAAAAGTAATTTTCCTAGTGTTAAAACTCAGGTTTACACACCTGGATTTAGTGGTCAAATTGTTGTTGTTGTTTGGGATCACGGTGAATTACCGCCCTTAATACACGCTGTTACTAATGTTCCTATTACTAATAAAAATATATTTTGGGATTCTTGTTGTTTCGACCAAGTTGTCGTAATAGATACGTCTGTAAAATTTGATGCAATTAATGCTGCGATAGCTTACAACGCACGATCTCTTACTGATGATGGTAGTGATAAATGTGGTACACCCTGTGTTGGAAAGATCCCTTACACATATACATTAAATAATAAAATATCTTCTTGTTCTGCTGGAAATTTTAGCAACACAAGTCGTCCAACTATTTGTTAACAAATTATATTATTTTTTACTAATGAAACTTAAAGTTGTAATTTTTATTTTTTAAAATGCCGATAACATTCAAGTGCAAAACAGGAGAGGCTTATCAAATTAAGATACTAGCAGAGTTATTGACAAATAACCTAAAACATGGTTGTTTTGATATAAACGATGAAGGAATAACTCTTCGCATGTTTGATCAACCGAGAAAGACTTTGGTTGACATGAATCTACAATCTGAAAATTTTTCCTTGTATAAATTTAAATCAGAAGATAAATTTTGTTTAGGTCTTAATCTCAATCATTTTCATAAAATGTTAAAGTCTATCAAGAAAAAGGATTCTTTGCAACTTTTTATTAGTTCTGAGAATCCAAATGAACTCGGAATAAAGACTATTCCAAAGGAGAACACTCGCATTACTACATCCGGAATTAAGATACAAAATATTCAAAATGTTGATGCTGATGTTCCAATTGGTTATGGAAAACCAGTTATTGTACCTTCACCAGATTTTCAAAAAATGTGTAAAGAACTTAGTAGTATTGGAAGTACAAACATTCTTGTACAGGCTAGAGGTTTTCATATTGATTTTATTGCAGATGCGGATGGTATTTTAAAACGTAAAGTACGATTGGGAGAAAGTGATGACTCTGATGATGAAGAAAGTGTTGAAGCTATTGCAACTTCATATGACGCTACTTTTACAACAGATCAATTTACACGTATAAATAAAATTGCAGGACTAGGCTCAACTATGCAGATTTTTTCTGGTTCAAAAGATCTTCCTCTGCTTTTTCGTTCAAGTGTTGGTAGTTTAGGAAAAATTTCTGTATACATAAAGTCAAAGGAGTTATTAGACAAAGAATTAGGAGGATCAGAATCAGATAATAGTGATACAGATATATGATTCTAAAATTATTATAATTTATGTATTTTAAACAAATAATTCCTTAGTAAATAAAAACTTATATAATTTTAATATATACTATTTTTGATATTTATACCTAATATAATATCAAAAATACATTTTAAAATATTCATGTAAATTTATATGAATTCAGCCCAGTAAAAGAGCTTCTAAACAATGTGTAGTTCCGTATTAAGAAGTAAATCGAGTATAGAAAAATAATCTCAAAAAGAGATCTAGCAAAATACCATTTTTAGGGTTTGTGAAAAGATTTAGTTTTCATCCGGCGCTTAACCTCTTTATCTCAGATTAATATACTTCTTACCACTTTACACCCTTGAAGATTTAAAACTGCTCCTTTCTGTGAAATAAAAATCAAAAAGGTTCTCCTATTTCAAGGCATGTCCGTGAATTAAAACATTTCCGTTTTTATATGGTTTGGGATTTTACATTTACCATCATCTACACGATGTTCTGAAGTTATCTACCAAAAAAATTTGAAAACCTGATTTTCTAAATAAAGTTCACATGCCTTTTCCTTTTGTTGCTTCTTTCAATTTCTTCTTTGTCTATTCCTAAAGATTTTATTTTGAGTAGTTTAACGAATATAATAAAATTGAAATAATATAAAATCTATTTAACTATAATAACATATAAAATGACAGAATTAATAAGATTAGGTGCGATTAATAAACAAACAAAACAATATACACATCCATCAAAAGCAAATAAAAAGGATGAATTTATATGTATTGATTGTGGAAATGATGTGATTATTCGTCAAGGAAAAATAAGAGTTCATCATTTTGCACATTGTAAAGAAGATTCAAAATGCAATTTTTATAGTAGTCCTAATGAATCACAAATTCATAAAAATGCAAAATTGATATTAAAATATATTCTTGAAAATAAAATACCATTAAAAATTTACAATAAATGCAATAAATGTAATAAAATAGATGAATACGAATACGATATTCCAGAAATTTCAGAAAGTTCATCAATTGTTATTGAATATAGGTTTAATTACAATGGTCTTAAAATAGCAGACATAGCATACATAGAAGACAACGAAATATTATGTATATTTGAAATATATAACACACATAAAACGCAAACAGAAAATAGACCTGAACCATGGTTTGAATTAGACGCAAAAAATCTAATAGAAATTTTTAATAATTATGATTTACAAGCAATCAATTTACAATGTATTCGTGATAAAACATGTGATGATTGCATTTATCAAAAAAATATTATTGAAAAACAATTAGAAAAAGGGATAATCTATTTTAATCAAAGAGGTGCAGGTTGTGGAAAAACATATGAAAGCATACAACTTATACAAACTGATAAAAGATTTATTGAAAAAGAAACTTATATTTATCTTACAAAAATGCATTCCGCAAAAGAAGTTATTTATAATGAATTAAAAGAACAAGAGGTAAGAGGTCAATTAAATATATTAGAAATACTAGAAAACGATAATAATAGTGGAAAACAATACAAAATATCTTATATTAACAAAGAAACAAACAAAAAAATTGTAATTATAATTGGAACGATTGATTCATTTAATTACGCCGTAGTTGATAAGAATAAAATTATAAAACATAATGATTATTTTAAAGGAATTGTTAAAACCATTAGAAATGGATTTCTATCAACAAAAGATAGTAAAATAAATTATGCTGGCAAAAGACCATCTCTTAATAAAACATGTTTAATTGTTATTGATGAAGCACAAGATTTAGGTGAAGAATATATTGAGGCATTTAATACTATTATAACTCGTACAAATATTGATGTTTATGTCATTGGAGATAAATTACAGAGCATATGGGGAGAACATAACATTCATACATATATTGATGTAAACAATTTAGATTCTCATATTGAAAGAAGTAATGGTATAAATAAAGTTATGCGTTTTCATAATGAACATTTTATTAATTTTGTAAATGATATTATCCCTTTTGAAAAATATACATTACCATCAATTACTGAAATATGTGATGGTGATTGTAAATATAAACATGAAAATAACATTATTCCTTATAATATTTTTGAAGTTCCTAAAATATATGCGAGTGAATTTGATTATCCTAAAATAGATAGAGTTGTTGAAAAATTAATATTCTTTATGGATAAAGAGATAGATAAATATAATTATCTACCAAATAATTTCATGTTTATATTTCCAATTTTATCAAAAAATATATTCGCAAAGATGTTGGAAACAAGAATCCAAATTTTTTGGATAAATAAATTTAATGATATTAATTATCAAGAAGTATTGAAATTAAATCATTTTTGGAAGGATAAAATTAACGATGATAAATTTTATAAATATGTATATTTGCATAAATCAGATGAAGGTAAATCAATAAATTTGAAAGAATCTGAAAATGCATCAAGAATATTATCTATACATGCGTCAAAAGGTAATGGTTGTGAAGTTGTGTTTGTATTAGGGATTACAGAAGAAACCCTTAAAATTTTTAGTAAAAAAAAAGGTAATTTAGTTTATGAATCCTTATTACATGTAGCAATAACAAGACAAAAGAAATCCATTTATATTGGAATTGAAAAAAATAACGATGATATATGTAATAGATTTACAAAATTAGGTATTGAAGAAGACGAAGAAATACAACCAAGATTAGAATCTATAAAGTGTCATAATAAATTCTCAAAAGTTCAAAATTATGTAAATAATAATGATAACATATTTGCTGAAATAAACGATGCTATTATAGAACCAAATAATTATAAAAAGTTATTGCCTAATATTAAAGACAAAAAATCTATAATAGATTGGGGGCATCATATAGTTCGTTATTATGTATTAATATATATTATTATGCTGAATATTATAAAAAATGAAGTAATAGAAAGTGAAAGTCAAGAATATAAACACCAGTTTATTACTATTTTAAAAAAATTATCTAACAAAACTATTGTATATTATAAATATCCGAATTATAATAAAAAATTAAGAGAAATAGATGATAATAATAAAAAAAGATTAAATAATAGTGAAATACCATTGTTATTGTTTGATACAAATGAGAACACAAAATATTATAAATATACAAAGATCCTTAAAAATATTATAACGAATATTCAAGATAAAATAATAGAATATATTAAAATTAATAAATTACCTCCTTTATGTCCTTTAGAATGTATTGTTTTATTCTTCATGATTAGATTAATTGACAATGGGTCGTATTCTGATATATCAGCAATGGATATTTATTCTATTATGTATTGTTATGATATATGCTCTAATGAAATAGATAGAGAACACACCGAAAAAAATAAATGTATTTGTCATAATTGTTTTAATGAATCTAATGTTAATAATAATTCATATGATGAAATAAGAAAAAGTATAAGAAATCATTATAGTAATGTAGAACATATTAACGCAACATACTATAATTATAAAAAATATATAACTGAAAAATTACAAATTGAAAATATAAAATACAACATATTTCATAACATAGTTTTCGGCAAAAAGAATAAAAATTTTACAATCATGAATGAATATACTATAATAGGACATTCTCCCAATGATGTCATTTATTTTATAATTAAACCACAATTTAACGAATTAAATTTTAATAATATAATGTGTGAGTCAATATTAAATAATTTTATGATATTAAACAGCACCCCTGATTATGAAAATAATTATAAAAGATATAATAATAAAAAAATATTTACTTGTATTTTAACATTAGATTCAGTAGAACCAATATTTTATGAATTAAATCTAGATAAAAATGATATATTAATGAAACAATCTATAAAAAAATATTTACTAACAACATATACTGAACATCATGAACTAATATACAAATTTTATAAACATTGTTATAAAAATAAACCAACAAATAAAAATAGTATAAATTATACTATGGAAGAATTAAATAAATATGAAAGACTACCTCAATATATATCAGATTACTTTTACGATATTAGTAAAGAATTGGAAATATGTGGAAATGATAAAATTAAAAGAGAGAGTGTATTGGTTAAAGTAAATGATAAGGAGTTATTTATTGATAATTTGAATATATACCTTGAAAAGAATGTTGATATATTTTTAGAAATGAATGAAGATGAAGTTATAGATTATTAAATGTGTAAATATGTGTCCTAATGTACTTTCAGTCAGTTGAAATCTTTACTTTTCATATTATATTTTGATTATACTTACAACTTATGTTTGTTAATACACATACAGTTATTTATATTATAAATTATTAATAAAATTTTTATCAAAATTTTTATCATAATTTTTGTTTATCTTCAATAATAATAAAATATGACTAAGAAGCTAAAAGAAACAAAACCATCAACTGTAAAGCTTCTTTATCAAATAATGTACGATGTACATCAAATACTTGTAAATAATGGTTTAAAATATTGGGCAGATGGAGGCACTTTTTTAGGAGCGATTAGACACTCTGGCATTATTCCATGGGACGACG